>Ga0080004_1132153_pt1 | contig 43478 bp, 37 predicted proteins | sample WasSprMetagenome_FD_69207 | JGI IMG/M metagenome (GOLD analysis project Ga0080004, IMG submission 69207) | Sulfidic aquatic microbial communities from Washburn Spring, Yellowstone National Park, USA - WS (SPADES assembly) (version 2) | ecosystem: Environmental > Aquatic > Thermal springs > Hot...
TAAAAACATCTTTTTTACATTTTGGACACTTTCTTTTTATCTCATCAGAAAAAAATTCTACATCATATCCGCAATTCTGACATCTAACTATTTCTACTTTCAAATTTCTCGTATCCTGACCAGGACATTTCATAACCACTCCTCATTTATAATTTCACCCTTTATACTAATTATAATCTTTTTATTACAAATATAATCATTTTTATAATAATTATACCCTTAAAAAAATTTCTGTCAAGAGATATTTAAAAAGAGTAAAATTATATCAAAATAGAGGATTAAAATTTAGCCAGTATTCATATTCATAAGTCCATTCTTCTTTTCTTTTTAAAACAAGGTTTTTAAAATACTCTTTATTCTTTTCAATTATTTCCATCTGCTCTTTAAATTTTCTCTTTTCTTTTATTGAATCAATAAAATCATTAGCAAGTTTAACTGCCTCTTCAAAATCCTTTTCTTTTAATGGAACTTTTATATTTATTCCTCCTGTATATTGAGCACCGATAGTATTTGAATAATGTTTAATATATTCAAGAACCATTTCTCCTTTTCCGCTTCCACTTGTAACTATTCCACAAGTATATTTTCCTATCAATCTCTGACAATGAATAAAATGGCTTGTTCTATCAAAGAGTGCTTTTAATTGAGCAGAAACGCTATCTATATAAACAGGAGAAGCAAATACAATTCCATCAGAATTTAACATTTTTTCAACTATAATATTTCTGTCATCTTTTATAGGACAATCCGGTTTTTTATGACAAATTTCACAGGCAAGACAGAAACCAACTTTATATTCACTTAAATCAATTATTTCAGTTTCAACTCCTTTTTCTCTGCAACTATCAAGAAATTTTATTAATAAAATTTTTGTCTGGCTATTTTTGCCTCTTGGACTTCCACAGATTCCAAGAATTTTCATAAAAACCTCCTTTTCTTAAATTATATACCTATTTTTGATAAAGAAAAAGATATGGTAAAATTAAAAAAGAAAAATTAAAGAAAGGAGGACTTATGAAAAATAAAATAATTGTTGGTTTTTTAGGATTGATTCTTGCTGGATGTGCAGTTGTTAATGTTTATGTTACATTTCCTGAAGAAAAGGTTAAAAAGGCAGCAGAGGATTTACTTGCTCCACCATCAAAATCACCTGAAAGTTTTCTCAATAAATTCTTAACAAAAAATTTATATGCTGAAGAGATAACTGTAACAAAAGATTTAAAGACTGACTCTCCAAAAATTAAAGAAGCAAAAGAAAAGATGGATTCATGGAGGGAAAAACTTGACCAGTTTAAAAAAGCAGGATATATTGGAGAGACAAATGATTTTAAAGTTGTTATTAAAGAGATGCCAAAAGATTCTGAAGTTTTAAAAGAGGTAAGAAAGATAGTGGATGATGAAAATAAACAGAGAGAAATAATGATTAATGAACTTTTAAGAATAAATAACGCAGCACCAAGTGAAGAAACAAAATTCAGAAAAATATTTTCAGAAGTTGCTCAGAAATATTCTCCAGAAAATACATGGATTCAACTTAAAGATGGAACATGGACAAGGAAAAAATGAAAAAAGTTCTATTAACCGGATGTGAAGCAGCTGCAGAAGCAGCAATTCATGCTGGATGTAGATTTTATGCAGGGTACCCAATAACTCCACAGAATAGATTTCCTGAATATATGAGTAAAAGAATGCCAGAAGTTGGAGGTATATTCATTCAGGCAGAAAGTGAAGTTTCAGCAATAAATATGGTTTTTGGTGCAAGTGTATGTGGTTTCAGGGCATTAACCTCTTCCTCTTCCCCTGGTATTTCATTAAAACAGGAAGGAATATCTTATCTTGCTGGATGTGAACTTCCTGCTGTTATTATAAATATGAATAGAGGTGGTCCTGGTCTTGGTGATGTTACTCCTTCTCAGAGTGATTACTTTCAGGCAACAAGGGGAGGAGGTCATGGAGATTACAGAACAATTGTTTATGCTCCTTGGGATATTCAGGAAATTTATGATTTAACATATATTGCCTTTGACATTGCTGATAAATATAGAAATCCAGTTTTAATACTTGCAGATGGAATTATTGCTCAAATTTCAGAGCCAGTTAAATTTAAAAGAAGTAAAAAAAGATTACCTGTTAAAAAATGGGCATTAAATGGATGTAAGGGAAGAAAACCGAATTCTATAAAATCTTTATTTTTAACACCAGGGGTTCTTGAAAAACATAACTGGCATCTTTATAGAAAATATAAAAAAATTGAAGAAAAAGAAGTCAGGTTTGAAAAATATTTCTGTGATGATTCTAAAAATTTAATAGTAAGTTTTGGGACATGTGCAAGGATATGTTATGAAAGTTTAAAAATATTAAGGGAAAAAGAAGTTAAAATAGGACTTTTCAGACCAATAACTTTATGGCCATTTCCATATATTCAACTTGAAGAAGAAATCAAGAAAAAAGAGAAAATATTTGTTGTTGAAATGAATCTGGGGCAAATGATAGATGATGTTAAGATTGCAAATAGAAAAAATTTACCAGTTTATTTTTATGGTAGACCAGGAGGAGGAGTTCCAACACCAGAAGAGATAGTAAGATTTATTGAAAAAAATTTATAAAGGAAATTATGGAAGTAATTTATAAAAAACCTGAAAGTTTGAAGGAAGAAATTACAATTTACTGTCCTGGTTGCGGTCACGGTATTATTCATAGATTGATTGCAGAAGTTATTGATGAATTAAATTTAAGAGAAAAAACTATTGGTGTTGCTCCTGTTGGATGTGCAGTTCTTGCATATAATTATTTTAATTTTGATGTAACAGAATCAGCACATGGAAGAGCACCAGCAGTAGCAACAGCAATAAAAAGATTATTACCTGACAGAATTGTTTTTACATATCAGGGAGATGGAGACCTTGCAGCAATTGGAATAGCAGAAATAATACATGCAGCAGCAAGAGGAGAAAATATAACTACTATTTTTGTTAATAATGCAGTTTATGGAATGACAAAAGGACAGATGGCTCCAACAACACTTCCTAAAATGAAAACAACAACAACGATTTATGGAAGAGATACAAATTATCATGGTTATCCTTTAAAAATTTGTGAATTACTTTCTCAGATTGATGGAGTAAGTTATATTGAAAGAACTGCAATTGATTCAATCGGAGGGATTATAAAAACAAAGTCAGCAATTAAAAAGGCATTTCAGTATCAGATTGAAAATAAAGGTTTTTCCCTTATAGAAATTCTTTCACCCTGTCCTGTTAACTGGAAAATGAAGCCAGTTGAAGCAATGAAATGGATAAGTGAAGTTATGAGTAAATATTTTGTTTTAGGAGTTTATAAAGACAAAGGGGGTAAATAATGTTTTTTCTTCCATTTTCAATAATTTTGCTTTTAATATTTTTTATTCTTCTTTTGCCTGTTTTTCTTTTCATAATTCATATTGAGATTATAAGAATTGCCTTAAGTAAAATTGGACTTCCACCTTTTGCTGCTTTTATGATTTTGCTTTTTTCTTTAATTGGAAGCGGAATAAATATACCAATTTACACAAGAGAATCAACAATTATTCCTCCACAGAGTGAATTATTTTTCTTATTTCAACCTTTTGGAATGCCTCCTTTTTCCGGACAGCAGGTAATAGCAATAAATGTTGGTGGAGCAATTATTCCATTAATTCTATGTCTTTATTTATTACCAAAAGCACCATTAATTCCAACTTTATTCGCAACAATTATTTCAACTTTTATATGTTTTAAATTATCAAGAGTTGTTCCTGGACTTGGAGTTACAATACCTGCTTTAATTCCACCTTTTGTTGCTGTTTTACTTGCTTTTTTGTTTTCTCCTTCTAATAAGATTCCAGTTGCATATATTTCAGGAGTTCTTGGTGTTCTTATAGGTGCTGATTTATTAAATTTACCAAATTTACCTCCATATCCAGGTATTATGAGTATTGGAGGTGCTGGTGTTTATGATGGTATTTTCCTTGTTGGTATAATATCAGTTTTACTCGCTTGAAATGGAGAAGAAAAAACCTTTAAAATTATGGAAGGATGAAGAAAAACCAAGGGAAAAATTATTAAGGGTTGGAGAGCATAATTTAACAGATACAGAACTTCTTGCGATTATTTTAAGAAGCGGAACAAAAGGGGAAACGGCGATTGACCTTGCAAGAAAAATAATTGATAAATTTGGTTCATTCAGGAATATGAGTCATACAAGTTTGAGTAATTTTAAAGAGATTAAAGGACTTGGAATAGCAAAGATATGTCAGATAAAGGCAGCAATTGAAATAGGAAGAAGAATGGCAGAAAAAGAGATGATTGAGAAAAAAATACAGATAGGTTCTCCAGATGAAGTTGTTAAATATATTATGCCGAGGTTCAGAGATTTGAAAAAGGAAGTTTTTAAAGTCATTTTTCTTGATTCAAAAAACAGGGTAATTGATATAAAGGAGATAGAGGAGGGAACAATAAATCAGGCAAATCCAATAATAAGAGAAATTTTTTATAAAGTAATTGAAAATTTTGTCCCCTCAATTATATGTGTTCATAATCATCCTTCAGGAGACCCAAGTCCAAGCAAAGAGGATATTGAATTTACAAAGAGGTTAAAGCATGGAGGAGAAATACTTGGAATAAATGTTTTAGACCATATCATAATCGGCGATAATCTCTATTATAGTTTTGCTTCCGGAAGAATAAGTAAAATTTAATTTATTCATTAAAGGAATAGAGGTCATGAATGTCAGATGAAGTTATTTTGAGATTATAGAAATTGCCTATTTTTAAATTTCTGTCTTTTATATATACAACTCCATCTATTTCAGGTGCATCAAATTCAGTCCTTCCAATAAAATAATCATTTTCTTTTTTCTCAATAAGGACCTTAATTTTTTTACCCATATATTTTTTTAAATTTTCCCTTGATATAACTTCCTGCTTTTTTATTATAAATCTTAATCTTTCATCTTTTTCCTTTTCACTTAACTGTTCAGGCAAATTATATGCAGGTGTTCCTTTTTCTCTACTATATTTAAAAAAACCAATCCTGTCAATTTTCATATTTTCAATAAATTCAATAAGTTTTTTAAAATCATCCTCATTTTCTCCTGGGAAACCAATAATGAAATTTGTTCTTATTGCAGATTCAGGTATTTTTTTTCTAATTTTTTCAATAATTTTTTCATAATCAATAAAAGGTCTTCCCATAAGTTTAAGTATTTTTTCAGATACATGCTGCATTGGAATATCAAAATATTTACATATCTTTTTACTTTCTCCAATTTTATCAATCAATTCCTCATTTAAATGTGCTGGATGCATATACATAATTCTAATCCATTCAAAATCAAATTTTTCAAGTTCACTTAATAATTTAACCAAATTTGTTCCATCTTTTAAGTCAGTCCCATATTTAGTTGTATCCTGTGCAACAAGGATAATCTCCTTATATCCAAGTTTTTCTATATTTTCTGCCTCCTTCAAAATATCATTTATTTTTCTACTTCTCAGTGGTCCCCTTAATTTTGGTATAAGACAATAACTGCAGAAATTTTCACATCCATCAGAAATTTTTATATATGCATAAGGATATGTTGTTATAAGCCGAGGAAATTCATTTAAATTTCTAAAACAATTTTCATCAATTCTTACAACTCCCTTTTTATTTTCTTTAATAACTTTTAATACTTCAACTGGATTACCAACACCAACAATACCTTTAACATTTTTAAATTTTTTCAACAATTTCTCCTTTTCCCTCTGAACAAGACATCCCCATATAATTACATCTTTATTTTTCCTTAAAACCATCCTTATATTTTCTTCTGATTCCTTAACAGCATCCTTTATAAATGCACATGTATTTATAATAACCAAATCTGCCTCATCAATTGAATCTGTGATTATAAAATTTCCCTCTCCAATTAAGGCAAGAAGATTTTCAGAATCAACAAGATTTTTAGGACAACCCAGTGATATTAAAGCAATTTTCATTTCCGGAAGGATATTTATTTAAATTCCTCAAATTCATTATTATTGTTTATTAGATTATTTTCTTCAGGATTTACTAAAACTTTTCTTGGTTTCCCTTCTTGATATGGTCCAACAATCCCTTCTTCCTCCATTCTTTCTATTAATCTTGCTGCCTTATTAAAACCAATTCTTAATCTCCTTTGAAGCATAGAGATTGAAGCAATTTTTGTTGTTAAAACTATTCTTTTTGCCTGCTCATAAAGAACTTCTTCATCATCATATTCAAGTCCCATCTCTGGAATTTCTGTCTCTTCTATTTCTTTTCTTTCAACTATTTCCATATTATATTCAGGAACTCCCTGTTTTTTAATAAATTCACATACACTTTCTATCTCCTCATCTGTTATGAAACTACCCTGTATTCTTATTAAATTTGAACTTTGAGGAGGTAAAAATAGCATATCTCCTCTTCCAAGCAATTTTTCTGCACCAATTCTATCAAGTATTGTTCTTGAATCAAATTTGGATGTAACCTGGAAAGAAATTCTTGATGGGAGATTTGCTTTTATAACACCTGTTATAACATTTACAGATGGCCTCTGAGTTGCTAAAATCAAATGTATTCCTGCTGCTCTTGATAATTGGCTTAATCTTATAATACTATGCTCTATCTCATTTTTTGCAACACTCATTAAATCAGCAAGTTCATCAATTACAACAACAATATATGGTAGTGGGTTTTCACTATTTGAAATATTATATGCCTCAATATTTCTAACTCTATTTTCAGAAAAGATTTTGTATCTTCTGCTCATTTCTCCAATAAGCCATTTTAAAGCATTTACCGCCTTTTTAATATCAACAATAACAGGACATAAAAGATGAGGAAGTCCATTATAAAGGGTAAGTTCAACCATTTTTGGGTCAATCATTATAAATTTTACTTCATCAGGGCTTGCTTTATATAAAATTGAAACAATTAAAGAATTTATACATACAGTTTTTCCAGAACCAGTTGCTCCTGCAATTAAAAGATGTGGCATTATTTTAAGGTCAGTTACAATAGGTTTTCCCATAATATCCTTTCCTATGCCAAGTGTCAATTTTGATGGAGAACGCTGAAATTCTTTGCTTTCAACTATTTCTCTCAAATAAACAATTGATATGTCCCTGTTTGGAACTTCAATACCAACAGTTGATTTATTTGGTAAAGGTGCAACAACTCTAATTGTTGTTGTTTTCAAATTCATAGCGATATTGTCCTGAATCTTAAATATTTTCTGAACAGGAATACCAGGAGCAAGTTGAACCTCAAACATTGTAACTCTTGGACCCTGATTTATCTGAACAACCTCTCCTTCAATATCAAATTCAGATAATGTTTCTTCAATCACCTGAGCATAAATTTCAAGGTCTTCCTTTGTTTCTTTTTGAGTTGGACTTCCTATTTTTAAAAGGTCAATTGGTGGAAAATTATAAAAGATTTCTTTTTTTCGCACATAAACCTTCTTTTCTTTCTTTTTCTCCTTATCCTCACTATCTATTTTTGTTTCCACCACCTTTCCCTCAACTGCTGGAACTTCAATTTTCCTGACTTCTTCTTTTTCCTTAATTATTTTTTTCTTTTTTGGTTTTTCAGGAATAACTATTTCTTCTCCTTTACTAAAATAATTCTCAAAAACTGCTTTAAATGGTTCAAAATACATTTTATAACTTATGCCAACAAAAGATACCCCAAAAATTCCAAGAATAAAAAATACTCCTTTTTCTCCAAAATATTCTTTTAAAAAAGGAGAAAATAAAGTTCCTATAAAACCACCATCAAAATTTTTCCCATCTGATTTTAATGAAAGGAATAGAGATACAACAAGAATAATTCCTGAAATACTTATTAATTTCTTCCATACATTTTCTCTTTCACCCCATATGATACTGTATCCAGAAAAAATCAATAGAATTACAAGAAGATATGAACTTTTACCGAAAAGAAAAAATAATAATCCAGAAAGATAAGAACCAAATTTACCTCCAAAATTTTTAATTTCAGTATTTACCGGAAAACCAATTTGACAGAATTTGAATGTAGGGTCAAATTTATCATAGGAAATAAGAATAAAGAAAAGATAAAAAGATAAACCAAAAATTAAAAAACCCTTAACCCAGTTTTCCAGTTCTCTCCATCTCATAAAAATAGTTTACCTTTTAATTTCTATTTTGACAAGTAAATGATTTAAGGTAATAAACTTAAAATTCCCAAAATTTTCTCCATTTTCCATATTTTTAGTTTAGAGGCATCACACCTGGTTTTTATTTTTAAAAAGTAAACTTTTACTTGACATAAAATTATTTCTGTTTATAATTTTTTGTATGAGAAAAAAATTATTTAAAAGGGGTTTTACACTTATAGAAATTACATTTGTAGCAGGAATAGTTACTTCTTTATCTCTTGGTGTTTATACTGCTGCAATGCAAAGAGGGAAAACAGTTGATTGTCTTAATAATTTAAAGCAGATATATCAGGCAGTCAGTATGTTTGAGCAGGATAATGATTCATTACCTGATATTAAATTTTTCCCATCTTCTTTCTCAGACCCAAAAGGACTTCATAATGTTTTAAGCCAGTATGGAGCAAGAGGTAAAGTTCTTTTCTGTCCTTCTCTTCCTGATGAATTAAATAAATACGGGACAAATTATATATGGAATGATACTGTAAATAGAAAAAGGATTGAAAATTTATCTTATACATGGCTTTTGACAGAAATGACTGCAGTAAGTAAAAAAATTCCTCCACCCCATTCTGGTATGTATTCAGTAATTTATACAGATGGACATACTTCAACAGAACCAAGAGTAAATATTCCACAGGCAGAATAAAATGAAAAAATGAAAATAGGAATTATAAGTGATACTCATGGAAGTGTTGCTGGATGGGAAAAAAGTTGGAAAATCTTAGAGGACTCTGATATTATTATTCATTGTGGAGACCTTTTTAATCATGGACCAGGAAATCCAATCCCTGAGAAATATAATCCAAAGGAACTTTTAAATATTTTTAATAATTTAAATAAACCAATTTTAATTTCCAGAGGTAATTGTGATTCAGAAGTTGACCAGACATTTTTAAATATTCCACTTGCCTATCCTTTCCTTTTTTATCAAATAAATAACTTAAGAATACTTGTTTCTCATGGACATATTTTTAAAAAAGATGAATGGATTGAACTTGGTAAAAAATGGAAAATAAATTTTTTAATTTCTGGTCATACTCATATTCCATTACTTGAAAAGGTAGAAAATATTATAATCTTAAATCCTGGAAGTCCTTCATTACCAAAAGAAAAAATCCCTACCTGTGCAATGATAGATACGGATGAAGGAGATATTAAAATTTATAATCTTTTAGACCATTCAGTATTTCAAAAAGAAAATCTATAAAAATGAGAGTAGAAGTCATAAATATTGGTTCAGAATTACTTTTCAACAGGGTTAATACAGACATAAATTTAATTTCAAGGATTTTATTGCAGTCAGGATTTAAAATTTCAAAATGCACTATTGTTGGAGATGATAAAGAAGAAATAAAAAAAGAGTTTTTAAATTCATTAAAAGAGGCAGACCTTATAATTATTACAGGGGGGCTTGGTCCAACATTTGATGATTTAACAAGAGAAGGTATTTCAGAGGCATTGAAAAGAAAACTTATTTTTGATGAAAAAATTTGGGAGGGGATAAAAGAAAAATTTAAAAAGAGAAATATAATTGAAATCCCTGAAATAAATAAAAAGCAGGCATATGTAATTGAAGGAGCAAAAATAATTGAAAATAAAAATGGAACTGCACCTGGTATGATGATTGAAGAAAATGGGAAATTAATTTTGATTTTACCGGGTCCTCCTAATGAACTTGAACCAATGCTAAAAGATTGTGTGAAAATTATTGAAGAAAAATTCAAAAAAAGGGAAATTATTACAAATATTTATTCAATAATTGGAGTTCCTGAATCTGAAGTTGAAACAAAATTGAGTGATTTAATAAATGAAATGAGGGAAAATTTTACAATACTTGCTCATCCAAATTTAATTGAACTTGTTTTAACATTACACAAAGAGAAAAAGAATAAATTTATTGAAGTTGAAAATATTATAAAGGAAAGGTTTGGAATTAAATATCTTGGTGTAAATACTCCATCAATTCCTGAAATTATAGGAAATTTATTAAGAGAAAAAAGATTAAAACTCGCAATTGCCGAATCATGTTCTGGCGGTCTTGCCTGTAAATTGATAACTGATATTCCTGGAAGTTCTGATTATTTCATGGGTGGATTTATAACTTATAGTAATATTTTGAAGAAGAAAATTTTAAAAATCCCAAAGACAATTTTAAGGAAATTTGGTGCGGTAAGTGAAGAAACAGCAATCTATATGGCAAAAAATGCAAAAAAATATGGAAAAGCAGATATTTCCTTAAGTTTTACAGGTATTGCAGGTCCAAGTGGAGGAACTGCTGAAAAACCTGTTGGTCTTGTCTGGATTGGTATTTCCTATAAAAAGAAAACAAATGCATTTAAATTTATTTTTTCAGGAGATAGAAAAACAATAAGGGAAAGGGCAGTATATAAAGGTTTTGAATTGTTAAGGGAAACAATATTAAAAAATGAAGAGAGAAACTAAAATAATTATTTCAATTTTCGGAGTTTTGATTTTTATATTTTTTTTCATAAAGATTATTTCAATTCCTCCACTTGTTAGTCCTGCAAAACTTGTTGAAATTCCGGAAAATAAAAATGCATATGAGATAGGGAAATTATTGAAGGAAGAGGGGATTATTAGAAGTGTAAAATTGTTTTTATTTTTGACAAAAAGATATAATGTTCAGAAAAAATTGAAATCAGGTATATATGAATTTTCAGGCAGAACTCCATTAAAAAAAGTTATAGAAAAACTTGTAAAAGGAGAAATTGCACTTGTAAGAATAACAATACCTGAGGGAGCAAATATATATGAAATAGCAGAGATATTAAAAAGAGCAGGACTTATAAAAGATAAGAATGAATTTATTGAATATGCAAAGGAGAAAAATCTTGAAGGTTTTTTATTTCCTGACACATATTATTTCCCTTACAATATTTCAATTGAAGGAATATGTCTTAAAATGTGGAAGAGATTTAAGGATGTTTTTGAAGAGATTTACGATGAAGAAATAAATGAAAAAAACTGGAAAGAAGTAAAAAAAATTGTAACTATTGCTTCTATTGTTGAAAAGGAGGCAGGTTTAACATCTGAAAGAAAAATAATTGCAGGGATTATATATAAAAGACTTAAGAAAAATATACCTATTGAAAGTTGTGCAACAGTTGAATATGCTCTTGGATACAGGAAAAAAAGGTTAAAAAAATCAGATTTGAAAATAAAATCACCATACAATACCTATATTCATAAAGGACTTCCCCCTACTCCAATATGTAATCCAGGTAAAAATTCTCTAATTGCTGCTTTAAATCCTGTGAAAACTGATTATATGTTTTTTCTTTCAAAGGGAGATGGAACAAATTATTTTTCAAAGACATACTCAGAACATCTTGAGGCAATAAAAACATATCTCTCAAATAAAACAAACTCAGAAACAAAAAATTCCGAAGAACTGGAAAAATAAAAATACTATTTTGTCGGAATTACTTTTATCCTGTTTTCATCTGCTGGAATTCCATATTTATTTAGATAATAGGACATAACTGCAACCATAACTCCATTGTCAAGGCATAAATTTTTTTCTGGTATATAAACTTTTACTTCATCTTTCAAAATCTCTCTTATTCTTCTCTGAATATACTGATTACTTATAACTCCACCCCCAAGAAGAAATGATTTTACATTATATTTTTTTAAAGAAGTTTTAATTTTCATACATAAGTAATCAACAATTGTTTTCTGAAATGAGGCACATATATCAGATATATTTTCTTTCCCATATTTTTTTACATAATAAAGGACTGCTGTTTTTAATCCACTGAAACTGAAATTAAGGTCTTTTAAATTTGAAGGAACTGGAAATCTTATCTTTTTTTCATCTCCTTTTTCTGCCTCTTTTTCTATATATGGACCTCCTGGGAAAGAAAGTCCAAGAATTCTACCAACTTTATCAAATGTCTCTCCACATGCATCATCAAGAGTTTTTCCTATTTCTTTAAAATTTATATAATTTTCAATATAAAAAAAACTCGTATGTCCTCCTGAAATTACAAGACCAAGAGCAGGAAATTCAATATTTTCATTTAAAAAATTAACTGCTATATGGGAATATAAATGATTTACAAAATAAATTGGTTTTTTTAGTTTATAAGCAAGACCACAGGCAAATGAAACACCAACAAGTAAAGAACCTTTAAGTCCTGGATGATTTGTAACTCCAATTAAATCAATATCTTCAATTTTTATACCGCTTTTCTCAATTGCAATCTTAAAAATATTATCTATTCTTGATAAATGTGCTCTACTTGCAAGTTCAGGGACAACTCCACCATAAACAGAATGAATATCTTCCTGTGATGCAACAACATTTGAAAGTATTTTTTTATCACTGATTATTCCAATACCTGTCTCATCACAGGAAGTTTCTATACCAATAACTATCATTTTATTCAAGAAGTTTTGATACAGGAACTATTTTTATACCATTTTCATCAAAATCAGATATTCTTTCTTTTAAAACTTTTATTGTTTCTTTTTTTGCATGTCCTATGGCAATTGCACTTCCTTTTTCTTTTGCAATTTTCAGTAATTCATCAATTTTTTTATTTATATTTTCAGGGTCATTTGATATATCAAGAAAAACATCCCTTTTCCCTGTTTTAATTCCAAGTTCTTTTGCAATTTTATATCCACAACTTTTTGAATTTGTTAAACTATCAACAAAAAACAAATTTTTCTCCTTTATATTCTCAAGCAAAATTCTCATCTTTTCTTCATTTATTGTATATAAAGAACCCATATGATTATTAATTCCCTTCACATATGGTAAAAATTCCTTTACATCATCTTCAAAAACCTCTCTTATCTCTTCTTCATTCATATCAACTTTTATAAGACCCTTATCAAGACATTGGGATGGAGGAGATGGTTCAAGTGGTAGATGCAATATAAGTTCATAATTTTTATCCTTCAATTCATCTAAAATTTTTTTGCTATAGGGTGCTTTTGGTAAAATTGAAAGAGTTAATGGTTTATTTATTTTTTCTATTTCCTTTATTATTGATAAATTCCATCCAACATCATCTATAATAATTGCAACTTCTCCAACTTTTTTAACTTTCTTTTCAATTTTTTCAGGTATAGTTGGTTTAATTTCTGGTGGATATAATTTTGTTATTTCTTTTTTTTCTATTTTTTTGCTTTTTTGTAATTGCTCAAGAATTTTAAAACCAACAATTAAAATACATAAAATTAAAAAAAGAATCAAAGGCAAAAAAAAGGAGTTATTTTCTTTTCTATTCATTTATATCATCTTTTTTATTTCTTCAAGCGCTTTCTTAAACTGTATATCCTCTTCACTTGTTGGAACTATTGGTTTTTCACTTTCAAGTTTTACTTCTATATCTGGCTCTATCCCTTCTCCTTCAATACAAACACCTTTCGGAGTATAATATCTTGCTATTGTAAGTTTAATTGCTGAACCATCTGAAAGTGGAATTAAATTTTGAACAGAACCCTTACCAAATGTTTTTGTTCCAACTGATAAAAATTCAGGATAATTATCTTTTAATGCTCCAAATAGAATTTCTGAAGCAGATGCACTACCTCCATTTACAAGTAAAACAATTGGTTTTTTCCATATTGGATTTTTCCTGCTATAAAATGAAGCACTATCTTTTTTATCCCTTCCCTTTGTATAAACAATCAATTTATTTGGTGGCAAAAAGAATTCACTAACCTCAATTGCAACACTTAAAAGCCCTCCTGGATTATTCCTTAAATCAATAATTAATCCCTTTAGATTTTTTTCATTAAATTCATTCAATACCTTCTTTAATTCATCAGGCGTATTTTCTTGAAAACCTGTTATTCTTACATATCCAATTGAACCAAAAATTTTTGATTTGACTGATTTAATTTTTATAATATCCCTTTCAAGAGTTATTTTAATCAGATTTTGAGTCCCTTCTCTTAAAATACTTACAGTAACCTTTGTTCCTTTTTTTCCTCTTAATAATTGTGCTGCTTCCATTGTAGACATCCCTTTTGTTGATTTTCCATCTATTTCAATTATTTTATCTCCTTCCTTTATTCCAGCCCTCCATGCAGGTGTATCCTCAATTGGACTTACAACAGTTATTATTCCATCTTTTAAAGTTATTTCCATTCCAACACCTTCAAATTCTCCTTTTGTCTCTATCTGTAATTCTTTTTTTAATTCTGGCTCTAAAAATGCACTGTAAGGGTCAAGTGACATAAGCATACCTTTTAATGCACCATAAATGAGTTTTTTGTTTTCAACTGGCTCAACATAATTTTCTCTTACAATTTTCAATGCATCAATAAAAAGTTCAAGGTTTTTGTAAAGATTATCTTCTCTGTTTTTTGCCTGTGAATTATTTACTCCACCGCCAATAACAATAGAAAGAAATAAAAAACCTAAAACTGTAATAAATATTTTCTTTTTCATTTTTCTCCTTTTTTAATCTTTTATTTTATCCTCTTTTAAATTTTTTTCAAATAATCAATTAATATCTCTTTAACTATATTTGGATTTGCTTTACCTGACATTTTTTTCATAACCTGACCAACGAGAAATCCAATAACTTGCTCTTTCCCTTTTTTCCAGTCATTTACTGCCTTTTCATTTTCCTTAATAACTTCCTCTGCATATTTTTTCAAAATCTCTCTATCCTCTATCTGAATAAGGTTTTTTTCTTTAACTATTATACCCGGAGGAATGCCTTTCTGGTAAGATTCTTTAAAAATTTCTTTTCCTGTTGTCTGTGTGATTTTTCCTTCATCAATAAGATTTAAAATTTCAATTAAATATTCTGATTTTAAAGGAATTTCAGATGCTTTCAATATTTTACCCTTTGTAAGTGATAAAAGTTGGTCCATTATCCAGTTTGCAACTATTTTTGGATTTTTATATAATTTTACACATTCTTCAAAATAGTCAGCAATTCCTTTTTGAGAAGTCAATACATTTGCATCATAATCGCTTAGTTTATATTGATTTTTAAATCTTTCCTTCCTTTCATCAGGTAGTTCTCCTATCTGACTTTTAATTTCTAAAATCCATTTTTCATCAATTTCAAGAGGAACAAGGTCTGGTTCCGGGAAATATCTATAATCATGTGCTTCCTCTTTTGTTCTCATTGGCTCTGTTATCTGCTGTCTTTCATTCCATAACCTTGTTTCCTGAATAATCCTTTCTCCCCTTTTTAAAATTTCAATCTGTCTTTTACTTTCATATAATAATGCCTTTCTCACTGATTTAAAAGAATTCATATTCTTAACCTCTGTTTTCACTCCAAGTAAATTTTCTCCCTTTTTCCTAACAGATATATTTGCATCACATCTTAATGAACCCTCTTCCATATTACAATCACTTATTTCAAGATATTCAAGTATCTTTTTAAGTTTTTCAAGGAATTTTTCTGCTTCTTCAGGGCTTCTTATATCTGGTTCTGTCACCATCTCAAGTAATGGTATTCCACTCCTGTTAAAATCAACATAAGAAAAATTTCCTTTCTCTGAATGTAATAATTTCCCAGCATCCTCCTCTAAATGTATCCTTTTAAAATTTATCTTTCTTCCATCTACTTCAAGAAATCCACCAGTTGCAAGTGGCTCTTCATACTGGGATATTTGATAATTTTTTGGTAAATCAGGATAAAAATAGTTTTTCCTTGCAAATCTGCAGAAACTGGAAATATTTGAATTAAAAACAATTGCTGTCTTTATTGCAAGTTCAACTGCTTTTTTATTTATAACAGGTAAAACCCCTGGCATTCCAGTGCAAACAGGACAAATATTTTTATTTGGTGGAGAACCAAATTCTGTAGAGCAACTGCAAAACATTTTTGATTTTGTAAGTAATTCTACATGGACTTCAAGACCAATAATGATTTCATATTCTTCCATTTTTATTCCTCCAAACTGAATTTTTTACTTTTAAATAACTCAATACATACCTCTACTACCTCTTTATCATATTTTATCCCTTTATTTTTATAAATTTCTTCAAGTGCATCATCAATTGTTAAAGCAGGTCTATATGGTCTATGAGAAATCATTGCCTCAACAACATCACTAACTCCTATAATTCTTGCTTCTTTTAATATCTCCTCTCCTTTAAGTCCTTTAGGATAACCAGTCCCATCAAGTCGTTCATGATGCTGAAGTATAATTTCTGCAATTTTTTCAAAATTCGGTATAACTTTAACTATATTATATCCAGTTATTGGATGTGTTTTTATTACTCCAAATTCAATAGGATTTAATTTTCTTGGCATAACAAGTATTTCAGATGGAACAGAAATTTTACCTACATCATGTAATAAAGAAGCCCACAATATTTCTTTTATATTTTTTAATCCAATCTCTTTTGCTATTGCTTCAGAAAGTTTTGCAACTTTTACCTGATGTCCTGCTGTATATGGGTCTCTTGTTTCAACTATTCTTACAATTGCATAAATTGTCCCTTCAAGTGTTTTTTCAAGTAATTTTTGCTCTTTCTTTAATTCTTCTTCATATTCCTTCATTTCAGTTATATCAATAACTGTTCCCATAATAACTTTTCTATCACCAATTTTTGATACCCTTCCTGAAACTTTTCCATATTTTAATCTTCCATTTCTATCTATTGCCCTTAATATAAAACTTACAATCTCAATTTCTCCTGAAAATCTTTTTCTTACCATTTCTTTAAGTAAAGGAATATCTTCAGGATAAATCAATTCATAAACTTTTTTCTTCATAATTTCTTCCCTTGATAAACCAAATATTTCACAAAAGGCAGGATTTACATATAAAAAATTGAAATTTTCATCATAGATATAAATTCCAGAAAGTGATTTTTCAGCAAGATTTTCCCATTCTTTTATTATTTTTTCTTCTTCCTTTAACTTTATTCTCAAAAGTTCTTCTTCTGTTACATCATGTATTACTAAAATATATTTTTCCCTTTCACCCTTTACTTCTTCCAATAAACCAATTCCAATTTTGCTTTTTCCATCTTTAGTTAAAAAATCAATTTTTACAATCTTTCCAGCATTTTCAAACAATTCTTCTATCTTTTCTCTTTTTACCGGTAGTTGATATATATTTTTACCTTTTATTTCTTCAATTTCATAACCAAAATAATCCTTTACTTTCTCATTAACTTCAATAATATTTTTATTTTCATCAAGAAGGATGATTACACAGGGAACACAATTGAAAATTATTTCACTTTTTTTCATAGTGTTAAATTATACTTCATATTTTGACAAAAATAAATAGATGTGTTAATAGTTTCTTAGTATGAAAAGAATTTATATTGGAATAGACCTTGGTGCTGAAACTGGAAGGGGAATAATTGGTGAATTTGATGGTTCAAAAATTTATTTAAATGAAATACATAGATTTCCAACTTATAATTCATTAATTTTAAATCACAGATTCTGGAATGTCCTTTCAATTTTTGAAGAGATAAAAAAGATACTTTTAATTTCAAAAAGTTATGGAGAAATAGCCGGTATAGGTATTACAACATGGGGAGTAGATTGTGGATTTATTGGAGAAAATGACCTATTACTCTCAAATCCATTCCATTATAGAGATGAAAGAACAAGTGGCATTATGGAAGAGGTATTTAAGATTGTTCCAAAAGAAAAAATTTTTAAAGAGACAGGTATTCAGTTTATGCCAATAAATACTCTATTCCAGTTATATGCTACAAAAAAAGAATTCCCATATTTAATTGAAAATACAAAATTTTTGCTTTTTATGCCTGATTTATTCAATTTTTTATTAACAGGAGAGAAATTCTGTGAATATACAATAACAACAACTTCTCAGATGTATAATTCCTTATCAACTGGTCAGAATAAAGCACCAAGAGGAAACTGGTGTTATTCATTACTTGAAGAAATTGGAATAAAAACAGATTTTTTGCCACAGGTAATTTCTCCAGGAACTTTAATTGGAAATATTACAAAAAAAATATGTGAGGAATTGAATTTATCTCAGATACCTGTTTTTGCTGTTTGCTGTCATGATACTGCTTCTGCTGTAGTTGGAGTTCCTGCAAAAGAAAATAAATGGGCTTATCTTTCTTCAGGAACATGGTCACTTCTTGGAGTTGAAATTGAAAATCCAATAATAAATGAAAAGGTTCTTGAATACAATTTCACAAATGAAGGTGGATTTGGTGGTTCAATAAGATTTTTAAAGAATATAATGGGATTATGGATTTTACAGGAATGCAAAAAAGAATGGGATAGGGAAGGAAAAAGTTATACATATGAGGAAATAGTAGAAATAGCAAAAAATGCAATACCTTTTTATTCCTTCATTGATGTTAATAGTTCTGATTTTCTTTATCCTGGAAATATGGTTGAAAAAATAAAAAATTATTGTAGAAAAACAGGTCAGAAAGTTCCAGAAGATATACCTCAAATAGCAAGGGTTATTTTTGAAAGTTTGGCAATGGAATATAGATATGTTATAGAAAAAATTGAGGAAATTATTGGTTATAATATAGAAACATTACATATTGTTGGAGGAGGAAGTAAAAATTCACTTTTATCACAGTTTACTTCTTCATCAACAAAAAAAATAGTTATAACAGGTCCTGTTGAAGCAACATCTGCCGGAAATATTCTTGTTCAGGCACTTGCAAAAAGAGAGGTAAAGGATATAAGTGAAATAAGAGAAATAATAAGAAATTCATTTCCCTTGATTGTTTATAGACCTGAAAATATAGATATATGGGATGAAAATTTTGAGAAATATTTAAGATTAAAAGAGTTTCATTATGGACTTTAATTTTCTTGAGAATAGTTTAAAGAATTATATTGAAATTTTATCTTCAAAAACACCTGCTCCTGGTGGAGGGAGTGCTACTGCTTTATGTGCCTCGCTTTCTTCTTCCCTTTTAAATATGGTTTTAAATTATACAATTGGAAAAAAACAATACAGTGATTTTGAAGAAGAGTTAAAAAAAATAAAAGAAAAAAATGAAGAAATTTTAAAAGAATGCATTAATTTAATTGAAGAAGATAGCAAAATATACTATAAAATTGATAAAGCGATGAAGGAAAAATTAAGTCCAGAGGAGTATCTGAAATTATCTATAAATTTACACTTCAAAATATGCCAGTATATGAGCAAGATAGTTGATTTCTGTGATATTCTGACTGAAAAGGGTAATATAAACTTAATTTCTGATACAGGAATTTCAAATATCCTTGCATTTTCTTCTTTTATCTCAGCAAAAATGAATATACTTATTAACTTAAAATATATAGGGGATGAAAATTTAAAAAAGGAGATTAAGGGAAAAATAGAAGAGATGGAGAAAGTAATAAAAGAAAAAAGTGAATTTGTAAATAAGAAAGTAATTGAAAAAATGGGGGTATAAAATGGGAAATATAATTGATGGAAAAGTTATTGCTGAAAAAATAAAGGATGAAGTAAAAAAAGAGATTGAGCAATTAAAATCAAAAGGAATTATCCCAAAACTTGTTTCTGTTTCTGTTGGTGAAAATCCAGCAAGTATCGTATATATGAATCAGCAGAAGAAAAATTGTGAAAAAATGGGAATTGATTATGAAATAATGAAATTACAAGAAAAGACCGATGAAAATGGAATAATTGAGGCGATTAAAAAATTGAATGAAGATGAAAAAGTTACAGGTATAATTTTACAACTCCCTTTACCAAAAGGAGTTGATACAAGAAAAGTTCAGTCAAAAATAGCACCTGAAAAAGATGTTGAGGGAGTAAATCCTTTTAATATGGGATGGATTGTTTATGGAAGGTCAACTATTGCACCATGCACAGCACTTGCAGTAAAGGAAATTATTGAGCATCTTGGAATTAATTTATATGGAAAAGAGGTTGTTATGGTTGGACATTCTGATATAGTTGGAAAACCTGTTGCCTTACTGCTTGTTGATAAATTTGCTACAGTAACAATATGCCATATAGGGACTTCAGATGCAGGTAAATTAAAGGAACATGTTGAAAGAGCAGAAATTTTAATAGTTGCTGTTGGAAAGGCAAATTTAATTCCAGGAGAATGGATAAAGGAAGGGGCAATTGTGATAGATGTTGGAATAAATAGGGTTGGTGATAAGATAGTTGGAGATGTAGAATTTGAAAAGGCAAAGGAGAAAGCAAGTTGGATTACACCTGTTCCTGGTGGAGTTGGAGTTATAACAACTTCAATTTTATTAAGGAATACAGTTTTACTTGCAAAATTACAAAAGGGGATTTAAAATGGAAAAAATTAAAGTTATATGGTTTCAGGCAGGTGGTTGCACAGGTTGTACAGTTTCTCTTTTAAATTCATCATCAATAAAAATAAAAAATTTACTTCTTGATGAAATAGTTCCTGGTAAAACAATTTCTTTAATTTTTCAGCCAACAATAATGGCAGGAAGTGGAGAGAAGGTTATTGAAGTTATGAGAGAAGAAAGTTTTAAAAAGGATTTTATACTTGTAGTTGAAGGAGTTATCCCTGCAAAGGATAATGGAGTATATGGAAAGGTTGGAGAAAAAACATTTCTTGAAATTCTATATGACCTTGCAGAAAAATCAAATGGAATAATATGTATTGGTAGTTGTTCATCATTTGGAGGAATACCAAAGGGCTTCCCAAATCCAACAGGATGTAAATCAGTGAAAGAAATAATTGATGAAAAAGGCATTGAAAAGAAATTAATAAATATACCTGGATGTCCTCCTCATCCTGACTGGTTTTTAGGAACAATAACAAAAATTATTGCAAATTTACCAATTGAACTTGATGAATTGAATAGACCGGTTGATTTTTATGGAAAATTAATACATGAAAACTGTCCAAGAAGACCATATTTTGATAAAGGTAAATTTTCAAAAAGTTTTTCTGAGGAAGGATGTTTATATTTACTTGGATGTAAGGGTCCATTTACCCATGCAGATTGTCCAATAAGGGAATGGAATGGAGGGATAAACTGGTGTATAAAAAATAATTCGCCATGTTTTGGTTGCACTGAGCCAGAATTTATAGATGAAAATAGTCCATTATTTAAAAGAAAGGAAATAGAAAAAATTGGAGAGTAAAATGGGAAAGAAAATTATAATTGACCCGGTAACAAGAATTGAAGGACATTTAAAAGTTGAAGTTGAAATTGAAAATAAAAAAGTAATTGATGCAAAATGTAGTGGTATGCTTTACAGGGGAATAGAAAAAATACTTGCTGGAAGAGACCCGCTTGATGCTTGCCAGATAACTCAAAGAATCTGTGGTGTTTGTCCTGTTGCCCATGCTTCTGCTTCAACTCTTGCTCTTGACGATGCCTTTGGGATAAAAGAAAAAATACCTGAAAATGCTTTACTTGTGAGAAATTTAATACATGCCTCAAACCATATCCATAATTCAATTTTACATTTTTATCATTTAACCCTTCTTGATTTTATTGATGTAAGTAAAGTTAAAAAAGGTGTAAGCAGTGAAATAGACCTTGTTTGTAAATTTCTTGAAAGGGATAATTATTCTCCATTTATTCCAAGAGATGATGATTTTAGATTGCCTGAGGATATAAATTTAAGATGTTTACACAATTATATAAAAGGACTTGAAATTAGAAGGTATGCACATCAATTGTTAAGTATTTTTGGAGGTAAAATGCCACATCAGTGTGGTATAGTTCCAGGTGGAGTTACACAGAAAGTTGATGCTGGGAAAATTGAAAATGGTATTGGCAAACTAAAAGATATTAAGGAATTTATTGAATTATATTATTTCAGGGACTTAAAAGATGTTGCAAAATTCTATCCAGAATATTTTGAAATTGGTTCTTCATATGGAAATTACTTAACCTATGGTGTTTTCCCTTTAAAAGAAAATGGTATTATTAAAAGATTTCAGCCATCAGGAGTAGTTTATAAATTTGAAAAGTTTGAAGAATTAAATCCTGATAAAATAACAGAGCATATTGTAAATTCATGGTATAAAGGAGAAATAGTAAATCCAAAATTTGATTCTCCAGAACCTGATATTGATAAGGAAGGATATTCATGGATAAAGAGCCCAAGATATGATAATAATGTATTTGAAGTTGGTCCTGCTGCAAGATTAATTGTAGCATATATGAAAAATCAAGAGCCATGGAAGAAAGAGATAGATAAAATTTTGAATGAGTTTAATATAGATATTTCAAAACTTAATTCAGTTCTTGGAAGACATATTGCAAGATTTATTGAAGCAAAAGTCCTTGTAAATGAATGTATTAACTGGGTTTTAAAAATTAGACCAGAAGATGATTTTTATATTGACTTTGAAATTCCTGAAAATTCAGAAGGTATTGGCTTAAGTGAAGGAGCAAGAGGAGCTGTTGGGCACTGGATAATTATAAAAAATAAAAAAATTTCCCATTATCAGGTAATATCTCCAACAACATGGAATGCTTCTCCAAAGGATAAAAATGGAAATCATGGAGCAATTGAAAAAGCAATTATTGGAACAGAAGTAAAAGATACAGAAAATCCTGTTGAAATTTTAAGAATAATAAGGTCATTTGACCCATGTCTTGCCTGTGCAGTTCAGGTAATTGATAAAAAGAAAGTTGATAAAAGAGAGTTTATTATATGGGCGTAAAACTTGTTATTCTGGGAATTGGGAATACATTAAAAATGGATGATGGAATTGGTATTTATCTTGTAAATGAACTGAAAAAAATTTATAAAGATGAAGAAGTAAAAATATATGAAATAGGAATAGAGACATGGAGAATTTTACCTGTTATAGAGGAAGAAAATTGTGAAGATTTTTTAATAATAGATGCAATAAATTTAGGATATTTACCCGGTATGGTTTATATAGCAAAAAATCCAGAATTTTCTGATTTTTATTTTCTTTCTCTTCATGAAAAAAATTACATTGCAGATTTATTTTTTATGAAAAAGGATTTTTTGAAAAACATTTATATTTTTGGGATTGAACCTTATAAAATTGAATGGGGATATGGACTATCTGATTTATTGAAGGAAAAATTTGATGAAATATTTTTAAAACTCTGTAAATTCTGTGATTTTATAATTAACAAGGAGAAAGAAAATGATTTATTCAGAGTTGAAAAATATTGATGAAATTTTAAAGATTGTTAAGGAAAATGAAATCTTTTTAATTTTATGTAATGGATGTGCAGAGGTTCGTAAAGTAAGTGATGATAAAAGTGTTGAAGAAATTGAAAGGAAATTGAAAGAGAGTGGTAAAGATATAAAAGGTAAAGTAAAAATTGATTTTTTATGCAGTAAAATTTTAATTGCAAGAAAATTGAAAAAATTTTTGAATGAAATTTCTTTTTCAAAAGGACTACTGGTTTTTTCCTGTGGAATTGGAGTTCAATGTGTTTCTGATGTTATTGATAAACCTGTTTATCCTGCAACAAATACATTATATCTTGGTGGTTTTCAGGGACTCTGGCCTGGAAAGGAAAGATGTTTAGAATGTGGAACATGTTATCTTGGAATTACAGGAGGAATATGTCCAATTGCCTTCTGCACAAAACAACTTGTAAATGGGCCATGTGGAGGAGCAAAGAATGGAAAATGTGAGATTGATAAAGAAAAGGATTGTGGATGGGTTTTAATTTATGAAAAACTTAAAAAAATAAATAAACTTGAAATTTTAAAAGAATACCAAGAACCAAGAAACTATAAATTAATTGAGCCAGATAGTAAGTTAAGGAAAAAATTATTCTATGATATTGATAAAAACGAGGAGTTATAAATGGGAATATCAAGATTGCAGGAAAAATTAAATGAAGGTAAATTTGTTATAACTTCTGAAATAGGTCCGGGTAAAGGAACAAATCTTGAATTTTTAAAAGAAGCAGAAATATTAAGGGATAAAATAGATGCTTTTAATGTTACTGATTTACAGAGTTCAGTTATGAAACTTGGTTCTCTTGCTACATGTCATTTACTTTTTGAAATGGGACTTGAGCCAGTTTTTCAGATAACATGCAGGGATAGAAACCGTCTTGCCTTACAATCAGATTTACTTTCTGCATATGTCCTTGGAATAAGAAATGTTTTGATTTTAACAGGAGACCATCCAATTTTAGGTGACCATCCAGAAGCAAAGCCAGTATTTGACCTTGATTCTGTTTCATTATTAAAGGTTGCCTCTACACTTATGGAAGGAAAGGATATGAAAGGGAATCAACTTGATGGAAAGGTTGAATTTTTTCTCGGTGCAGTCGTAAGTCCATGTTATGAACCACTTGAATTACAGATAATAAAAATGGAGAAAAAGATAGAAGCAGGTGCAAAATTCTTTCAGACACAGGCAGTTTATGATCTGGAAAAATTTGAGGAATTCATGAAAAAGGTTGAAAAATATAAAGTTCCGATTCTTGGAGGAATAGTTTTGTTAAAATCAGCAGGAATGGCTAAATATATGAATGAAAATGTTGCAGGAGTAAGTGTTCCTGATAAATATATAAAAATGATGGCAGAGGCAAAAAAGGAAGATAGGGTTAAAGTTAGTTTAAAGATAGGAGCAGAATTGATAAAAGGAATGAAAGGACTTTGTCAGGGAATACATATAATGCCCCTTGGCTGGGATAAATATGTCCCTGAGTTATTATCTCTCTCAAACTTAATTTAAATCAATGGGAAAAATCAAAAAGGTTAAGAAAAATAAGGAAGAGGAGGAGTTAATATATTATTTCTCGGGTTTGACAATATTTTTTCTGGGTGGAGTCCTCCTTACCTATCATCCTGCCTATGATTATACACTCATAAAAAATCTAACTGGTTTTTTATTCTGTCTTTTAATTTCAGTTTATTATTTACTTTCAAGAAAAGAATTTGAATATTCAAATTTAATTTATCTTCCTGTAATATATTTCATCTGGATTTTAATTTCTTTATTCTGGGCTCCCTTTAAATATGAGTCAGCAAAAAATCTTGAAAATTATATACTTTATTTCCTAATTTTTATAACAGCAACAAATTTAAAAATTGATTACAGAATTTTTTATATATGGATTTTTTCAGGAATCTTTGCCTCAATAGTTGGAATATCTCAATTTTATGGTGAAAGACATTATGCAATTTCAACCTTTGGTAATCCAAATTTTTATGCAGGTCATATAATAATGGTTCTATGCATTTCCTTTTCAAATCTTCTAAGTTATATTTATAGAAAAGAAAAAATTTCATTTCTTTTTATGCTTGATATTCTCTGTTTAATCACAGGAATATGGGGACTTTTTGTTTCTCAATCAAGGGCAGCAATGATGGCTTTTGTTATAGGAATTTCTTTTGTCTGGTATTTTCATAATATAGAAAATAAAGGTCTCATAAAATATGCTGGAATTATATTGTTAACTCTTTTAATAATTGCTTTTTCCCATAAAATAATTGACTGGTATAAAGGAAATATAAGATATTACATTTGGGCTGGAACATGGAGAATGATTTTAAAAAAACCTTTTTTTGGATGGGGATTTGGTAATTTTATATTTTTTTATCCTTATTTTAGAAAAAGGGAATATTTCCTTCAACCAGAATCAACTCCTGTTACAAATCATCCTCATAATGAATATCTTGAAAAATGGGCAGAAACCGGGTTAATAGGACTTTTAATTTTTCTTATATTTGTCATAAGTTTCATTATATTCTCAATAAAAAATAAAAAGGAAAAAGGAATACTTGCTGGAATCTGTGGAGGGATAATTAGTGTTTTATCTGATAATATATTTTCAACAAATTTAACAAATCCTTCAACAAGTATGTATTTCTGGTTTTTACTCGGATTAACTGCAAAATATTTTAAAAATAAAAAAATTGAATTTAATATCTCAAAAAATCTCTGGTATTCAATTATCCTTTCTTCGCTAATTCTCTCAATTTTTTATTCCTATTACAGGATTTATCCCCAGATTTATTATAAAAATGGCATATTTGCAAAGGAAAAGGGTGATTACAAAGAAAGTATAAAAAATTATATTATCTCTCTTCAATTAAATCCGTATAATTATGAATGCTGGTATAAACTTGCCTATGTTTATGGAATGATAAATAATTACAAAGAAAGTGAGAAAATTTATCTTTACATAAATAATTACCTTTTTCCCCATTTTGCAAAAACAGATGCTAATCTTGGAACTGTATATTTGAAACTTGGTGATGTAGAAAAGGCATTTAAATATTATAAAATTGCTGAATGGTTCAATCCTTATGATGAGGATGTTTTATGCAGTATTGCATCAATTTATCTTGTGTATTATAATAATATAGAGAGTGCTGTTAAATATTTGAAAAGGATTTTAAAGATTAATTCTGAAAATGTTTATGCAAAAAGGACTTATTATCTTTTGAAAAAAGAAGGTAAAATTAAAGAATAGGAGGAAAAAATGGCAGCAAGATGTGAAATATGCGGAAAAGAACCAAGAGCAGGAAACAAAGTAAGTCATTCAAACAGGAAAACAAGAAGAAAATGGAAGCCAAATATCCAGAATATTACTGTTGAATATAATGGTGTTATAAGGAAAATGAGAATATGCACAAAATGTTTAAAATCAGGAAAAGTTAAAAGACCTGTAAAAATAAAAGAAGAAATTATTACTTAATTTTAAAATTTAAGAATTCAATAGCATCATTTTCAAAAAAATCCCACTCTTCCCTCTTTAAATTTTATTTTATTGAGGAAGAAGAAAATCTTAATGGAAGCAATCTTGACCTCTCACGGCATTTCCACTCTTTATCCTTTATTAAACTTGTCATCTTCTCCTGTATATCCGGTGTATCTGTATCTGAAATGCATATATCTATACCAATTATTGTCCTTTCCTTTACATCTATTTTTAAAAGTTTAAATGGTATAAATGCCTCTATGTTATATCCTTCCTCTGTTCTTTTACTCCCAACTATTATCTTCTCTTTTGAAACAAAATTCTCTGGATGAAAAATATAATATTCTGGTGGTATATCAGTTATTGGGTCTCCTGTATTTAATAAATTGCCTGGTGAAATTCCTATCTGAAATTGTCCTTCTCCAAATATACCCTTTGCATCTGGTGAATATTTTGTATCTATATAAATCTCAATATGGTCTCCCTTCCACAAATCTTTACCTGTTAAATTCTGAACAATCTTATCATCTATTACTTCAACCCCTATATATAAACCTTCATTCCTCCAGCAAATTAAAATTGTCCCTGATAAGTCCTTCTCATTTTTCCATTTGTTCTTTCCATATACTACATTCTCTTTCCTTATCTCATATCTTACAGGAACCATTACCCAGTCATTTAAATCACCATCTATACTTATTGGAGGGTCTGGCTTTAATGGGCATATTATCTCCTCTGAAAATAAAAATGAAATAAATAATAAAAATATCATCAATACTCTCATTTTTTCTCCTTTCTTACAATTACACAACTTTCATATTCTCCAAGAACTATTTTATAATATGTCTTACCATCTTTCTTTATCTTCTCTGTATCCCTCTTTACCTCTCTCCCTTCTGAATCAAAATAATGAACCTCTGCATCTGAATTATCTCCCCAGCCAAAATATCCACTCACTTTCGTTATTATCCTCTCCTTTCCTATTATATATCCTTTGTTTATCTCTATCGGTGTTATTGGAAACATATAACTTGTTAATGTAGGATATTCTGGCCAGATTAAATAATAATACCAGTAATATACACATCCATAATCAAGTGCCTCAAGCATTTTTCTATATGCATCCTTTTCACTCCGCTCTGTTAAATGGTCTCCAAGTGCTATTGGTGTAAATAACTGCGCCCTTGTGCAATTACTTATACTGCCTGTCTCTACAAATCTTGGAACTTTATATTTTAATATTGTCTCTGTATGTGGATTACCATTTATAACAAGTAGTTTCTTTTTCTCATTCAATATCTTCTCTACCATCTTTACTCTCCATGGCTGTGTCAATAGTGTAACTGAACTTTTTAAACGAATTATCTTATGCGTCTGCGGGTCTATATCTGCACTATATCCATCATGTGGCTGTCCATAATGGTATTTTGCCATTGAATATTCAAACTCATCCCAGTAAATTCCATCTGCTCCAAATAAATCAAGATACTCATCTATTTGTTTTTCACATGTCTTACCATAAGAATTTTCAAGTGTTGGGAAAAATAAAGGATATATTGGGTCTCCATAATCTGCCTGTTCTCCATTTGGAAGAAGTATCATTGCATCCTTATATTTTTCTTTTGCATCTTTTGTTGTATCTATAAAGCAATGATAATAAGGAAGAATTTTGCCATTTGGATATGCATCTTTTATCCTTTTTATAATATCCTTAATAAATGGTAATATATCAGGATTTTCTGAATAATATGAACGATTCTGCGCTTCAATTCCACTTGCTGCTCTATTAAATGAGAAACTTATAAAATAAGCATTTTTATTTGTAAAATATTTTTTCATAAGTTCTGGCTCCATATCTGAAGAAACAAGTACCGGTGTATTGAATTTCTGCTTAAGTTCTTCAGCATCCTGTGGTTTAAAATATGACTTTGTTCTTGGTGTGAAAAAGCAAAAACTACCAGGAATTGTAAAATTAGAACCGAGGAATCTCCTTATTGAATTTATAATTGAAAAATAGTCAGGTTCTTCAGAAAGGAAAATTGCAAACTTCATTGTATATTCTTTTTCAGGCATTAAAACAAAATTATTATCTGCTATCCCGTAAATATTTCCAGCAACAAAATTCTGTATATGAACTCTAAACACATCATCAAGTGGCATAAGTCCTAAACCTGTTTTCTCTGTTATTATTATTGTTGTTGGATTTGATGGTTCAGATGATGTGCCTCTTTTTAAATAAATTCTCAAACCACCAAGATAGTGTTCTTTGGGATTCTCTATTTCTGTTTTATGTCTTATTATAATAGGCAATAATTCATTTGTTTTATTTTTTATCTTTTCCCTTACTTCAATACACTCTAAATTTTTCTTTATCTCCCTTTCTATTTTAAATGTATCTGTTTCTGCATAAACTTTATCCTTTTCAACCTTAACACTTTTAAATCCTTCATTTTTATCCTTATCTAATTTTGCCCATCCACCAATTAATGAATACTCTGATGTTATTATAAAGTTTTCTCCATTAAAATTTATTGATATTGCTCCTGTGTTTGTCAATTCAACATTATAATTTAATTTTTTTACTTCTTTCGGTGATATATATTGCATCTCTCCAAATAAAAAACAACTGATAAAAAGCCACACAAACAAAACCATAAATTTTCTCATTTATCCCCTCCTTTTATTTTCAAATCACTTATTACAAGTTTTGCAATCTGAGAACCATTTACTATTATAATCTCATTTTTCCCATCTCTCAATAAATCAATTATATCAAATTTGAACTTATATGGGTCATTTTCAGGTATATCAACTGGAAAGTATGGGTTATCTTCTGGATGTATATAAAAACCAGGTGCATAATAAACAGTAAAAATATCTTTTCCTGTTGAACATATCCTTCCATCTGCCATTGTAAATTTTTCCTTCCTGTCAATAATTCTTTCTATATTTAATTTCTCTCCATTAACAAAAATCATAAGTGAAGGAGAATGACCTCCAAAATTAATTTTCTCAGATGATAATCTTGCTTTCAATTCAATTATATATTTTTTATCTTCCTTTTTAAAATCAAATTTATAAATCCTTCTTTCTCCTATCTCTATAATCTCTTCATCAAGCATTGGAACTATTGTTTCTGTCTTTTTTTCCGGATAAATTTTTCTGTAAATATTCCCTTTATAATCCTCAACTTCAAATAAATAATTTCCTATACCAAGAACTTCTATCTCTCCATTAAATTCATTTATTCCTTTTTTAAAATCTCCTGTATCAAATACCTTCCCATCCTCACCATATATCTTTATCCTCTTTAAATCATCTCCTTTGACATTATATTTCATCTTTGTTTTCTCAGGTATAGTTAAAAATATATCATCATAAAAACATTCTCCTTCCTGGTCATAATATAAGCAGTATAATGTTAAACCTTTAAGTTCTTTTTCCAGTAGGTATTTCTTTTTTATCCTATCCCATCTATATTTTGCCTTTGGAATTGAAATTGGTAAGTATAAACTTGAACCATCTGAAAAATATGCACATATTGAAACACCAACATTTCCACCTTCATTTGTTATATTTTCTGTTTTTATCCTGTAAGTTAAATAAATGTAATTTCCGGGACTTAAAGGTTTATCAAAATTTATATCCTGAGATATTCCTGCATTTATCCCTCTTTTCCCATTTATTTTATAACTGAATTTACCTTCAAATTTCTCTTTATCTGTATATGAACCAATTATATCTGTTTTTTCCCATTTTCCTTCAACCAATTTGCTTGCATATTCCTTCCAGTTTGCTTTCTCCTCAAATGAAGGATTTTTTACATAATTTTTTGGTTTGAAAATTGACTCATCAAAAGAAACATTTATATTAACCTGAGAAAAACATAAAATAGGAAAAAAGCACAATAACAACCATATTTTTCTCATTTATCCTCCTTCTATCCTCATCCTCTCTTTTAATGAAAATTAATATCTATCAAAATGGTTTTCAGGGACTCCTACAACAGTTCCATTCTTAAATGGATAATAAAGATATGGATTATCTGTTGTTGTGTATCCAAACTTATCAGGTGCTTTTGTTGGAACATATACTGTTGTTGCATGTCCATCACACCATAAAACATTTACACCTCTTGAATGCCTTCCATCAAGAAGTCCATAGGTGCTGCTATAGTAGTCAACAAGTATATAATAACCCCTTTTTAGATATGCTGCTCCTCCGTAATAATCATCAGCAAGTAAAATTGTGGCATCCTTCTTTTTTATCTGACTATCTTTTGCTGGCTTATTCCACGGTGTTACTCCATATCTATAAGAACTTCCTATATGAAGATAATTGTATCCATAACTCACATACTGATGTCCAATTGATGGATTTGTTCCCTGCATAGATGGGCATGTAAATACCTTCCATAATTGTTGCCATCCTACTGAAGCAAATTTCTGATAAAAGGGATAAGTAAATGGGTCAGGTGCAGAATAAGTATATTTTACAAGATATGTTGACCAGTATATATAAAGGGAACCATAACCTGAATAACCTAAATAATAAGGAGGATAATAATCATCAAAATCAAGTTTATACATCTCAAATGCAATCCCGAGTTGTTTTAAATTGTTTAAACATGTAGCAGTCCTTGCCCTCTCCCTTGCTTTACTTAATGCAGGAAGAAGCATAGCAGCAAGGATGGCAATTATTGCCACTACTACCAAAAGTTCTATTAATGTAAACCCTTTCCTTTTCAATTTTTTCACCCCCTTTCTTTTTATTTTCCAATTTTCATTGATTAAAATTCCCATTTTTTACCTTTTTGAAAATTATACCATTAAAAAATTTTTTGTCAAGTTTTTTTGAGAAAAGGGGTCTTGACAAAAATAAAATTTAGAGGTAATATTTTACTAAAAGGATTTAGTTATGAAAAAATTGACTCTGAACGATATAGCAAAAAGAGCAAATGTCTCACCTACGACAGTTTCTCTTGTTCTTAATAATAAATGGAAAAATTTTAATATAAGTCCTTCTACCTACAAAAAAATAATTGAAATTTCAAAAAAACTTAATTATAAACCAAATATTTTTGCAAGAGGATTAAAACTTGGAAAAACAACTTTCATTGGAGTAATAATCGGTCATATAACTCGTGGTATGGAGAATTTATTTATGGGTATTCAAAGTTATCTCTCTGAAAATGGATATGAAATCATATTGAGAATAACTGATATTAAATTGGAAAAAGAAATAGAGGCAATAAAATATATTACGGAGAAAAAAGTTGATGGTGTTATACTTGATACCTGTTTTTTAAATAATGAGAGGATAAAAAATTATATAAAAGAAATGGAAAAAATTGGAATTAAAATGGTCTTTGTTGGAAATGAAATTAATGGTTTTAAAAGTCCTTTTGTTGGAAATGATAATGAAAAGATTGGATATATAGCAACAAAGCATTTAATTTCACATGGGCATAAAAAAATTTTATGTATAACAAATACATACTTCAAAAATTTAATTGGAATTTTAAGAGTAAAGGGATATAAAAAAGCATTGAAAGAAGCAGGTATAAAACTTGATAAAACTTTTATTTTTAATTTCAATCCAGAAAAATATGGATATTTTAAAGGTGGATATATAACAATTAAAAAAATCCTTAAAGAGAAAGGTAAATTTTTCACAGCGATTTTTGCACATGGAGACCCAACAGCAATGGGTATTATAAAAGGTATTCATGAATCTGGTTTAAAAATCCCGGAGGATATTGCAATTGTGAGTGTTGATAATACAGAATTTTCAGAATATACAAATCCTCCTTTAACAACAGTTCATATTGATAATTATAAAGTTGGGTATATAGCCGCTGAAAAGTTATGTAAGTTAATAAATGGGGAAAAGGTAGAATCAGAATTTTTAAAACCAGAACTTATAATAAGGAATTCATGTGGAAAACATTGAAAGGGGGTGAGATATGGAGAAAGAGAATAAAAACTCGGTAAATTTTAAAAGCAGTAAATAAAATAAGAAAGGAGGTAAATAAAAATGGAAAGAAAAAATAAAAAAATCGGCTTCACATTAATAGAATTGCTGGTAGTGGTAGCCATAATTGCTATTCTGGCTGCCATGCTTCTACCAGCTTTATCAAAAGCACGTGAAAGAGCAAGGCAGGCACTATGTATGAGTAATTTAAAACAACTTGGACTTGCTCTTTTTATGTATGCAGAAGATAATGATGGATGGATAATGCCTGCTGATAGTTATGTAGGGATAAGAGAATGGACGAGAAAATTATGTGGTTCTATTGGAGGAGGTGGACCTTATGGTAGTTATACATGGTTACCTTCATATGTAAAAAACTGGTCTTTATTTATATGTCCATCCTTTCCACCATATAAAAGTGTAAAAGGTCCGTACGAATGGGAGTCTCTTTACTTAACATATGCAATGGCCGGCGAATATGACTATACTGTTGCTAAAAATACAAAAAGGGTTTATAGACCAGAGGACTCAGAATTACTTGTTGATTCAATAAATGTAAATCCTCCTGCTTGGGTTCAAACAGATTTAGGAATAAGGGGTCCAGTTCAATATTATTTTGTAAGAAAATTTAGAGGAGCAGGAGAACAGTGGAAAATACATTTCAGACATAATGGAAGGGCAAATATGTTATTTTTTGATGGACATGTAGAATCTGTAGATGAAAACAGAAAAATAACTGCTTATTGGGATAAAGGAATTGTCGGTAGGTATTATATATATGTTTATCCGCCAGATGGACTTGCACCGATTAAGGTTCTTTATCAAAATTATATAAAAGGAAGATAAGAAAAGTAAAAGGAGGAGATATGTGGAAAAAAATAGAAATAGTAGTATTTTTGTTTTGTTTGAGTTTGTTTGGAAGCGAAATTTTTACAGAAATTACTAAAGAAGAGATTAAATACTGGGCGGGAGGAAAAGGTCAGGCAATAGTTTCACCAAAAATAATTGTTTCAGAGGACTGTGTGGTTGGTAAAAATTCAATTAAAGCAGAAGTTGTTGATAAAGGTGATTATCAAGGAATTGTTTTGAATTTACCATCTCCAGTTGATTTAAGTAATTATGATGGGATTCTATTTTATATAAAGCAGGGTTATTATCCAAAAAGAAAAGCAAATTGTGTATTAAGGATTAATTTTGATGATAACTTTTTCATTTGGACAGATTTTGATTCAGGAGATGGAGAATGGACAAAGGTTTATATACCATTTGATAAGTTAAGGTGGAAAGGTTTTATGAATAGAGAGGTAAAATTTGGAAAAGTTGTTTCTATTGTCTGGTATCCATATTCAGTAATGAATGAACCCAAGGAATTTATAATGATAGATGGACTTGAATTTGTTTCTAAAAAAGTTGGCACAGATAAAATTTCAATAAATAGATATAATTATATCTCACAGGTTCCAGATATAGACAAAAGATTAAATTTACTGACAGATGGTATTGTTGATAAAGAAAAACAGGTAATATTTCCTCCTTCATCAGAAAGTCCTGAGATTGTTTTTGACCTTGGGGGAATGTATAAAGTTGAGAAAATAGTGGTAGAGGCAATAGCAATACCTTCCCAGAACATATCAAATATCATTATATTTTGTAGTTTTGATGGAGAGAAATGGGAACATATTGGTAATATTTTAAATGAAGATACAGAAGGGACTGAAAAGCATCAAATTATAAAGATTGAAAATGTTGAAGGAGTTGGTAAATTTGTAAAATTGAGAATTAACAGATTGAGGCATGATTGTTCTATTTATCTTGGAGAGGTTTCAATTTATGGAAGATTGGCAAATGAAGATGATATGAAAAGTTTTGTTATGAAAAGATATTCAGTAGGACCGGAAATGCCTGAATTAAAAGAAGAAAATTATGTTGTTATGAAGGAAGGGGATATAGAGGTCTGGATAGATAAAAAAACAGGGGTTATAGGAAGTATTTTTAAGGCGAAAAAGAAAGTAATAGAAAGGGTTTATAGTGAATATATTTTTGCAGAAAGAGGGAAGAGAGAAAAAAGTGATGGTTATAAAGATGAAGTTATTTCAATAAAAAAAGAGAAGAATAATTTAATAAGGATGAGGATTAGAAACAAAGAACTTCCATATTTTGAAGTAGAAAAGATTTATAAAATTATTGACAAAAGATTGGAAGAAATATTAAGTTTTGAAAATTTAATTGAAAAGGAATATTTTCTTTATGTAAAGACGAATGTAATTCTTGATAAAGAATTTAGGAAAAATGGTGTGTATGAAAGTTGGGGAGGAGGTCATAAACTTGAAAGAAAATTTGCAGAAGATATTATTTTTGATTTTCCTGCTGAATATGCGCCCTGTTTGAGTTTTGAAAATTTTAAAGAGAATAATGTTTTATTTTATTACAGATATAAAAAAGATGGGAATTATACACCTTTAAGTTATTCAGTTGGAGGATTTGGAGCAATAGAAAAAGATTCTTTAATTTTTACTTCAAATGGATGGAGTGTGGGAGATGCAACTTTTAAAATGGAGAAAAAAGGAAAACATAATCTTGAGACACACTTATTGATTTTAGATGGAACACTTTTAAATGCATATGATTATTATCTAAATCTTCCTGAAGTAAAAGATTTTAGAAGTAGCATAAAGAGACCTGAATGGCTTAAAGATATAAAAGTGGAAGGTGATTTTGGATGGGAGGGTTTATGGAAAGGTGCAAAAGAAAGAATTCTCCAAAGATATTTATCACTTTTTAGAGATGGCTATATAATTTTCCCTGGCCTTGGAGATATGGATTTTATTTGGGGAGAATTACCTACTGAAGGAGAAGTAAGAAACCTTTTTGGTGGAGTCCAGAAAGCAGAAGAATTGAAGGAAGAATTGGATAAATTGAAAGACATGGGCAAAGGTAGAGTTAAGTTTGGCATCTATACATGGTTATGGAGTGATAGTCCTCTTTCAAAACCATTTAAAGAGCATCCTGAGTGGTATATCAGAAAAAGTGAAACCGGAGGGGATTTAATATATTTTCCTGGTGTAAATGAAAACTATTACAGAATGGCAACAATAAAGGAATCAATGGATGAGATGTTTGAGAGAGTTCATAAATTGGTAAATTATTATAACCTTGATATATGGTATCTTGATGGCGGAGGTGGTAATGAAATAATTGACTGGGAAAATATGCGAATTGATGACTATTCCGGATGGCATAAACTTTATTCTGATTTAAGGAATACATTGCAGAAAGAAGACCAAAATAGAATAGTATTTTTTAATCATCCTGAAAATCCACTATGTGATATGGGATATTTTGAATCATTTGGATGGACATTACAAAAAAACTGGAGACCAGGGGCAGCATGGATGTGGAAATTTAAACTTTTTCAGTATAAGGACCCACTTCATTATCCCTGTTTTATCTACTGGATACCGAGTACTGAGGGATATTTTGAAGATTATCTTGTTGGAATGGGACTTGTACCATGTTTTAATTCAAGAGAACTACAACCAAAGGATGTTGCCTATGTTAGTGCATCTTATGAAATTAGACCTGTTGAAATTGTTGAGGCAAATTTAAAACCAAACTGGAGATTTGACAAAGATACAGAAATTGAGTCATTTGCATTGAAAAGGGAAGGATGTGGAATTGTATTTTTAAAATCTCATTATGAAAAGGATGTTGAAATAGATGCTGGATTTGATTTGATACCACTTGGAATAAAGGACAGGAAAAAGAAGATTTATTCATGGTTATTTTTCATAAAAAATGCGAAGAAATGGGATGGTAGGTTTGGAGAATTTGAACTTCAGGATATATATGAGAAGACAGGATGGGTCTTTGATAGGGTTATAAAACCTGTATTTATTGGTGAGGAAAATTGGAATGGAAGGATAGAAAAAAAGATAAAGTTAAGTCCAGAAGAGGGAACTTTATTGATAATAACACAAACACCTACATTTGTTTATAGTATTGAAAATTTACCAACTCAACTATGGATGCCTCAGGTCTGTGAAGTAAAGGTAGATGGAGAAATAAAAAATGACATAATAAAGATTCATGTCTCTTCAAAAAAAGAAACAGCAGAAATAGGTGTAATACTACCAGAAAAAATGATTCCTGAAACTATTTATTGTGGGAAGGAAAAAATTGAAGGGAGGATTGGTTTAACAGAAGATAAAAGATTTTTGATTATTCCTGTGAAAAAGGGTAATTGGAATATAATTTGTAAACTTAAAAAATCTGAAGTTTTGCAAGGTTTTCCGAATGTGGATATATCACAACCAGTTCCGGGAAAAGATATGTCTGTAAAATTAAGTTTTAAAGATGAATGGATTGGCAAAAAATTTATTGCTGAGATTGAGGAAGAAGGAAAGATTTATTATCTAAAAAATTACATTTTACCTTCATCTGATTATGAAATAAAAATTCCTGTGCCTGAACAAATGAAAAAGGGGAAATTCAATTTTATTGTTTCTGATATTTCAGGGAATTTAAGGAAAAGTGTAGAAATTGAATTTCCTGAAGGCAAACCAAAAACAAAACTCCTGCCTTCTTTACTTCCACTTCCTGTAGATTCCGGAGTAAAAGAAGTCAGTAAAAAGAAAGAAAATATTGAAATTTATTCTTATGGATGGGAATATAGTAAAGGAGCAGGAAATTTTGAAATTAATCCTGAAGAGGCAAAAATAAAGATATATACACTTCCAATGTATGAAAGTCACTGGAATTGCATAACTGCTGGACTTGAAATGAAAGTTGAGAGATACCTGAAATTAAAAATTAAAGGGAATTTTGACTTTTTCAATAAATATCAAATGTACCTAACCCATTCACCAAGATGGAATAATGAAAATTACTTTATAGGTTTAATTATTGATTTTCATACTGCAACAGGATATACAAAAAGAGTAGCATGTGGGCTTGAAATAATAAAAGAAAACAGAAAATCAAAAGTTCCATCATTCTGGGGAACTAAAAAAACTCCTGATGAATTTTATTCTCTATCTGATTTTGCTTTGAGAAAAGACATAAATGAGGAAATATTCTGGATAGATTTAAAACAAATTGGAGCACCTGAGGAATGGGATGGAAAGATATGGATAGCACCTCTGTTAGAAATAGTAAATCCTGATAGACAACTTACTATAGAAATACTTGATACTAAACCATCTTCTCCAGAAGAAATAAAGAAGGGAATAAACCTATCGTCAAAGATTGAAGAAAAGAAAATATTTGAAGTAAAAAAGGCAAATGGAGAGATAAAAATTGATGGAAAACTGGATGAAAATGACTGGAAAGAAGCAATTAAAATAGATGATTTTTCTTTACTTTATTTTCCAGCGATAAAAGTTCCTCAAAAAACAGAAGTTTATATTTTATACGATGAAAAATCCCTTTATTTTGGTTTTGTTTGTGAAGAGAAAGAAAAAGATGTCTTAAGTTTAGATGATAGTAAACCCTGGAGTAATGATGGAATAGAATTTTTATTCGGATTAAATGGAATTGATGGCTATTTCCACGGAATAATAGATGGAGCAGGAAGGATTTATCAGGAAATTGAAAAAAATGGTAAAAAAGATACAATAACTATCCCTAAATTTGATTATGCTGTTTATAGTGAAAAAGGAAAATTTTCAATAGAGGTAAAACTTCCATTTGAGGTTATAAATATAAATAATCCTGAAGGAAAGATAGTTGGATTTAATTTTATGAGAAACAGATTATTTAAGGGAGACAGACAAAACTTTACACTTGTTCCTGGTAGCAGTTATTTTGTTAAGGATAGATATTTTTTAAAATTTAAATAATGTTTATAAGATATTATTTAAGTGAGACAAAAGCGAAAGATAGGGTAAAGGAGTTAATTGAATTCTGTAAAAGAACAGGTTGTGAAGGTGTTTTATTTTTTTCCTCAAGTTATGACAGTATGCCATCATTTATAAAGATAGAAGAATACAGAAAATATGCTGAAAAACTTAAAATCTGGGTTGAAAAAATAAAAAATGAGGGATTGAAATTTGGAATAAATATACTTCAAACACTCGGACATATATATTTTCCCGAAGAAATAGAAAATGAATTTCCATTTCAAAGAAAGATTGATATAAATGGTGTTAAATCAAAAGGAGGAGTTTGTCCTCTTGATGAAAATTTCAGGAAATATATCTTAGAAGTTTATAAAATTTTTGCTGAATTGAAGCCGGATATTATTTATGTTGATGATGACTTCAGGTATATAATGGACGGGATTTTTTGTTTTTGCAATCTCCATATTGAAAGATTTGAAAAAGATACAGGAATAAAAATAAAAAGAGAAGAATTGAAAGAAGAAATATTAAAAGAAACATTGACACCTTCATTCATAAAAATAAAATACTTTGAAATTTTAAACAGAAGTTTAAAAGAAGTTGCTGAAATAATAGAAAAAACAGTCCATAGTATATCTCCAGATACAAGGATAGGGCTGATGCTTCAATGTTTTCCACAATGTTTTTGGGGAGCAGATATCAATGAAATTATAAAAAAACTTTCAGGAAATAGAAAACCGCTTTGCAGACCTCAATTACCTATCTACAGGGAATATGGTGCTGATTTAAAATTTTCAGTTCCAGTTGCCTTTTCTCAACCTATGATAATAAAAAATTTCGTTGATAAAGATGTTGAAATTCAACCAGAAATAGAAAATTATCCCTATTCAATTTTTTCAAAATCAAAACAGATTTTCAAGTTTCAAATTTCTTTCTGCTATTTAAATGGATTTGAAACACCTTTATTGAATATTTTTGATGATTATGGACATCCTTTAAATGAAAACAGAGAATTTATAGATGTCCTTGAGAAAAATAAAAAATTTTTTAACAGATTGAAAGAAATAGGAAGAAATACAGAGATGAAAGGTATCTCAATCCCATACAGTTCAAAAACCATTCTTTTTACAAAAATAAAAAATAAGGATATTTCTACTCTATTTAAAAGATTTTACTGGGAAAGAATAATATCTCTTCTGGGGTTTCCTTTATCATACAACTGGGAAAATCCTGACTTCTGTATATTTTCAGGAAATGAATTATTTGGGATGGATGACAAATTTATGGAAAAGATGATTAAAAAAGGTGGTTTTTTGATTGACAAAGATGCACTTGAAGTTCTCCAATATAAAGGATTTTCTGAAATTACAGGTGTTAAATTTTGTGAAAAAATAGATGTTGATGATTGCGGAAGTATTTATTATCATAGAAGTAAATTGAATAAACCATATGAGGAAGAATATTTCCCTTTGAGGTTTACTTATCCAGATAATTTTGTAAAACTGGATATTTTTGCTGAAAAATATGAAATTCTTGCGTCGGTTGTTAATTTTGAAAATAAAATAATTTCACCAGCAATTGTTATGGTTGAAAATAAATATGGGACAAAGTTTGGTGTTTTTAGTTTTTCTCCTTCTGAAAATTTAATGCCTGTTTTTTTAAATCCCAAAACACAAAACTTAATAAGAAACCTATTTTCTATCATAGGAAAAATTCCTTTCTACATATCTATATTAAATTCTCCATATGTAATTCCTTATTATTTTGAAGGGAAAGAAGGAATATTTATTTTGATTTTAAATCTTTCATCAGACAGAATTTTTGAAATAATTTTTAAATCTTCTTATATTTTTGTTAAAAAATTTTATGAAAGTTATTTGCTTTCAGAAGAGGGGAAATTTATTGAATTAAAAAATGTTAAGTTTAATGAAAAAGAAAAAACAGTAAAAATCAATTATCCATTATCACCTTTTGAGTTTATCATAATTCATTTTAAAAAGAAAGGAGGAATAAAAAATGGAAAGCATATATTTAAAGAGATATGAAAGAAATCCAATTTTATTACCAAAAAAGGAAAATGAGTGGGAATGTGAACAGGTATGTAATTCAGCATCAGCAATTTATAATGGAAAAGTTTATATTCTTTATAGAGCAGGAGGTAAAGATAAAATGAAAAGTTCTTCTGGCTGGCCTGTCTCTCGTCTTGGACTTGCAATTTCAAATGATGGCTTTAATATTGAATATAGGAGCCCTCAACCAGTTTTTAAACCAGAAGATGAAAATTGGATAGATGTTGATGGAGTTGAAGACCCAAGAATAACAAAAATAGAGGATACTTATTATATTGTTTATGTTTTGACAGGATTTACGTGGGATAGAATTGCACTTGCTACAACAAAAGACTTTAAAGAATTTAAAAGATATGGAGTAATAATGAAGGATATTGCTCAAAGAACAAGTGCTCTTTTTCCTGAAAAATTTGAAGGTAAATTTATTTTAATTCACAGGATAATTCCTTCAATTTGGTTTTCAAAGACAGTTGATTTTAAAAGATTTACAAATTCAAGAATTATTTTAACTCCTGATATATTGCCATGGTGTGAAAGAAAAATAGGGATTGCATTTCCGCCTATAAAAGTGGGAGATAAATGGGTTATGTTTTTTCATGGAGTTGATAGATATAAAATTTACAGGGTTGGGATATGCTGGCTTGATGGTAAAAATCCTTATAAATTAGTTAAAATTCAAAAAGAACCTGTTCTTGTTCCTGAAAAAGATTATGAAAAAGAGGGTTTTACTCCAAATGTTGTTTATCCATGCGGAGGAATTGAGAAAGATGAGAAAATTTTTGTTTATTATGGAGCAGCAGATAAATATGTAGCGGTTGCTTATATTGAGAAGAAAAAACTGGAGATTTAAAATGGAGTTTAAAAAAGCAGGTGTTATCTGGACATATCCTAAAGAATGTTTTCCACTTGAGGGAATAAAAGTAATTTTTGAATGGGATAAACTTAATGGTCAGAAAGTATGCTTTGAAATCATTGATGGGAACCATGAAATTTATTTTAAAAAAGAGGCGAAATCTAAAAAGGGTAAAGCAGAAGTGAATATAATTGCAGGAAGAAGTCCTGGAGTTCATTATATAAAAGCAACAACATATCTTTCAGGAAATAAAACTTATGTTAGATATGGTAGTTTCAGATTAAATGTTGGAACAAAAATTTTAACAGATAATGAAAAAATAAATGAATTATTTAAATTTTTAAGGGATGGAATTTTACTTTCAATAGATAAAGTCAAAATAAATGGAATCCCTGTAACTTATTATAAAACTGGAGATAATTCCTGGGAAAATGTAGCATATCCATCATATGGTGTTCTTGCTATGAGATATTTTATAACTGACATTAAGAGTATGTTTGATATTTTATATGAAAACCAGTGGCCAGATGGAAAACTTCCAGACCATATATACGGAGATGGACATAAAGATTTTCATTTAAGAAAACTTAGGTCAATTATGGCAGATATTGAAACTGTTTCAGTTTCTCTTATTTATAAATCATGGCAGGCACACGGAGATGATTTATGGCTTAAAAAGTTACTTCCTAAAATGGAAGCAGGCATATTTTATATTACAGAAAATCCTTTGACATTTGACGAAAAATATAAACTTATTAAAAGACCGCATACATGTGATATGTGGGATGTTCAGATAATTGATGATAGTTGTTTCTTCACTAAAAATTCCCGTTTTGTTCTTATGCAGGGAGATACAAGTGCAATATTTGAAGCATGCCATTTTCTTTCAAAAATTTATGAAATTTTTGGAAATAAAGCCAGAGCAGAATTCTGGAAATACCAGAAAGAATATTATTATAAAAAAGGAAATGAAATTTTCTGGGATGGGAAGAAATATAAACATCATATTCATTTAAATAAGATAGACCATGGAGATTTTAATGAAGATGAACAACTTTCTATGAGTAATGTTTTTGCAATAACAAGAGGTTTTGCAGACCATGAAAAAGCAATTTCCATTATTAAAGAATATTTTAAAAAATTGAAAGAAACAAAAAGTAAATTTCCATGGTGGTCTCTTTTACCTGGATATCCTGATAAACTTAAATATTTTAAAACAACATATCTATGGTCAAAAAAAGAAGGAGAATATTGTAATGGGGGATTATTCCCTCTTGTAGGTGGAGAACTTTGCAGAGGATGTTTTTATCACGGCATGGAGAAATATAGAGTTAAACTTCTTTTTGATTTTCATTCTATTGTAAAAAAATATAATGGGGCTGTCTTTACATGGTATTATAGAAATGGAGTCCCTGGAATAAATGCACCCCATCATCAAACAAATTATGATATGTGGGGAATAACTCCCTGGTTTCAATCTCTGATTGAGGGTATTGGAGGGATAGAATCTGTTGGAAAAATTTTTAACGAAGTTTTATGTTCTCCGAAATGGCTTTCTGCCAGAATAAAAAAAGCATATGTAGTATCTTATTTCCCTTCCTCTGAAACATACTTCTCATATAAATATATTTTTTCTAAAAACAAAATTGATATATATTATACAGGCACAGGAGAAAAAGTTTTTTTTCATATTTTACTCCCTTCACAGAAAGAAATTAAGAAATGTATTATTGATGGTAAAAATAAGGATTTTTCAATTAAAAAAATAGAATCTTCTAAATATATTGATTTTGAAACTGAAATAAAAGGAATTCATCACATAGAAATCCTATAATTTTTAAAAGCATCTTTAATTTTATTCGCCTAATTTATGATATGAGGACGCCTATTGGAACAAAAAAGGTCTTTTATAGTAATTGGCTCAAGAACAAATGTGATATAATAAAATAATGGGAAATATAT
>Ga0080004_1115376_pt1 | contig 43475 bp, 30 predicted proteins | sample WasSprMetagenome_FD_69207 | JGI IMG/M metagenome (GOLD analysis project Ga0080004, IMG submission 69207) | Sulfidic aquatic microbial communities from Washburn Spring, Yellowstone National Park, USA - WS (SPADES assembly) (version 2) | ecosystem: Environmental > Aquatic > Thermal springs > Hot...
GGGCAGCAGACCCGCCTTCGGTGCAGCGTACGCCAGCGATCCCGGGAACACCCCCACCGCCTGCATCGTCGAGAACAGCACGATGGCCCCCGGAGTTCCCGCGGCTTTCATCCGCTCCGCCGCCTCGCGCGCCAGCATGAGTGGCCCGAGCAGATTCACCTCCAGCGAGCTCCGCAGCACGGTCTCCATCCCCGCCGCATCCGTCACCCGCGCCGGTTCGCCCGCCAGCACCACCAGGCCGTAAAGAGCCGGCGCCGCGTCCAATAAGCGTTTCCGATCCTCCGCGCGTGTGATATCGGCCTGCACGATACGTGCTCCCAGCCCCGCCAGCCGCTCCGCCCGCGCCGCGTTCGAACGGTAGCTCACGATCACGTGCGCGCCCTCGGCCAGCAGCAGCTCGGTCACCGCCTGACCCAAACCTCCGGACCCGCCGGCCAGAATGATTTCACGCTCACGCAGCGATTCTCCCATGGCCCGCCTCCACCTGCTCCCGCGCCAGATACCCGCAGGCCAGTACCGCCAGAAACATCATCAGCACTTCGCTGTCCCCCAAGTTGACCTCGAACAATCCCGCCACCGCCACCCCCAGCACGCACGCCGCCGCACCGTGCAACAGGAATCGCCCTTCGTCCCGGCCCGCAGGCGTGCGACGGGCCGCATGGTGCAGCTCCCAGAACGCCTGCGCCAGCAGCCACACTACTGCCATCGCCGTGGGAATCCCTCGCTCCGCCGCGTAGTGCAGATACAGGTTGTGCAAGTGGCCGTACCATCCCGTCGGCAACGGCTGGGGCGCATCCGGCGGCAGAAAATCGTGGAACCGCAGCCGCACCACCTCGGGGCCCAGCCCCAGCCACGGATGCGCCTGAACCATACGCAGGCCCGTTCGCCAGCAAACGATCCGATGCAGGTTCGAATCAACTTCTCTGCGCGGCTGCACGATCGAAATCAGGCGCGCTCGCAGCGATCCCGGCCCAGCCGCCACCAACGCCGCCAGCACCACGGGCGCCAGCAACACCAGCGGTCGCTTCCAGTGCCACACCAGATACAGCAGCGCCAGAGCGCCCGCCAGCCAGATGCTCCGCGTCATGTTCAGAGCCAGCGCCGACCCAATCAGCGCCGCCGCGATCACGCTCATCCACTTCGCCCGCCCTCGCGCATGCGGTGAGAACAACAGAAATGCCGCCAGCAGCAGGCCTGCCAGCATGAGCTGGCCCGCAAACGTCATCCAGTGACTCATGAAACCGCTGATCCGCTCGGCAATGTAGTAGTCGTAAAAGCCCGCGCCTGCGCTGCGCGCCGCCCGCAGTTTGTCCGCGAACTGAATCAACCCCACCGCGGCGGAAAGCGAACCCACTGCCACCCAGCCCAGCACCAGCGCGCGCGCCTGCCCCACCGTACGCACCGCCGAGTACACCACAGGGAGCATCAGCAGCACGAACATCTTCCGGATCTGGGGCCGCCCCGCACCCGGATCTTCCGAAGCCAGGATCGCGATTACGGTGCCGGCAACGAATACCGCCAGCGGGACCCACACCGCCGGCATCCGCAGACGAAGCCGCGAAACCAGCAGCGCGACCAGCGCCAGCGCCAGCAGCAACTGCGACGCTGCGATCGAAACCAGCACCGAAACGGCCGAGGCGCCCGCCAGATAAAGCGCGGCCCGTGCCGCCCGATCTTCCCAAGATGCCGTGGACATGGAACGCACTCCAGTATGCCAAAGCGCAGCGCCCTCCCGGCTCACCGCGCAGTTGCCTCCGGGGACGTCCCGCGCTACACTGAAGCGGGGGTTTGTGATGAAAGCACCGGCACACGTTCTTTGCTTGATCGCAGGCCTCGCGATCGTGGCCGGCTCAGCCTGGTCTCAGCGGGCCCGCCCGGAGTACCGCACCTACGGCTCGCCCCACGGCTTCGGGAACGTCGTCTTTCCTGGCACCGGCACAGCGCCGCGCGCCGGCGTACCTTTCTCGGCGCCTTCCAGCTTCGCCCAGCGCCTTGGCTGGACCGTCAGCGGCTGGCCCGGATACACGGGCGCGCCCGCCGTGGATCTCCTCCACCGCCGCGCCGCCGTCGTGCCTTTCATCTGGCCGGTCTTCGTCGGGGGCTACTACCCTTATTCCGAACCGCAGCCGAACATCACCATCATCATGGCGCCGCCGCAGCCCGCTTCCCCACCCGTCACCATCAACCAGTATTTCGCCTCTGAGCCGCGCACGCAGGAAAGGGAAACTGTGAACACCTATCAGGCTCCCGTGCGAGCACCCGTCGAGCCCCCGGCGGAGAACGTCACCTTCCTCATCGCTCTCAAGGACAGCTCCGTCTACACGGCCGTCGCTTACTGGGTCGAAGGCGACACCCTCCACTACATCACCCCTCAAGGCCGGCACAACCAAGTCTCTCTGGAACTCGTAGATCGCGCCCTCTCCGAGAAACTCAACCAAGGGCGCAAAGTAGAATTTAAGCTTCCAACCTCTGGAAAAAAGTAACTCACGTTGATAACCAGCCCGAGTCTCCGGGTGCTGTTGCGTGGTTATTAGTAGCGGAGGCCGTGTGGCATAGCTGTAATATAGGCCTCACAGTGGGCGTCTGTTTCGCAGAGCCAATGCCGCTGACGCCCGCGCGACTCGACGTTCCCGGAGGTGACAGTGAGACGATCCCACTTGCTTCTGCTTGCCATCGCCTGGAACGCCTGGTTCCTCCCGGCCCAGGTAACCACAGGTGAAATTCTCGGCGCGGTTCGCGATGCCACCGGCGCTGCCGTCGTGGATGCCCGCGTCACCGTGCGCAGCCTCGACACCAGTCAAACCCGCGAGGCCACCACGGGCCTCGACGGCCGTTTCCGCTTCCCGCAGCTCCCTGTCGGCAGCTACCAAATCTCTGTTGAAAAGGCAGGATTCGCACGTTACATCCAAGGCCCCATCGTGCTGCGGCTCAACCAGACTGCCGACCTCGACATCCGGCTAGAGGTCGCAGGCGTCGCCGAGACCATCACCGTCACCTCGGACGCGCCCCTCATCAACACCACCAACGCTGAGGTAGGCGTCAACTTCGACACTCGACGCGTCTCCGAACTGCCGCTCGCCCCCAACCGCAACATCCTCTTCCTCGCCCTCTCCGTCGCAGGCGTCAGCCAGCTCTCGCCCGGTCAGTCCGAGTTCGCCTCCGGCGGCGTCAGCTTCTCCGTCAACGGCATGCGCACCCGTTCCAACAACTTCATGGTGGACGGCCAGGACTCCAACGACCCTTCCATCACCGGCCTTACCCAAGCCATCAACAACCCCGATCTGGTGGCCGAGTTCCGCCTCATCACCAACCAGTTCGCCCCCGAGTACGGACGCGCCGCCGGCTCGGTCGTCAACATCATTACCAAGCGCGGCACCAACGACTTTCACGGCTCGCTCTTCTGGTTTCACAACGACAATCACCTGAACTCGCGTTCCAATCTCGACAAAGCCCCCGTCGGTTCGCCCCCGCGCCCCAAATTCGAGAAAGCACCGTTCCGCATCGAAAACCAGATCGGCGGTACCCTCGGCGGACCCATCCGCAAGAACAAAACCTTCTTCTTCGGCTCCCTCCAGCGCTGGACCGACCGACAGCTCGGTTCCGGCACCACCATCCGCGGCGTTCCCACCGAGGAAGGCCGCCAGCTTCTCCAACAGCTCGCAGGCAACCGCCCAACCGTCCAGGCACTGCTGGAACACTTGCCCGCCGCACAGGCGCCGGTACCCAATCTGTCTGCGCCTCTCACCGTCGGCGATCGCTCCGTTCGCATCCCCCTCGGCACCCTCAGCGGATCCTCCCGCATCAAGTTCGACAACTGGCAGTGGTCCGCCCGCGTGGATCACCAGTTCAACGACCGCCACAGCTTCGGCGGACGCTACCTCTACAATGATCAGCTCAGCTCCGGCGCCGGCCAGGTCACCCCTCCCGGCCTCACCACCGTGGTCCCCACCACCCGACAGGCGGCCAGCGCCTGGCTCAACAGCTCCTTCTCACCCACCGTCTACAGCGAGCTCCGGCTCGGCTACCAGCGCTTTGGCTCCACTACCACCGCCGCCGACCCGAAGTCCGAAAAAATTCCTAGCATCGAAGTGCCCGAACTCGGCCTGACCGGCTTCAACGCCGCCGCCTCCCGCACCGCCATCGGACTCGCCGTCAACCTCCCCCAGTTCCGCTTCAACAACAACTACCAACTCCAGTACACCGTGGGCATGATGCGCGGCTCGCACTCCATCAAGTTCGGCATGGACTTCCGCAAGCAGGACGTCACCAGCTTCTTCGTGCCCACCATCCGCGGCCGCCTCGTCTACAACACGCTCCAGGATCTGGTGGACGATGTCGCCCAGACCGCCTCCATCAACGCGCCCCTGCCCGGCGGCGAGCGACTCCAGTATTACAAGTACTACGACTACTTCTGCTTCATCCAGGACGAGTGGCGCATCGTCCCGCGCTTCACCATCACTTACGGCATCCGCTACGAATCTCCCGGCAATCCCATTGATAGCCTCAAGAAAGTCAACGATCGCATCGTGGCCGCCGCCGGCGGCAACCCGGGCTATCGCCTCGAGCCGGTCCCCAAGCGCGATACCAACAACTGGGGGCCCCGCTTCGGCTTCAACTACCGCCTGCCTAAAGCCGCAGGTCCCCTTTCCTGGATCACCGGCGATGAGCGCGCCGTCATCCGCGGCGGCTACTCCCGCACCTACGACTTCGCTTTCATCAACATCGCCCTCAACATCGGCAGCGCTTTCCCCTTCCTCAACGTGATCAACCTGCCCGCTCGCACTCCCAATTCCTTCGTCCGCTTGCAGGAGGCGGCTCGCAGCACTCCCGTCATCGCCAATCCCTACCTCGTCACGCGCACCATCGTCGGCGCCGACTTCCGCAGTCCCTTCGCCGAACAATTCGCCTTCCAGATCCAGCGTGAACTCTGGCAGGACTGGGCGCTCACCATCGGCTACGTCGGCACCAAGGGTACTGCCCTCTACCAGACCATTGACGGCAACCCCACATTGCCCGAGAACAACAACCGCGGCACACTCCGCGTGGATCCCACTCGGGGCGTCATCCGCCTGCGTGCCAACGCCACCAGCTCGATCTACCACTCCCTTCAGACCAGCCTCGAAAAAAGGCTCTCACGCAATTTCGCCCTCGGCGCGCACTATACCTGGAGCGCTTACATTGACGGCGCTTCGGAAATCTTCAACCCCTCGGTCTCCGGCGAAGTCGCCGTGGCCCAGGATTCCTTCAATCGTCGCGCCGACCGCGCCCGCTCCACCTACGACCGGCCCCATCGCTTCACGGCCAACGCCGTCTACGAAGTCCCGCTCGTCCGCCAGCAGCACGGCGTCCTCGCAAAGCTGCTCGGCGGCTGGCAGGTCAGCCCGTTCATTACCCTCCAGTCCGGTGCACCCTTCACCGCCCTCGACGGCGCCGACCCCGGCTTCCGTTTGAGCGGGATTGACTCTCTGGTCGGCAACGCCATCCGCGCCAACACCGCCACCAGCCTCGATCTGTCCCGCATGAGCGTCCAGGAGCTGTTCTGGGCAGGCGGCGCGCGCCTGTTCTCTCGCGTCACCGCTCAGAATCCCTTGGGCAACCTCGGCCGCAACGCCCTGCGCGCCGACGGCATCACCCACGTGGACATCGGTATCATCAAAAACACCAAGGTCAGCGAAACCAACACGCTTCAGTTCCGCGCCGAGTTCTACAACTCCAGCAACACCCGCGACTTCGGCATCCCCGAATCGCGCGTAAGCTCCGCCAACTTCCTCAACCAGTGGGGGCAGGACGGTGGCAACCGCCGCATCGTACTCGCCCTCCGCTATGTCTTCTGAGCGTCGCCGTGCCGCGGCCGCCGCGCTTGCTATGATGCGTTTTGGCTTTGCACGTTGAGCTGCCCGCCTGGCCCGGCTTGAATCCCTGGGCGGCGGCTGCGTGGCTGCTCGAACTCATCCTTTACTCCAGCCTCGCCTCCGCCGCCTTGCGCAGAAAGCTCGAGCACGCCAACCGGCGCCTGCTTACGTTTGCGTGCATCGTTTCCGCTCTGCTGCCATACTTGTTGTACGCGCCAGCCTGCGGCGTTTTCCAACTTGGCCCGGCCGCCCTGCTCGCCCTCTTGGCCACAGGCCTCTCCGCCTGGTACCTGATCCTTCCACGCAGTTCCGCTGCCGACGCCAGCTTCCTGCTCCTTGTTGCCGGCGTCGCCCTCGCCAGGGTCTGGAAGCGGGTGTATCTGACGCCCTGGGACTGGCCTCCCATGGATCCGCTCGGCCAACTCATGTGGATTCGACTCGGCATCCTGGCTGCCTTGCTGTTGCGCAAAGCCGAAGGAATCGGCTTCGGCTGGTTCCCGTCCCGCCGGGAATGGCGCATCGGCGTGATCCACTTCCTCGCGTTCCTGCCCGCTGGCCTCGCATTGGCCTTGGGCACGGGCTTCGTCCCTGACCTTGTCCCCCCTTTCCCCTCCGAGCGACTCCTGCTCTCCGCCGCCGCGACCTTTTTCGGCATGCTCTGGGTCGTGGCCTTAGCCGAGGAGTTCTTCTTCCGCGGCCTCTTGCAGCGCTGGCTCGGGGAGTGGTTGGACAATCCGACTGCCGGCTGGCTGCTGGCCTCCGCCCTGTTCGGTTTAGCGCACTTGCCCTTCCGCTCCTTCCCCAACTGGCGTTTTGCCCTGCTGGCTGGCGTGGCTGGCCTCTTCTATGGCCGGGCGTACCGGGTCGGAGGGGGAATCCGGGCCGCCATGGTGGCTCACGCCCTCACGAACACCGTCTGGCGGGTCCTGCTAGCCTGATCCGCGAGAACTATTTTTTCATTGTTTTCAATCGGTTAGATTCGGATTGCGCCGTCTGAATGCCAGTCTCTACAAATTTTTGTTGCATTCGGGCCCGGGATCTTCTAAAATTGGAATCAAGCCGGGGAGGCAACTCCCACCAAAGCGAGACTAACCTCTAACCCCCTAAAGACCCCTGAAGCAAAAACCTCCCCGGCGCCCCCAACCCCCTGGCACAGCCCGATGCAGTATGATCGGGCTGATGCGTTTCCACACGGAATACCTGACCTTCAACACCAAACAGCACCGCGAGTACATCAACATCACCGCTCAGGTCGAAAACGCTCTGCGCAAGAGTGGCATCCAGGAAGGCATGATCCTCGTCTCGGCCATGCACATCACCGCCGGCGTCTGGGTCAACGACGCCGAGGAAGGCCTTCTGGCCGACATTGACGAGTGGCTCGAAAAGCTTGCCCCCTTCCGCAAGGACTACAGGCATCACCGCACGGGCGAGATCAACGGCGACGCCCACCTGAAGAGCCTCCTCGTTCACCACCAGGTCATCGTTCCCGTTACCAAAGGCCGGCTCGACTTGGGGCCCTGGCAGCAGATCTACTACGCCGAGTTCGACGGCCAGCGCCCCAAGCGCGTCATCATCAAGGTCATGGGCGAATGACCAGGCTCACCCGCCCCGGAGGCCCCCGGTGAAGCTCGCGCTCATCGGTTTCGGACGGGTGGGCCGCGCCTTCGCCCGGCTCCTGCACGCGCAGCGCGCCGCCTACCCGTTCCGCATCACCGGCATCCTCACCGCACGCCATGGCGCCGCCGTGGACGAACGCGGCCTCGATCCCGATCCCGCTCTCCGCCTGCCCAGCCCCAGCGTCGAGGAATTCCTCGATCGCAGCAAGGCCGAGGTCATGGTCGAGGTCACACCGCTGGATCCCCTGACGGGCGAGCCTGCCATCTCTCACATCCGCGCCGCTTTCGCGCGACGCATGCACGTGGTCACCGCAAACAAAGGTCCCATCGCTCACGCCTGGCAGGCACTCAGGCGGGAAGCCGAGGCCGCCGGCGTCCAGTTCCGCTTCGAGGCCACCGTGATGGACGGCGCGCCCGTATTCAATCTCGTGCGCTATACCTTGCCCGCCGTGCGCATCCTCGGCTTCACCGGCGTCCTCAACTCCACCACCACCGTCGTCATCGAGTCCATGGAACGCGGCTGCACCTTGGAGGAAGGCGTCGAGCAGGCCCGCCGCCTCGGCATCACCGAAGCCGACGCACGCTACGACCTCGACGGCTGGGACGCCGCCGCCAAAACCGCCGCCCTCGCCAACGTCCTCATGGACGCCAACGTCACCCCCCTCCAAATCCCCACCAAAGGCATCGCCCGCCTGACGCCCGAGCGCCTCGCCGAACTCAACCGCAAAGGCAAGACCGTCCGCCTTGTCAGCCGCGCCCGTCGGACCGCCCGCGGCATCAGCCTCCGCGTCCGCGCAGAAGTGTTGCCCCTCACCGACCCGCTCGCCCTGGCCCGCGGTACCTCGAACCTCTTGCTGCTCCGCACCGACTTGATGCGCACGGTCGGCGTGCTCTCGCTCGAACCAGGCGTCGAGCAGACCGCCTACGGCCTCTTCAGCGACGTCGTGGCCATCGCCCGGGAAGCATGAGCGCGACCGCCGATTCATCCTTCGCCCTGGGATAAACTGGGAAAGTATGCGCGCCTCGGCCTGGGACGCCATCAAGCGCTTCGTCCTCTGGGACTACGAGCGCGGCGGCTGGCAGTACGATGTGATGGTCGCGCTGATCCTGGCCTTCATTTTCCTCACCCCACGCGACTGGTTTCGCGACCGCCCGCGCGTCCCACGCGCCAGCCGTATCGCTGCCCTCCCGGCCGAGCGCGGCGCCCTCATCTTCTGGATCGAGGCCGAACTGCTTGCCGCCGTGCCCGAACAGCAGCGCATCGCCAAAGCCGAAGAACTCCTTCGCTTCCAGACCGGCGAAAAGCTCTCCCTCGTCCGACTGGAGCCGGTCCTGGATTCCGAGGAGGAAATTCGCGGTTACGTCGCCGTAGCCGCCATCGCCAATCGAGGTGGGTCCGGCGGATCATGAGCACGCTCCACCTTTGGCTGGCGGCTATCGGCCTGGCGCTGGCGCAATCCGCAGGCGCTGCCTCCCCGAGCCTCGAGGATATTCTCGCCCGCATGGACCGCGAAGCCGCTTCCTTCCGCGACATGACGGCGCAACTTACCAAAGTTTCCTACACCGCCGTCCTCAAGGACAGCAGCCAGGAAACCGGCACCATCTGGATGAAACGCGCCAGCGGCCGCGCCATGATGAAAGTGGAAATCACCCGGCCCGAACCGCGCGCCGTGGCTCTGGAGGGCACAACCGCACAAATCTACTACCCGAAAATCCAGACCGTTCAGATTTACGACCTCGGCAAGAACCGCGCCCTCATTGACCAGTTCTCCCTGCTCGGCTTCGGTTCCCGTCGCCGCGATCTCGAACGGAACTATTCCATCCGCCTGGGCGGCGCCGAAGCGCTCGACGGCGTGCGAACCATCCGCCTCGAGCTGATCCCGCGGTCCGCCCAGGTCCGCGAGCAGGTCGAAAAGATCGAGCTGTGGATTCCTGAAGAGGGCGGACCGCCCGTTCAGCAGCGGTTCTGGCAGCCCGGCGGCGACTATTACCTGATCCGTTACCGCGATCTCCGCGTCAACGTCGGCCTCACCGAGCAGGACTGCCGCCTGAAGCTGCCGCCCGGCGTCCGCAAGGAATACCCCCAGAAATGACCCGGCGAAAAACCTCCCGCCTGTTTTAGAATGTGGAGAAGCACCCTCTGATGAATTCCCCTACCTCGGCCAAGTCTGCACGATTGGCGTACCTGGACTGGATGCGCGGCCTCGCCGCCATCATCATGATCCAGGGACACGCGTTTCATTCCTTCACCAAACCGGAGCTTCGCACCAGCGGTCCCTACGTGCTCTCGCAGTTCGTCGGCGGCATGCCGCCCGCGATCTTCCTGTTCCTGGTGGGCGTAACCCTCTCCTTCCTGATGGACAACAGGGAGCGCCGCGGGCTCGGTCCCATGGCGCGCTGGATCGCCAGCCTCAAGCGCGCCGGCTACCTCTTTACCATCGCCTTCCTCTTCCGTCTCCAGCTCTGGTTGTTCGCGTGGCCCAACAGCCCGTGGACCGACTTGCTCAAAGTGGACATCCTCAACGCCATGGGCCTCGCCGTGGCGGTCCTTTCTCCCCTGGCCTTGTTCACGACCGCCGAACGCGCGCGCCTCGGCGCCGTTCTGGGCCTGGTGATCGCCTGCGCCTCCCCGCTCGTCTCCCAACTGGATTGGTCCGGCGTCCCGCCCATCGTCCGCGCCTACCTGGCGCCCGATTACTACTCCTTCGCCTTCTTCCCGTGGGCCAGCTTCGTCGCCTTCGGCCTCAGCGCGGGCAGTATCCTCAAACTTGTCCGCCCCGACCAGATCGAACGCCTCATGCAGTGGAGCGCCGTGGTCGGCTTCGCCCTCATCCTCGGCGGCCAGTATCTCGCCAACATTCCTTTCAGCATCTATCCCCACTCCGACTTCTGGCTCGATAGCCCCTTGCTCATCCTCATCAAGCTCGGCGTCATGCTCGTCCTCCTGGCTTTTGCTTACTTGTGGATGACTTATGTCGTCAGGGATCGCTTCAGCATCGTCCGCCAGTTCGGCTTGACCTCGCTGCTCGTCTACTGGGTCCACATCGAGCTCATGTACGGACGCTGGTTCTGGTTCTGGAAGGAAAATCTGACGATCGGCCAGACCGCCGTCGTGGCCCTCGGCTTCATCGTCGCAATGCTCGTCCTCTCCATCGTCCGCACCCAGTGGAAGAACTGGCGGATCCTGGGCGCCTGGCTGAGCTGGCGCGTCATGGTCCCCCGCCGCGCCTTCGGAGATTGATGCGCAGCTCGCCGATCCGCGGCTTGACGCCGTCCGCCGCTTGTCCGGTATCCTGAATCCCGAGGTAACCGCACATGTCGCGCTGGCCTCTCCCCGCTTTCTTCTTGTTTGCCTGCGCCCTGCTCCCGGCCACCGAAAAGGCCGCCTACGACAACCTCGGCCGCATCATCGCACTGCTCAGCGACGGCCCCGACTTCCCCGTGACCTCAGGCCTCGTTGCCGTTTTGCCCAGCGGCAAACGGGTTCCCCTCCAGCTTCGCTCGCCCCAGCACCCTCTTCGCCGCGAACCAGACCTGCTCGTGTGGACCGGCTCGTTCCAGCTTCCCGACGAGGGCCAGGGCCGTTTCCGCCTTCAGTCCTCCGAGGATGATACAGGCCTCACTTACTCGGTTTCTGTCACCGCTGTTACTCCCCTCGAACTCGACAGCCTGGAATGGATCCTCGATCTGCCCCGACCTCTTCTGCTCGGCGGCAAGCTCGTTCCGCAGGGCAAACCCGAAATAACCCTGGCCGCTGTCAAACCGCCCGACCCCGCCTTCTTCCGCGCCGAACTTTCCGCCCTCCGGCTCAGCGACGCCGCCGCAACCCGCACGCTTGAGTTGCGTTTCGATCCTCCGCGCCCCGTCACCCTCGTGGATCGCTGGGACACGGCTGGCCGCTCTTACCAGCTCCGCGTCTCCCTCGCTTCCGGACCCCTCGAGCCGGATGCTTCCGCCTCCGTTGCCGTCCGTCTCCAGTTCAGCGCCAGCCTGCCCGCCCCCGGCCCCGCCCGCCTCGCCCTTCGCACCGACGTGCCGCCGCGCCCCTTCCACGGCTTCGGCGGTAATTACTGCTGGAATAACCAGTCTCCCGCCGCGGATTATACCTTCCGCAACCTCAACGTCGCCTGGGCCCGGGCCGAAATGAAACTGCTCGCCTGGGACCGCGAGCGCGACAACCCCGGCCCCGCCCTCCGCGCAGACTTCGAAAGAATGCAGAAATTCCACCAACGCGGCATTCCCTGGATCATCAGCATCTGGTGGCTGCCCGAACGTTTCTACACCGACCCATGGGAAAAGCCCCGCCGCGCCCATTTCCGCCGCATTGATCCTGAAAAATGGGACGAGTTACTCGACCTGATCGGAAGTTACTTGACCTACGCAAAGAAAAACTACGGCGTCGAACCGGATTTGTTCTCCTTCAACGAAGCCAACATTGGCGTCTATGTGGGACTTACTCCCGAGGAACACGCGCGCGTCATCAAGCGCATCGGCGCTTTCTTCCAGAAACTGGGGCTCAAGACGAAACTGCTCCTCGGTGACGCCACCGGTCCTCGCGACACGCATAACTATGTGCTGGCGGCGGCTTCCGATCCCGAGGCTATGCGCTACGTCGGCGCCGTCGGGTTCCATTCCTGGGGCGGCGCTTCGCCCGCGCAGTACCGCGCCTGGGGCGAGGTCGCCGAGTGGCTCGACCTGCCTTTGTTAGTCACCGAACTCGGCGTGGACGCCCAGGCTTACCACACGCGCGCCTGGGAAAGTTTTCATTACGGATTGCGCGAAGCGCAAATGACGCAGGAAATCCTCATGCACGCCCGCCCGCAGGCTACCCTTTACTGGCAGTTCACCAATGATTACAGTCTGGTGCGTCTGGGCAAAGATGGCTCGGTCGAACCTACCCCGCGCTTCTGGCTCATGAAACACTTCACCGACCTGACGCCCCGCCCCTCCGAGTTGCTCGCCGTTTCATCCGACCAGCCCGAACTACTCGCCACCGCCTTCCGCGCCGGCCCGCGCTATACCCTGCACGTGCTCAACCTCGGCCAGGCCCGCACCCTCGAACTCGACGGTCTGCCCTCGGCCGACTGGACCGCCACCCTCACCACCGAGACCTCCTCGTTCCGCCAATCCCCCGCCGGCCCTTCCCGCAACGGCAAACTTTCCCTCCAACTCCCCTCCCGCTGCCTCCTCACCCTGACCACGCAAAACGCGCAGCCTTGAGGGGCCGTTCCGGTCCGCACTGACACCCCATGACCGAGGTGATGCTGCGCGATCCGCCTCCTGAGAGCGCGGCGGTAGTCAACCTCTGGTCAGGCTGCTTCGAACCGGCAATTTATCCCCAGCTGGAGAAGGCCCTTCCAAGGAACCGGATCCGCCGCATCGCCTCTTGCCGCGAAGATGTACTCAAAGGAAGAGCACCTCTCAGGGCCGAAGGCATCGGCCTTCCCATCCGCAGTCGCACGTCACTCTTACACTGTCGTTCGACCTCGCGCCCGGTACAAGCTCCAGTCAGACGCAGTCCCGCCAGCTACTTACTGGCTTCAACGGGTTTCCGCCGCAGCGTGCCGTGAGCGCTGCACCCAGTCCCACGCACCGGCCTCAACCAGAAGTGCAGCCCCCTCACATCCCTCCCGCCAGCTTCAGCTCCACCTTCGCGGTCTCGCCTTCCTCCAGGCTCACCCACTCGCCGCCCGGCGACTCCCAGTCCGCCTCCTTGGGCTGCCCGATCTCGAACGAGCTGAACAGCCGGTAGCGGCCCGGCGCTAGCCCATGGAACCGGAATTCGCCCTGCTGGTCACAGCGTGCTGAACGCCCGCCATCCATCAGCCGCTGCATCTCCGGATCCACCGGTCGCAGGTACACCGGCGCCCCCGCCACCGGCTTGCCGTCTTCATCCACCACCCGCCCGGTGATCGTCCCCGGGCGCGCGCCCAGAATCACCGTCATCTCCAGCATCGCGCCCGCGGGCGCCTCGAACCGCGCCGGCCCCGTCGCCGTCCGCGGCATCCGCACGTACGCCACATAGTGATCGAGCGGGGCGGACACCGCGACCCTGTACTCGCCCGGCTCCAGCATCACTGTCTCCCCGCCGCGCACCGTCACTGCCGCTGCCGCCGCAGGCTCTTCCCGGATCAGAAAGACTGCCGTGCGCGCTGCTTCCACACGCCGCCCGCCTTTCTCCACGCATTCCAGCTTCAGCGCGGGCAGCCCCGCCAGCTCAAGCGTCGTCGCCGCTTCGCCTTCGCCCACTTGCAACTTCTGCCACGCGGCCCTCTTGTCTCCCTGCGTCGCCAGCGCCAGCAATTGATACGGCCCCGGCGCCAGCTCGTCGAAAAGGAAACTGCCGTCCGCTCGCGTTTGCATCTCGCGCGGCCCCGTCTCCGAATACAGTATCACCGTAGCCGGCGCGCCAACCACGCGGCCCCTCAGCCGCCCCAGCTTGCCCGGCAGAGGCTCGATATCAATGCCACTGGTGTCACGATCCAGCGCGACTTCCACCACGCGCGCCTCGGCCGCCGACGTCGTCTGCCCGTAAAACGTCGGCAACAAACCGCGCCCATCCTCGAGTTGCCGCGCCCCCGTGCGCACATAATAGACGCCCGGCGCCAGCCCCGCCAGCCGGTAAACTCCGCGGTCGTCCGTGTTCGCCGCAGCCACCATCCGCAGCGGGCGTTCTCCTGCCCGGTACGCGTACACCGCATGTCCTGCCAGACCCAGCCCGTTTTCATCCGTCACCTGGCCCGTGATCGCTCCCAGCCGCGGCAACCGCAGCTCCGCGAAAAATTGAGCCGTCTGATCCAGCACGATCGGCGCTCCGGCGCCGTCCCATTTCCTCTGCCCGTATCGCGCCGTCGCGTAGCCGCTCCGCCGCGCGCTCAGCAAATACGCCCCCGCGGGCAACGAAAGGAATGCGAACCGCCCCCGCGAATCACTGAGTGTGCTGCGCGATTCCCCGCCGGCCCCCACTCGCTCGAGCGTCACTTGCGCCCGCGCTACCGGACGCCCGCTCGCATTCTCCAGCACCACCCCTTCGATCTCGGCGCACCAGCCCGCTGCGCACGCCATCAGCCACGCCAGCGCTGCGCGCCTCCGCATCCCCACTGCGCCCTGTCCGCCCTTCAGGGCTGGGAAGGATTGGGATTGACCACAGGGATCGTGACGATGTTACTCACGTACACGTCCTGGGCGATCGTAACTTGAGTGAAGGGATTTGTAGGCAGGTCGGAGTTCAGTTCCAGATCCACCCGGTAAATGCCGACTTGGCCCGGCACCATCGCCGCCAGCAGCACGTTGGCCGTCTTGCCTCCCGCCAGCGACGATACGAAGTCCAGCGGTTCGTTGATCTCCGGGCCTTTGTAACGCGCCCCGGTCTCCAGCGCCGCCCGGGCTTCATCCGGTTTGATGATTCCCAGACCCGTGGCGTACACGTAGATCGTCTCGCCCGGCAGCGCGGGATTGTCCGGCGTCACCAGCGCGCCCTCGACGTTGGCGCAGCACAGCGCCGGCGTGGTCGGCGTCATGATCACCTGCGCCCCTTCCGAAGCCTTCGCCGAATACACAATCCCGTTGCCCTCCGGACCCGGGATGCGCGCCCGCAGCCGGATGCGCGTCCACTGCCCCGCCTTGAACGCAAAAACTTTCGGATCCTGGTTGATCAGCTCGATCAGCGCGTCCCGGATCGTCTCCAGCGTGTCTCCTTCCTGCACCGTGTAACTGTACTCGCGATCCTCGATGATCACCGTGGCCACGTCGCCCGCCTTGGCCGTGCCATCTACCGACACCGTGCCCGAGGCGTGACTGCTGGCGTGAAAGGCCACCGCCGGCCGCGGATCCGGCCCGTCGAACGCGAAGATCCCGGGATTCGAGCGGATAATCGGCACCGCGATCGGTGTCGTGATCGTCACTCGCCCGTCCTTGTGCTTGGTGCGTACGTAGGCGTTGATGCTCGTGGTGTCCAGCACCTCGTACGGCACCTGCGCATTGATCTGCGTGGGGGAAACGTAGAGCAGCGGCGCCTTGATGCCGTCAAAGTACACCTGTACCCCGCCCAGCTCCGTGGGCAAGGGGTCGGCATCCGGCGGCGCGCTCTCGGTGAAGTCCGCCAGATCGTCTCCCACGATGCTCACGATCGTGCCCGGCGCGATCTTCGCCGCGTCCATCCCGCCGCTCAGCTTTGCCCCGCTCGTGGAAACCGCAATCTGCGCATTCTCCGACGTCTTGACCTCGATGTCAATCTCGTTGCCCGCCTCACCGGCCATCCGTGCGGTCAGAATGATCGCCGACAACTCATAATTGGGAGTCGCCAGAACGTTGGGATCGCCATCGCCCGCGTTGATCAGCTCGGCAACTTTCCGGACGATGCTCTGGAAGGTATCATCCTTGACGACTTTGTACTTGTACTCTTTGTCTTCGATCTTGATCGTAATTTCGTCGTCTTCCTTGATGTTGCCGGAGAATGTCAGCGCACCGACCGCATAGACCTCGCGGCTGGCCGCGTTGCGCACTCCGGTCACCGGCAGGTGTCGCTCGGCCACCGTGAACACCATGATCCGCCGGTTGAACGGATCGCTCACGAACAGGTTCTCCCCGTCCCAGGCCAGCGATAGCGGCGTGCGCAGCGAGTCCGCGCTCGAGCGCCGCAACTGGTACGCCGAGTCCGAAGCCTGGTTGATCGTACCCGCGATCTGGCCCAGCACCACGTCCGCCTTCGCCCCGTTTTCCGTCGGGATCCGGTTGAAGACCAGCACGCGGTCGTTGCCCCCGTCCGCGATGAACAGGCGCTGGCCATCGGAGAGCGCGAAGCGCGGGAAATCCAGTGTCGCTTCGCACATCTTGGGGTAGATGTCTTTGCCTTCCTCGTCTTTCCCCGTCGGCTCGCACAACTTGGTCACGTTGTTGGCCACGCCGCTGGTCATGTCCGGCTGCCCGATCACCACGTCCGCCGGCTGCGCGTTGCGCGTCGGAATCGAGTTCCAGATCAGGACCCGGTTGTACCCCAAGTCCGTGACATACAGGCGCTGCCCGTCGGAAGTTACCGACACTGGCGACAGCATCGTATCGGCTTGCGGATTGAAGACCGACTTGAAGAGATCCGACTGCGCGCCCGTGCCGAAGTCTTTCTGTCCGAGCACGATGTCCGCGGGCGCGAAGTTCTCCCTCGGAATCCGGTTCCAGATCAGCACCCGATCGTTGCCCGTGTCGGCCACGAACAGCCGCCCGTCTTGGATCCACACGCCTTCCGGCCCCCGCAGCGTCTTGGGACCCGGCACGCGCATGTCGCCGGTTCCCGTGTTCGGCGTCACCGTTTTGAAGTCGGGCTGGCCCACCACCACGTCCGCCGGCTGCTGGTTTGTCGTGGGGATGCGGAACCAGATCAGCACGCGATTGTTGTCGGTATCGGCCACTGCCAGGATCTGCCCGTCCGTGGCCACCGCGGTGGGCGAACGCAGCCCGTCCGGGCCAACCCTCCACTCGGTCTGCTTGAAGTCCGGCTGGCCCAGCACGATCGTCGCACGGCCCGTGCACACCGGGCAGCGCCGATCATAGTTGAGCTCGGCCGTGGGCGCAGGCAACATCTGCGACAGATTGCGATAGATCAACACCCGGTTATTCACGGGGCTGGCGCCCACGCGGTTGGAATCGCATACGAACAGCGTGTCGTTGGCGTAGGCCAGGCCGCTCACGGCGCCCAGAATTTCGTCCGAGGAATTGGGATCCTGCTTGGTGAAAGTCGGCTGCCCGATGACCAGCCGGGCGGCTTGCCCTGTCTTGAAATCAGCGCCGCGCGCGGCTACCGTAACCAGCAGCAGAACCGCCCAGGATTTCATATGCGAGGAGACTTCCGGGAATGCCTGAAACCGCCAGTATAGCAATCCCCGACGCGCGAACTGAAAGCGCGCTCAGGGCTGCGGCTTGGGCGCAGGGATCTTGACGATCCCCATGTCGCTGGGCGACGAGTAAATCGTCACTCCGCCCTCGGCCGGCGCCGCAGGCTTGCCAGGCGTGGTCCGGCCTCCGCGGAACATTCCCATCAGGCGCGTCAGTTCCGCCTCGGGAATCCTCACCGACATCAGCATCGTGCGCCCCTCCACGCGCAGATCCCGCAGATAGGACGCCGAGGCCGGGTCCCGCGCCTGCAACAGACCCGTAAAAAACCGCACCGCATTGGCCAGGTTACTCGCATCCTGCTCGGTCCGGCTCACCGTCTTCACTTCCATCTCTACGCCGCCGTTGAGCCGCACGCCTCCGCCCGCCTCTTCGATCGCCTTTACGACGTCTCCCTCGAGGATCCCGGCCGTCTTCTCCTTGGGCGCTCGCGCGGCCAGAGCGCGGACAGGCGCGATCGAATAACCCCAGATGTCGAATCGCCCGCTCAGCTCCTCGGCCCTGCGCCGCAACTCTCCCGCAGGCAGGCCCGCACGACCGCGCCGTCCGATGGCGCCTCGCACGTTCACCGCGTTGCCCGCCACCAGCACCGTGTCGCTCAGGAACGCCAGCGCCATCGGCTCTTCCGGCTCCCCGGAAAGGAAAATCTCGACGCCCTGAAAATTCTCGCGACGCTTGGCGCGTTCCCTCACCGCCGCGGCCAGGTCCGTCGCCGCAAAGCTTCCCCGCGCAATGAGCAGCGCCGTCGGCTTGCTTCCCCCCGCCATGGCGATCAGGACTTCCTCGAGATCGCGCCAGGGATCGAACCCGGTCAGCCGCGTCAGCTCCGACATCTCGGGTTCGCTGCCCGGGCCTTGCTTCCACAGGCTCTCGGCCACCTTGGACTGGCGCAGGCGCTCGATCCGGACGCCCAGCAGCGCCTGGGCGTCCGGCATCGCATAATCCAACAGTGAGGGCTCGGCGCCGCGCAGCAGCGCGCACACCGCCCCCAGCACCAGCACCCGGCTCGCCATGGCGCGATTATACCACTCGCCCGCGCGCTTTCTTTGCGCACGCTACCGTCACACGGCTGGCGCGGAGCTGGCGAGCGGAGGCTCACCGCCGAATGGCAGCGGCAACCTCGGCTTCGGCGACGCGGCGCAAAATAATGGCCCGCCCTCAGTAAACCAATTTCAGTCCGAACTGGATGCGGCGCGGCTCGCCTGCCGACCGAATCTGCCCCGCTTGAGGCAGATTCACCGCGGAAGCAGGTAGCCCGAAAGCCGGCGTGTTGGTGAAATTGAACATCTCGGTGCGGAACTCGACCCGGTAGCGCTCTTTGAAGTAAAAGTTCTTGCCGATTTTCAGATCCGACGTGCGCACGCCTGGCCCGAAAAGGATGTTACGTCCCGAATTGCCGTAGGTGTATTGCGCCGGTGCCGGGAAGGCGGCAACATCGAACCACCGGTCCAGGCTGCGCTGCGAAGCCGGCAGCACGCCCGAGGCGATCCGGTTGGGATAGTTGGTGGTCCCAGTGTTGGAAAGATCGGTCGAAATCGTAGGCGAGAAAGGACGGCCCGTGCGGAAGTTCACGATGCCGCCGATCTGCCAGCCGCCCAGAATCCAATCCATCGGGCCGGAGACGTTCATCCAGCGGCGGCCGCGGCCAAAGGGCAGATCGTACACTCCCGCCGCGACAAAGTTGTGCCGCAGGTCGTAAGCGCTGTTGCCGCGGTGCACGCGAAGGTTATATGCATCGCGTACGCCGCCGCCCGCCGTGCCGTCGTCGAGCGTTCCCGCGCCGTCGTCAATCGTATGCGACCAGGTGTAAGAAGCAAGGAAAGTCAGCCCCGCCGAGTACCGCTTCTCGGCCTTGGCCGCCAGCCCGTTATAACTGGCGTTGCCCGAAGGCTCCGCCAGGTTGATCCCTGCGAAATAGGGCATGGGTCGGCGGAACCTCAGCGGACCCGGGCCCGGAGTCGGAGGCTGGTTCATGTTCCGGTGCCGGATCATGTGCCGTGTCGAAGCGCCCAGATAGGAGAGCGTCAGCACCGTTCCCCCGGGCAATTCGCGCTGAATGTCGAAGAACCATTGCGCCGCGTGCTGCGTCGGGATGAATCGGTAAGCCGGGCGAATGGTCACCAGTTCCTGAACCGTGGTGGCCGGAATCAGCCCCGGTGGAAAACCGTTGCGGACCACGAGAGCGGGCTGCACCAGTTGATCGGTGGGAAAACTGATTTCCGTGAAGTCAGGAGGCTGGTGGTAGAAGCGCCCGCTGCCGTCGTGCGAGATCGCGTCGGGGGCTCCATAGAACAGGCCGAAGCCCGAGCGGATGACCGTGCGTTCGTTGAGCTGGAAGGCGAAACCCACGCGGGGGGCGAAGTCGTTGTTGTCATGCTCGCAGCCGCAGTCGCTTTCATCCCGGGGACGCACGATCCGGAAAGTCTGGCTGGCGAAGTCCACTTCGAAGCGCGCCACCGGGGTCTTCTTGTAGCTGGGCGGGCCGAACCGCTCCCAGCGCAGTCCCAGGTTCAGCGTCAGCCGGCGGGTAATGCGCCAGTCGTCTTGCAGGTAGAGAGCATAGTTGCGTGTGGCGGCCGTTTCGCCGTTCTGGTTGCCGATCGTGCCCCCGCTGGCAAGACCTAACAGGAAGTCGGCCATGCCGTCGCCCGTGCGCGCACGGTTGTTGGGATCCTGGCTGAACACGCCGCCGAAAGCCATCTGGCCGCGGGCAAAGCGCGCCGCGCGCCGGAATACCTGCTCGCCGCGATATTCGAAGCCGGTCTTGATCACGTGCGTGCCGCGCACGATCAGGGTGTGATTGGCAAGGTGCAGCAAATCCAGGTTGTTGCGGTTGGGCCAGAAACTGCGCGTCCCCACTTCCGCGTAGCCCGTGGGAGTAAAGCGGGTCATCCCGCGGCGGTTGTCGTCCCCGAGGTCAGGAAGACCCTTGATGCCGAACTTTTCATTGAAATTCTCCTTCCAGGGAACATCGAGCAGCGACTCGATGCGAGTTACGCCGAAGCGGAACTCGTTATTGACAGCGGGGCCGAAGGTCGCGTTCCAGTTGGCTACGCCGCTGTGGCTTACCAGATCCGTCGTCGTCCACAGTCCGCCGTCGGCGGGCAGGGGCAGCGGGCCGGGGTCCACCATGTCGTAGCTGCGCCGACTGTAACGGCCGAACATCCGGTGCCCGGCCGAGAGGTTGTGGTCCACGCGCGTATCCACCTGGTTGGTGTCGTCCTTGCGCGAACCCGCAAAGAAATGATTGGACACCAGACCGGGAAGATTGGGCTGGGGATAGAGATCAATCACGGCCCGAGCCACAGGGTCGAAGCGCGAACTCGGAATACGGTTGCCCGCGAACGGGTCGCGAAACCAGCGGCCTGCTTCCTGCCGCGTTGTGGCCGGATCGAAGATCGGGCGACCAGTCACCGAGAAATCGCCGTTGCGCAACTCCGGCCGCGGAACCGTGGCGATGTTGGTCTCGCCCAGGCGGATGCGCGTCCCCTCTACGCTGCCGAAAAAGAAGGTCCTGTCCCGCACGATGCGGCCGCCCAGCGTGCCCCCGAATTGGTTCTGCCGGTATGGAGGTTTGCCCTGGCCGACGGCGAAAAAGTTCGTGCCGTCCAGCTTGTCATTGCGCAGAAACTCGTAGAGGCTGCCGTGGAATTCGTTGCTGCCGGACTTGGTCTGTACGATCACGGTTCCCCCCATGCGGAAGCCGTACTCGGCGGAGTTGTTGTTGGTGACGACCTTGAACTCGGCCACGGCGTCAATGGAGGGGGTGACGGCCTGAGCCTCGAAGCCGAGTTGACCGCCGGAGGCCCGCGAACTGTTGTCAATGCCGTCCAGGAGCACGTTGACCTGGTAGGCGCGCTGGCCAAGGGCGCTGAATGTCCCTTTCGCGCTCGTGCGGCTACCCGCATCGGGCACGACGCCGGCCGTCAGCCGGGCCAGCTCCAAGTAATTGCGCCCGTTGAGCGGCAGCTCGACGATGCGTTTGTTGTCAATCACCTGACCCACCACGCTGGTCTGCGAGTTGAGAAGCTCCGCGGCGGCCTGCACTTCCACCGTCTCGGTCACCGTTCCCACGCGGAGACGGAAGTCCACGGCTACGGTCTGGTTCACGTTGAGTACCAGGTTTTCCCGTTTGGCCACCGCGAAGCCTTCTTTGGTGGCTTCCACCCGATAGGTACCGGGGATCAGAAACGGTACGGAATAGAAACCGCTCTCGTTCGTCACCGTGCTCACCACCACGCCGGTGGCAACGTTGGTGACTGCAACCCTCGCTCCCGGAACGGCAGCGTTGCTTTCATCGGTCACCACGCCTTGCACCGTCGCGTGTTGCGCCAGAACAGGCAGCGTGAAGACCAAGGTAGTCACAAGTAACTTCGCCCACTGAATTCTCATCTTGCCCCCCCTCTCGGTCCCCCGGAGTCCGAGCGGAATTTCACTTCCCCCGGGGCCACCCTGAATACTATCTGCCCAGCGCGCCGAGTGTCAAGTGGAGTCGCTTGCGTCGTTGCCACTACCAGTTCACGTCAATGTGGGGCAGGCGGCGCGGTGGATCGCCGGTGGCGGCGTAAAGCTGGAGCAGCGCGTACGCCAGATCGTCGGCGCCCGTGATCGCTTCGTAATGGTTGGCCGAGCCGTCGGCCCGGAACAGGCCGTTTTTCGGGAAGACCTCCAGCGCCATGTCCGCCGTCGCGTGCGCGAACTCCAGATAGCGGCTGCGCTTGCCCGCTTCGATAGCCGGCTCTAGTGCCAGCGCCGTCATCAGCGAGATCACCTGGCCGGCGGCGCGCGGCCACAAATCGGCTCGCTCGCGCGGCAGGCCTTCGGCCAGATAGCGATCCGCGGCTCGCTGCACGGCTTCCAGAAAGCGCACGTCGCGGGTCTGCAAGTAACGCGTGTAATCCAGCAGAGCGCGCCCGGAATAACCGGCGCTCCCGTAAGCCATGTTCCACAGCGGGCTCAGTGTGGTGCTTTCGGTGCGCCGTCCGCCCGTGGTCACCACGCGCCGTCCTTGCGGGGCAGCCGGCGGTTGTTTCGCGGCGGGCGCAGGCGCGGGCTTCGGAGAAGTACTGCCCGAAGCCGATAGAGTCTCGGTAGCGGGTTCCGCGAAAGCGCGTTCATCGAGTTCTCTCACCAGGCGTCGCCAGCTTTCCGTTCGCGAGGGAACCAGCGCCGCCGCCTCCCATAGCAACGCGCGCAGCGTGGGATCGGCGGATCGCTCGGGTCGCCACGCGCCGGGTTCGATGAGCAGGCTCACCGCTTGCGGCCGCAGGCTCGTGCGACTTTCGATGAGCACCTCGGCGCGCTCGATGTACTTGGGATCGCGCGTTTCCGCGTAAGCATGCGCGTAGGCCCAGATGTAGAAGCCGGCATGACGGGGGTAGGCGGCCCCGGTGTCCGGTCCGTACGTGGAGATGCGCGCGTGCCGGCTGTAGTCGCCCACGCGCTTGTTGCCGATCTGCGCCATCCACAGCGCGTCGGCAAAGCGCAGCGCGCGCCATGGATCGATCGCGTAAAGTTTCGGCCAGAACGGAAAGCGCCGGTAGACCTCGTAGGTATCCGCGTAACCGCGCTCATGCAGGAAATCCCAACTGGCGTGTTCGCCCGAGTACATCAGGCCGGTCACCGGGCTCTGGCAATTGAGCAGCCAGAAGCGCAGGCAGGCGTCGGCGTGCTGGGCGTAGCGTCGCTCGCCGGTCAGCTCGGTGAACTCGTACAGCGTGCGCAGCAGCATGATGTCGTGCTCGAGGTTGTTGCCCACCGGCGCGCGGTCACCCGCACGCACGCCTACGGGCGGATCGGGAATGCCGTGGCCGATGGACTGGATCTGGGGACGCGGCTGGAAGAACTCCTCAGGGAGCGAAGTGACGGGCAGCGAAAGCGTGTCCAGGTCGAGCATGGCGGCAAACAGCGGCGAGTGCACCGGACCGTAGCGGTCCGTGCCGCGCTCGATCATGGTGTCCAGGAAAGCGCGCACCGTCTTGAGGTAGACTTCGCGCGGGGCTGCACAAGCGGCGCCCACGGCGACAAACGCAACTGCAATTCGTAGGACCATCGCTCGCCATCGTAGCAATAAAAAAAGCGGCCGGCGCGGGAATCGCCGGCCGCGTCGAGTCCAGACAGGCGAGCGTTACTGCTTGGGAAGAATGACCTTGTCAATGACGTGAATGACGCCGTTGGAAGCCTCGATGTCGGCCTTGATCACGTTGGCGTCATCCACCTGCACCTTACCCCCTCGCGCCCGGATGCGCACGCTCTGGCCGTTGAGGGTTTTCGCCGAGCGCAGCTTGACCACTTCCGAGGACATGACGCGTCCCGATACCACGTGATAGGTGAGAATGCTACGAAGCTTGTCGCGGTTTTCCGGCTTGAGCAGGTCCTCGAGCGTGCCTGCCGGCAGGCGGCTGAAGGCCTCGTCTGTAGGCGCGAAGACCGTGAACGGGCCGGGCGCCTTGAGGGCGTCCACCAGGCCGGCGGCTTCGAGGGCCTTGGCCAGGGTGTTGAACTGACCAGCGGCCACGGCGGTCTCGACGATATCGGCGCCGCGGGCGGCCGGGGTGACGATCATGGTTGCGAGCGCCAGCGCGACGCCCGCCAAAGCAGCTTTCTTCATGGTTGTTGCCTCCTCTGAGTGAAGCCCTGATTGGCTTACGGTCCCAGTGTACAGCTTTTGTACAGGTCGTATCAAGTACCGTCCATAAAAAATCTGGACAAAATCTTCACAACGCGGTAAACTGTTGAAAAGGAATGGCTGAACTGTACAAAATGTCGGTGGTTGTGAGGCTTACGGGGTTCAGCCCCACCCTCCTCCGGGCTTGGGAGCGACGCTACGGCCTGCTAAAACCCCACCGGGGAAAAGGTGGACAAAGGTTGTACACAGAGGACGACCTCCGCGTCCTCCGACGCATCCGCCAGATGCTGGCCGAAGGCCGCTCAATCGGCGAGGCCGCGCTCATGGGGCGCCGCGAGCTGCTGCGCACGGCGCCGCCCGAGGAGCTGCCGGCGGCAGTGGAAGCCGAACCGGAGCTGGCCCGCCACCGCGAGGCGGTCCTGCACGCCGTGCTGGCCGTGGACGCCGCCGCGCTGCGCCGGCTGCTGGATGAAGGCTTCGCGCGCTGGTCGCCCGAGCGCGTGGTGGAAGGCATCCTGGCGCCCGTCGCCTGGCGCATCGGGGAGCTGTGGGCGCAGGGACGGTGCAGCGTGGCGAGCGAACATTTGGCTACAGAAATGTTTTCATCGCGGTTGCGCGCCCTGCTCGACGCCGCCGCCCCGCCCGCCGGCGGTCCGCTTGTGGTAACCGCCTGCTTTCCCGAAGAGCGCCACGAGCTCGGCCTGATGGTTGTGGGCTACCAGCTGGCCCGCCTCGGCCGCCGCGTGGTTCACCTGGGGCCGGCCATGCCTTTCGATGATCTGGAAAGGGCGTTGCCCGCGCTCCATCCCGACGCCCTGCTGCTGTCGGTCACGCTGCCCGAGCTTTACCGCAAGCATCGCGAAGGGTTGCTGGCGATCCTGCGCCGTCATCGCGGGCGGCTCCATTGCGTGGTGGGCGGGCAGGGCGTTCCCGAGCAGGACGAGGAGCTGGCGGCGCTGGGCGCGACGTTGTGGCCGGCGTCGCGGCCCTTGTCCGAGCTGGCCAACCTGGTGGTGGGTTGATTGTCGAGGGTCCGATGAAGTGTCTGTTGCGGAGCGTCCGCCGATCCCAACGGCACGCGGCCGGGAACGGCCGTGGCCTGCGGGGAAAACCCGTGTCGCACGATTCCGGGAACCGTTCGAGGCTCTCGCGCATCGTGCAGTGTGTGAGAATTCGTCCGCGGCAAATGTGGGTCGGCCTCTTCCTGATGGCGCCCGTTCTCGGCGGCCAGCAGCCCGACGCGCTCGCGATCGTGCGACGCAGCGTGGACAAGGAGCGCCTTAACTTCCGTCGCGCCGACGATTACGTTTTTCAACGGCACTTCGAGCGCCGCGTCTTTGACAAGGACGGACGTGTGGCAAAAGTTGAGTCGCGCACGTACGAAGTGATCGTGGTGGAGGGCGAGCCGTACGAGAAACTTGTCGCCAGGGACGGAAAGCCGCTGCCGGAGTCCGAGGCGCGTAAGGAACAGGAAAAGCTGGATCGCGAACTCGCCCGTCGCCGCTCGGAGGATCCGGGGGAGCGCGCGCGCCGCCTCAGCGAACAGGAGAAGCGCCGCCGGCAGGAGTGGGAATTCATGCAGGAGATTCCGGCGGCTTTCAGTTTTCGCCTCGCCGGGCAAGATACGATCGAGGGGCATCCCGTCTGGGTCATCGAGGCCGAGCCGAAGCCGGGTTACAAGGGCCGAGCCAGGCGCGCCGATCTGCTGACTAAGTTTCGCGGCAAGCTGTGGATTGATGGACAGGATTACGCGTGGGTCCGGGTGGAAGCCGAGACGATCGCTCCTGTGCGCTTCGGCTGGATTCTGGCCAGGCTGGATCCTGGCGCCCGCCTGATTTTCGAACAGCGCCGCGTCAATGAAGATGTCTGGCTGCCTTCGCGCGCGCTCATGCAACTGGCCGGTCGGCTGGCCCTGGTTCGCAGGCTGAACTTCGAGACCGAGGTGGTCTGGCGCGATTACCGCAAGTTCCGTGCTGATTCCCGTATCACGAAGTTCAGCGAAATGGCGCCCTCGCCGTGAAAGAAAGGGTGTGCGCGAGCGCCGGCGAGGGCGAGGCTCGTCGCAGAGTTTGCAGGCTTCAGCACGGCGCAGCTTGGAAGGCCCGACGGGAATCTCACCTCGGCTGCGGTTCGAGGACGACAGCTTCCGCGCCTGCGGCGATTCAACCCTCGTAGTTTTCGGCCAGGCGCTGCTCGACCTGGGCCCGGGTGGCGCGCAACGGGCCTTCGGCTTCGAGCTTCAGGCTGGTGACTGCGGCTGCCCAGAGCGTGGCCTTCCACGGGGAGGCGCCCTCCAGGCGGCGGCAGAGGTAGGCGGCGATGCAGGTGTCGCCGCGGCCGGAACGTCCCCGGAGTTCGCGCGGGCAAAAGGGCGCCGCGTGCAGACGATCTTCGGCCAGAACGAGCACGCCGTCGCGATGCGTGATGACGATCTCGCGCGGGCCCCAGGCAGCGATGCGGCAGGCGGCTGCGGCCGGGTCGCGCTCGCCGGTCAGCGCTTCGGCCTCGACGGCGTCGGCCTTGAGCACGTCGAGCTGCGAGAGGACGGCGTCGCGTTCCGGCCAGGGGGTGACGCGGAGCACGCCGTCGGGTCCCATTTCGCGCAGGAAGGCCTGGAGATCGGCGGCCAGCAGCGCGGGCTTGCGGCGCAGCTCGGCGATCACTTCGAGCGGGATCTCGCCGCGGAAGGAGCCGTTGAGCAGGAAGGCGCGGGCCGAGAGAGTGCGGACCTGGTCCACGGTGAAGGGGCCGGCGGAGGCCGATACCGTGATGGTGCGCTGGTCGGGGTCGGAGGTGGGGTAGCGCAGTTCGAGGCAGGTGGACGCGGGGGTCCAGACGGGATAGACGTTCACGCCGAGCTGCTGGAGGCGTTCGACGACGCGGCGGTCCTCCTTGGCCAGGCGCGTGACGGCGGCGGTTTTCAGCCCCATCATGGCGGCCACGTGCGCGCCGTAGTTGAAGCCGCCGCCGTCCACCTGGCGGACGCCCGAGGGAGAAACGATAGTATCTTTGGTGTAATTTCCGATCAGGACGATATCGTAAGTCATAAGCGGATTTACTAAGTTGACCGGTTACTCAGCGGGGCGCGCGCGCCACAAAGAAGTAGCCAGGATCAGCGAAACCACGGATGCGCCGATCCAGAAAGTAACTGCGGCGGAGAAGTCATAGTGGCGCACGCCGTCCACGAAGTAAGTTCCGCGCTGGATGAGGTAACCGCTGACGCGCTCCTGGATGGCGGCGCCCACATACCCGAAGATGCCGAGGAAGCCCATGACCGCGCCGGCGGCGCGCTTGGGAACGATATCCACGGCGAACAGGCCGCCGAGAGAAGTAATGAGGCCGTTGATGGAAAGGCCGTAGACCAGAAAGGCGGCGGTGAGCACCAGCGGGTTATGCGCGGTGAAGATCACCAGGAGCGAGCCGATTTCAAGCAGGCCGCAGATCAGGTTGACCGGCGGTCGCCGCGCATGGAAGAGCTTGTCGGAGACGAAGCCGTAGGCGACGCAGCCGACGATGCCGGCCAGCGGGTTAAGCGCCAGCAGGGCGCCCGCCTGCAAGTCGGAGTAACCCTTGGTCTCCTGGAAGAAGAGCATCCCCCAACTGTTGACCGCGTAGCGGGTCATGGTCATGGTGGCGCAGGCCAGCCCGAGGATCCACACGGCGGGTAACTTGAGGATGGAAAGCTGAACCTGCCAGGTGGAGCGGCTGCGCGCCGTTTCCAGCACCACGCCGCGTTCGTTCTTCCACTCGTTGACCGGGGGCAGGCCGAGGGTTTCCGGGCGGTCGCGCATGGTGGAGTACAGGATCAGGGCCACGAAGACGCAGATCACGCCGGGTCCGATGAAGCCGCCGCGCCAGCCAAACCAAGTGACCAGAGCGGACAGGCCGACGAAGGTCAGGCCTTCGCCCAGCGAGTGCGCCGTGCTCCAGATGCCGTAGATGCGCCCGCGTTCGCTGTGGCTGAACCACTGCGTCATGGCGACCACGCCCGAAGGTGCGCCGAACCCTTGGAACCAGCCGTTGAGCGCCCACAGCACGACGGAGATCCAGAGCACGGTGGACCAGCCCATGGCGATGTTCAGCAGGGCCGAAACGAGAACGGCGGTAGGCCAGAAAACGCGGATGTTGGCGTGATCGGCGAGGAATCCGTTGATGCACTTGCCCAAAGCGTAGCCGTAGAAGATGGCGGAGCCGATGATGCCCAACTGTTCGGCGGTGAAGATGCCGCCGTCAATGAGCGGTTTTTTCACGACGGAAAGGCCCAGGCGGCAGGTATAGGCGATTCCGTAGCCGATGGTGATGGAAAGCAGAACGGAGAGGCGCGCGCGACGATAGGTGCGATCAATTTCGGCGGGATCTTGCAACCGCGGCCGCGCAGCGCCGGGAGCGAAGATGCGAAGGACCGAGGCCATGACGGGACCTGCCGGTTCGACCGCGCTCAGGCGGGAATCTCTTCCAGCTTGACGGGCCGGCGTTCACGCGCCGAACGCGCGGCGGCCAGCGCGATGCGCACAGCCGCCAGGCCGTCTTCGCCCGTGACGGGCACGGGCTTGCCGTCGAGCACGGCGTCCACGAAGGCCTGCATCTCGCGCAGGTAGGACTCGGTGTAGCGCTCCATGAAGAAGTAGAGCGGCAGCGAGGCGTGAGCGCCGGTGCTGTCGAAGAGCACGTGGGTATCTGGCGTGTTGTTGGACACGGCGACCATGCCCTGGCTGCCGAAAACCTCGACGCGCTGGTCGTAGCCGTAAACGGCCTTGCGGCTGTTGTCAATCGCGCCCAACGCGCCGCTGGCGAAGCTCAGCAGGGTGACGGCGGTGTCCCAGTCGCCGGCGCGTTCGAACATGGGATCCACCAGCACGGCGGCGCGGGCAAAGACCTCTGTCACTTCACTGCCGGCGAGGAAGCGGGCCATGTCGAAATCGTGGATGGTCATGTCGAGAAAGATTCCGCCCGAGCTGCGGATGTAGCTTTCCGGCGGCGGCGCGGGGTCGCGGCTGGTGATGCGCACGACGTGGGGCACGCCGATCTTGCCCGCCTGCACGAGCTCGTGGACCTTGGCGAAGTTGGGATCGAAGCGGCGATTGAAAGCAACCATCATCTGTACGCCGCAGGCCGCCACATGCTGGTTGACGTGGCGGATCTTCTCGATTTCCAGGGCCACGGGCTTTTCGCAAAAGATGTGCTTGCGGGCGCTGGCGGCATCGAGCAAGATCTGGTAATGCGTGTCGGTGGGCGTGCAGACGGCGACGGCATCCACATCGGGCAACTCGAGGGCCTGGCGGTAGTCGGCGAAAGTGCGCCGTATGCCGAAGCGCGAGGCTGCCGCGGCGAGCGCATCGGGAACGGGGTCCGCGAGGGCAACGACCTCGGCTCGCGGGATGCGGGTAGCCAGATTAGCGGCGTGGATCTTGCCGATGCGGCCCACGCCCAGGACGGCGAAGCGAAGCTTTTCCTGAGGCATCGTTTTCATTCTCCTTTCTGCGCAGCCGTCAGTATGTCAGAAAGAGCTTGCACGGTGCGGATTCCCTGCTGCGCGGCTGTTAGGGGATCCGGAACCGGGAGAATTTCGAAGGAAAGGAAGCCGCGGTAGCCGGAGCGGGCGAGGGAGGCCAGTACAGGCGCGAAGTCGAGGTGGCCGCGCCCGGGGGCCTGGCGGTTGGAATCGGCCAGATGGACGTGACCCAGGCGCGGGCCGGCCGCCGCGAGGGCAGCGGCGATGTCGGTTTCCTCGATGTTCATGTGAAAGGTGTCGGCGAGTAACTTCAGGTTGGGTGCGCCGACTTCTTCGGCGACGTTGAGCACGTCGGCGACGGTGTTGAGGTAGTCGCACTCGTAGCGGTTCAGGGGTTCGAGGAGGATGGTGACGCTGCACGCGTGTGCATACCGGCACAGTTCGGCGAGAGCGTCCAGGGCGGCGGCGCGGCGTTCGGAGCGCTGCGCCTCGTCGGGGCCGAGCCGCCCGCTGACGCTGCCGATGGTGACGGCCGAGCCGATCTCGGCGGCCAGATCCACGTGGGCGCGGAGCCGCTCAAGGGCCTGGCGACGGATGGCCGGGTCAGGATGGGCGAGGGTGAGGCCGTCGAGGGTGGCGGCCATGCCGGTGCCGATGGTGGGCACGGCGAGTCCGTAGTCAGAGATCCAGCGCTTGAGCTGGCCGGCCTGGACGTCCGAGGGGTAGCGGAGGTGGACCTCCAGGCCGGCGCAGCCGAGTTCGGCGGCCGTGCGGAAAGCGCCCGCGAGGTCGCCGCGCAGCAGGATGGGCGCGCAGCGGACCTGGGCGGGCGTGGCCGTCAGGGCGATGGGAAAGATCCGGGTCACGGCGTCAGAGGTCGAGGATGGGCGGGAGGCCGTAGACGGACTTCCAGCCCGGGCTCATGGGTTCGCGCAGGTAAGGCTCGAGCTCCTGCGGGTCGCGGAGGCTTACGTCGGTGGTAGCGGGAACCTTGCCCGGCGGGAAAGCCTCGAGCCACTCCTCGATGAGCAGGGTGAGGTAGCGGAGGATGGCGGCCACGGGGCGCTTGGCCTTACGGGCCTCGCCCAGTGTGGGCTTGCCCACGACGCCTTCGGGAGTGCCGGAGATTTCGAAGGCGGCGTGGCCTTCGCTTTCCGACCAGCGGCTGGGCCGGCCGAAGGCGTCCACGGCGGTGTCCATGTGGCCGCCGGGCAGCAGGGCCTTGGGTTCGGTTTCCACCGCGCGGCTCATGTCCACCATTTCGGGGAACAGGAGCAGGCCGACGGAGGTTTCGGCTTCGTCGGCGTGGATGAAGTTCGTTTCCCATTCGCCGCCGCGGTCTTTGGTGCGCCACATTTCGCGCACGGCGCGGTGCCAGTCAATGACGCGATAGATGCCGGGCAACTGGTAGCGCTTGACGAACTGCTGGAGGGCGGATTCCAGCACCCAGAGCTGGCCGTGGTTGTTGAGGATGATCTGCTTGCGGAAGCCGTCGTTCCAGAGGCCGAGCATGACGTCAATGAGCAGTTCGCGGGCCACGTTTTCGCGCACGATGATGGTGCCGGGCATGCCGATGTGGTGAGCGGGATGGGAGCCGTACATCAGGGGGGGCAGGGCGAGGGCCACGGGGCGGCCCTGTCGCGCAAAGTAGCGGCGGACGCCCTCAGCGATCATGCTGACGAAGAGGGTGTCCATGGCGGAGACGGTGTGAGCGCCGTGGAGCTCGGTAGAGCCGACGGGGATGATGACGACGTCGTTCTTGCGCCGCTGCTCCTCGAGCTGCCAGCGGATGGTGGTCTGGATGTAGGAGCCGGGTTTGGCCCATTCGCAGCCGCGGGGTGCGGGGATGCCGTACTCGGCCAGGATGGCATCGAGTCTGGCCTCATCGGCTTCCCAGATTTCCTTTTTCATGCGCCCGACGGGAGTATCTTCGAAGTAAAGGTCGGGTTGTGTGGTTGCAAGCCAGTTACTCATTTTTGTAACTCCTTTCGGTATTTCTTTCTGGCGAATTTCCTAAAAGACGCAGGTGATTTTGCAGTGCGTCTTGTCGGTTTGCAGCAGGACGACGTGGTCGGGGACCTCGTCCAGGCCGATTTTCTTGGTGATGATCGGGGTGATGTCCATGCCCGTGGCCATGCAAGAGATGACGCGCGGGAAGGTACCGTAGCCGGAGTGGCCCTGGGCGCCTGCGATTTTGGCTTTCTTGACTTCGTAGACCTCGCAGTTGATGGGCGGGTTGATGGGGGCGCGGGCGACCAGGACGATTTTGGCGCCGATGAACTTGCCGTACCAGATGGCTTCCTCCATCTGGGGGATGACCTTGTCGGGCAAGCCGGTGGCTTCCAGGTAGAGAGCAGCGCCGAGACCGCCGGTGTACTCGAGGACTTTCTCGGCGAAGTTTTCGGTGATGGGGTTGATGACGTGGTCGGCGCCGAGGCGACGCCCGAGTTCGGCGCGGGATTCCGAGGGCTCGCTAAGGATGACCTTGGCGGCGCCGGCGCGCTTCAAGACGGCCACGGCGGCCAGGCCGATGGGACCGCCGCCACAGATGACGGCGTTGTCGCCGGGACGGATGCCGCCGCCGCACTCGATGACCGCGTTATAGGCGACGGAGGTGGGCTCGACCAGGCTGCCGGCCAGGAAGAGCTCGTCACCGGGATAGCGGTCGCGCAGTTCGGCGAGGCTCCAGAGGTAGCGGGCATCGAGCGCGATATAGGGAGCGAATGCGCCCTGGACGCTGAAGCCCATTTCCTGGAGTTGCTCGCACTGGTTGGGGTTGCCCTCGGCGCAGGGACGGCAGTAGGAGCACCAGAACATTTCTTCCGAGCAGACGGGTTCGCCGGGTTCGAAACGGCGGCCGGTGCGTTTGTTGTAAGCGCGCTCGCCGGCCTCCACGACCACGCCGGACATTTCGTGTCCGAGCACGACGGGGAAAGCGGTCAAGCCGGGATAGAGCGTGTAGCCCTGGTCGTCGGTCTGCGCCATGTGGACATCGCTTCCGCAGATGCCGCAGGCTTTGACCTGGACCAGGCACTCGGTGGGACCGATTCTGGGTTTCTCGACTTCCTGGACCGACAACTTGGGGTACCGCCAGACGTAACTGCCCAGGTAAGTGAGCTTGCCTTCAATATCCTTGGGTCCGAGCCGGAAACCCGGCTTGGGTTCCCATTTGGCAGACAGAACCACAGCCTTCATCGCAAAGCCTCCTTAAGTGAAGTGAGACAGAAACGAAAAATCGAGGGGCGAGCCGGCCGGGGAAGGACAAGGGGACGATCAGCGCAGGAACTCATGTGCGTTCTCCCTGGTCACCAGACCGGTGCCGATGTCAACGAACTTTTCCACGGGCTGGCCGCGCGCGGCCTTGATGGCTTCCTGGATGGCGCGCTCGCCGATGCGTTCGGGGAACTGGGCGACGACGGCGTCCATGCGGCCATCGAGGACGGCGCGCACGGCTTCGCGGCCGGCGTCGAAGCCGACCAGGACGATTTTGCCGGTGAGGTTCCGTGCGGCGATGGCTTCCATGGCGCCCAGCGCCATCTGGTCGTTGGTGGCGAAGACGGCGCGCAGGTCGGGGTGGCGAGTGAGCAGGTTTTCCATCACGGTCATGCCGAGGGCGCGCTCGCTGTTGGCGGGCTGGGCGCCGACGAACTGGATGCCGGGGACCTTTTGAATCACGTCGAGGAAGCCGGCGAGGCGATCTTCCTGGGTGGCGACTCCGAGCACGCCGCGGATGACGGCGACCTTGCCACGCCCGCCGATGGCGCGGACGATGAATTCGGCCGCCATGCGCCCGCCCAGGCGATTGTCAATGCCCACGAAGCCGGCGCGGTGCGGCCAGGGGATATCGGTATCCACGATGAGGACGGGGATGCCCGCGGCGCGGGCCTTCTCCAGCACGGGGATGATTTCGGCCACTCCGGCCGGAGCGACGGCGAGGGCGGCCACGCGCTTGAGGATCTGGTCTTCGAGGATGGCGACCTGCTGGTCAATGTTGATTTCGCGTTCGGGAGCGAGGACGGCGAGGCGGACTTCGGGATTCTGGCGGGCGGCCTGTTCGGCGCCGGATTTCAGGCGCTGCCAGAACTCGGAGTCGAGGGCTTTGGTGACTAGAACAATATCGAGCTTTTTTGTTTTGGCGGACCGGGAGCAGGCCGCGCCGCCCAGGAGCATCACGAGCAGGAACGAGATGAATCTTCGGTTGCGCATGCGTCCATCATCTCCCGGGCGCGGCCCGCTGGCGGACCACGTCCACCCAGACGGCGGCCACGATGACGGCGCCGATGACCACGGTCTGCCAGTAGGCGGAAACGTTGAGCAGGTTCAGCCCGTTGCGCAGCACGCCCATGATGAGCGCGCCCACCAGCGTGCCCAGCACCGTGCCCACGCCGCCGAAGAAGCTGGCCCCGCCGATGATGACGGCGGCGATGGAGTCCAGTTCCGCGCCCACGCCGGCCAGCGGGAAGCCCGAGTTCATGCGGCCGGCGAGGATCACGGCGCCGGCGCCGGCCATCAGCCCGCTGAGCGAGTAAGCGAGGATGAGACGGCGATCCACGGGGACGCCGCACAACAGGGCGGCCTGGCGGTTGCCGCCGATGGCGTAGAGGTCGCGTCCGGGCGTGGTGCGGGTGAGGAACAGGTGGAAGAGCACGCAGAAGAACAGCACGACGATGACCGGCATGGGGATGCCGGCGACAGCGCCCGCGCCCCAGAAACGAAACGGGGAAGGAAGCTCGGAAATGGGGAAGCCGCCGGTGAGCACCAAGGCGAGGCCGCGGGCTACGTTCATCATGCCCAGGGTGGGGATGAAGGGATGCGGCAGGCGGAGCTTGGTGAACAGGATTCCGTTGAGCGCGCCGAGAACGGCGCCGGTGGCCAGCGCCAGCAACACAGCGGCGGCGGAAGGGACGCCGGCCTTGAGAGCCATGGCGGCCAGCACGCAGGAGAGGCCGAGCAGGGATCCGACGGAGAGGTCAATCCCTGCGGTGATGATGACGGTGAGCTGGCCGAGGGCGAGCAGAGCATTTACGGCGGACTGACGGAAGACGTTGAGCAGGTTGTCCAGGGTGAGGAAGTGTTCCGAAAGCAGGCTGAGAGCGGCGGCCATGAGGAGGAGGGCGAGCACCGGTCCGAAGCGGCGCAGGGCTTCGGAGGCGGCGCGGGCCAGCCAGGCAGGCATTGCCGTCACGCGACACCTCCGGTAGCGAGGCGCATGACGGCTTCTTCGGTGGCCTGCTCGCGGGGCAGTTCGCCCGCGACGCGGCCGCGGTGCATGACGAGGATGCGGTGGGCGAGGCCGAGGATTTCCTCCAGCTCGCTGGATACGAGTACGATGGCGGCGCCGCCGGAAGCCAGGCGTCGGATCAGCTCGTAGACTTCGGCCTTGGCGCCGACGTCAATGCCACGCGTGGGTTCGTCCATCAGGAAGATGGAAGCGCGGGCGAGGAGCCATCGGGCGAGGACAACTTTCTGCTGGTTGCCGCCGCTGAGCGAGGACGTGGGTTGATCGAAGCCTGCGGCGCGGATGCGCAGCTCGCGGGCGATGGATTCGGTCTGGGATCGTTCTTCGGCGGAGCGAATGAGGAAGCGGCGATGCGAAGGGAGGACCACGTTCCAGATCAGGGGCGCGCCCAGGATGAGGCCTTTGGCCTTGCGATCGTCGGGGACGAGGGCCATGCCGAGGCGGATGGCGTCGAGGGGACTGCGGATCCGGGCCGGGCGTTCATGGATCCAGAGGCGTCCGCTGTCGGCGGGGGCGGCGCCGAAGAGGGCTTCCAGGAGGTCGGTACGCCCGGCGCCGACGAGGCCGGCGAGGCCGAGGATTTCGCCGCGGCGGACGGAGAAGGAGACGTCGTGGAAACGTCCGCGCGCGGTGAAGTTTTCCACGCGCAGGGCGGTAGTTGGGGAGGGTGGGGGAGCGAGGGGAGGCAACTGGTCCTGGGCGGCGCGTCCGACCATGTGGCGGATGAGGGTATCGTGGGGCAATTCGCACACGCTTGCAGTGATGACGTGGCGCCCGTCGCGCAGCACGGTGACGCGGTCGGCGGTCTGGTAGATCTCCTTGAGCCGGTGGGTGATGTAGATGACGCTGACGCCGCGGTGCTTGAGGCGTGCGATGACCTCGAACAGGCGCGCGACCTCGTGTTCGGAGAGAGCGGCGGTCGGCTCGTCCATGATGACGAGGCGAGCGTGGAAGGCCAGGGCGCGGGCGATCTCGACCAACTGTTGCTCGCCCACGCTCAGACGTGAGACCGGAAGCGAGGGATCGAGCGGGCGACCGAGTTCGGCGAGCAACTGCCGGGCGCGCTCGAGCATGACGCGCCACTGGACGACGGGCTTGGGCGTTGTAGGGTGGCGCCCGAGGTAGATGTTCTCGGCGATGCTGAGCTGGGGAACGAGGGCCAGTTCCTGGTGAGCGAAGGCAATGCCCAGTTGGCGGGCCTTGCGGGGATCCAGATCCGGCGCCGGTTGTCCGTCCCAGAGGATGCTGCCGGAGTCGGGCTGGAGGACGCCGCTGGCGATGTTCATGAGAGTGGACTTGCCGGCGCCGTTTTCGCCGACGAGGGCGTGGACCTCACCGGGAAGGACCTGGAAGCTGACGCCGTCGAGGGCAGTGACGCCGCCGAAGCTCTTGCGAATGTCGCGCAACTCGAGCAGGGGAGCGGTCATCGGGACTCCAGAGAACGGGGTGGCGCGGTGGACTCGCGAAGGATGAGTTCGCCGGGGACGCGGATGAGTTCTTCGGCGCCGGCGCCCTGGATGAGCTTGAGCAGGATCTCGGCGGCGAGGCGTCCCATGTGGCGGCGCGGCTGGCGCACGGTAGTCAGGGGCGGCTCGCAATATTCGGCGACGAAGAGATCGTCGAAGCCGACCAGCGAGATGTCGCGGGGCACGCGCAGGCCAGCCTCGCGGATGGCTTTGAGAGCGCCGAGGGCGGACATGTCGTTGTAGCAGAAAACGGCGGTCGGTGGCTCGGGCAAGGTGAGCAGCTTTTTCATGGCCTCGTAGCCACCTTCGGGCTTGCCGTCGCCGTGGGAGACGAGTTCGGGCAGGAAGGGGATGCCGGCGCAGTCCAGGGCCTCGCGGTAGCCGGCGAAGCGCTCGGTATCGGACTGGTAGCCGAAGCGGTCGCCGAGGTAGGCGATGCGGGTGTGGCCGAGCTGGATGAGGTGTCGGGTGGCGTCGCGTGAGGCTTCGAAGTTGGCGATCATGACGGAGTGGACGAACTGGCCGGGGTGCTGGTTGTTGACGAGGACGATGGGGATCTGGAGGGAGGAGAGCATGGGGGTATAGAGGGCGCCGACGCGGGAGGAGGTGACGATGATGCCGTCCACGCGTCGTTCGGCGAAGGACTGGGCGACTTTGAGTTCACGTTCGGGTTCGGCGTTGGAGTTGGCGAGGAAGACGGAATAGCCGTGGTCGTTGGCGGTTTGCTCGATGCCGGAGACGACCTCGGCGACGAAGGGGTCGGCGATGGTGGTGACGACGACGCCGATGGTATGGGTGCGGCGGGTGACGAGGCTGCGAGCGACGGCGGAGGCGGTATAGCCTTTTTCCTGGGCGATTTTCTGGATGCGCTGGATGGTTTCGGGTTTGAGGAGGGGGCTATTGCGTAGGGCGCGGGAGACGGTGGAGTGAGAGACGCCGGCGGCGGCGGCGATGTCTTTGATGGACGGTTTACGCAAACGTGTCCATTGTAGGTGAAGCGGGCGGGCGGGGTCAAGGGGGAGGCGGGAACGAGGGAGCATAAGGGGCTCGACAGGGGGAATCGGGTCGGATTATAGTGGCCAAGGCCTGAACACGTATGCATGACCGCAGCCGAGGGCACCGTCACCGACTGGTCACGCGCCCTTTACCGGGCATTCATGCGGGGCGGGCATCCTGAATCAGGAAGGAGAAGCCGACGGTGAATCCAACGGCCAGAAAAATCGCGCAGGGATGGCTTGGGATCGCGCTGGCGGCGCTGTGGCTGGCGCCGGCGGTGCGAGCGCAATTCGAGACGGCGACCGTGCTGGGGACGATCCGGGATCCCAGCGGGGCGGTGGTGACCGGCGCCAAGGTCACGCTGGAGAATCTGGGCACCGGGATCGCGACCACCACGCAGACGGACGAGATGGGCAACTACTACTTCTTCAACGTGCGCGTGGGGACGTACCGGGTCAAAGCCGAGGCCCCCGGCTTCAAGCTTGCGGTGGCGGATACGTTCACGGTGACGGTGGCCGCCCGGCAGAGGGTGGACCTGACGCTGGAGGTGGGAACGGCGAGCGAGAGCATCACGGTGACGGGGGCGGCGCTGACGCTGGAGACTGAGACGAGCTCGCGCGGCACGATCGTGAGCACGCAGCAGGTGGTGAACCTGCCGTTGAACGGGCGGGCCTACGCGGATCTGGCGCTGCTGGCGCCCGGCGTGCGGCGGAGCGTGATCGCCAGCTCGCGGGACGCCTCGTTCAACGTAAACGGGATGCGCAGTTCGCAGAATAATTTCCTTCTCGACGGCGTGGACAACAACGCCTACGGGACTTCGAATCAGGGCTTTTCGAACCAGGTGGTGCAGATCACCCCGGACGCGATGGCCGAGTTCCGCCTGGAGACCAACAACTTCAGCGCCGAGTACGGTCGCGCGGGCGGGGCGGTGATCAACGCGGCGGTGCGCAGCGGGACCAACGAATTTCACGGCTCGCTGTGGGAGTACCTGCGAAACACGCGTCTGAACGCGACGGGGTTCTTCAAGCCGGTACAGAACCGCAAGCCGGTTTTGATCCAGAACCAGTTCGGCGGGGCGCTGGGCGGGCCGATCCGGCGCGAGAAGGCGTTTTTCTTTGCGGATTACGAGGGATACCGGAGGGTCTCGCGGACGGTAACGTTTGCGACCATTCCGACGCTGGAGATGCGCAAGGGCATTCTGGGCGTGCCTGTCATGAACCCGTACACGGGCGAGCGTTACATGGACGGGGTGGTGCCGGAGCGCGTGATCACGCGTTTCGCGCGGGAAGTGTTGAACGATTTGCCGGCGCCCAACCGGCCAGGACTGGCCAACAATTTCCAGAGCGAACCGCGGCGGACGGAGCAGACGGACAAGGGCGACCTCCGGCTGGATTATTACTTCAGCTCCCGGCTGACGGGGTTCCTGCGGTACAGCCACCGGTTGATGAACAACTTCGAGCCGCCGGCGATTCCGGGGCCTTCGGGCGGGGACTCGAACGCCGATGTGAGGGTGATGAACTGGCAGTGGGCATACGGAGGCACTTACACGGTGAGTCCGACGACGCTGCTCGAGTTTCGCATGGGCGTTTCGCTGACCGAGGGCGGCAAGTTCCCGATGTTCCGCGGCACGCAGACCATCGGCGAGCGTTTCGGGATTCCCAACGTGCCGAAGGCGACACGTTATTCGGGCGGCATCAGCAAGCAGAACATCAACGGTTTCACCGGGCTGGGCGTGCAATCGAGCAACCCGCAGTTCCAGGATCCGTTCGTGGTGAATCCCAAGTTCAATTTCTCCAAAGTGGCGGGCCGGCACTCGGTGAAGGCGGGCTACGAACACCAGCGGATCAACACGGAGATTGACGACTTCCACCCCAAGTACGGGTCGGACAGCTACGCGGGGCGGTTCTCGCGCGTTCCGGGGACGCCGACCTCGGACATGCAATTTCTGGCCGATTTTCTGTTCGGGGCACGCTCGCAGTACCAGTTGTCCAATGATCCGGTGATGCACTACCGGCAGCGGATGCATTTCTGGTATTTGCAGGACGACATCAAGCTGACGCCGAGGCTGACGTTGAACGTGGGGACGCGCTACGAGTTCGCGACGCCGCAGTACGAAGCGGAGAACCGCATTTCGAACTTCGATGCGGTTGCCGTCAAGCTGGTGCAGGCGCGCAGCGGGTCGCTGTACGACCGGGCGCTGGTGCACCCGGACAAGACCAATTGGGCTCCGCGGGTAGGGCTGGCCTGGACGCTGACGCGGCGGACGGTGATTCGCACAGCCTACGGCATGAGTTACATGCATTTCCACCGCATGGGCGGTGAGAACATTCTGGCCTACAATTTGCCGCACGTGCTCAATCCTGTGATTGACCAGTTGGCGCCGACCGTGGCGGGTTCGGGCCTGCCCTTGTGCACGAGCACCAAGCAGAGCCCGTTCGAGTGCTTCCGCACGACGGAGATGGGTTATCCGGACAATTTCCTGTCGCTGGCCAACATCAAGCAGATTGGGGTACGCACGAACCACATCCCGCCCAACACGCCCACGGCGTACACGCAGAGCTGGCACTTCACGATTCAGCGCGAGCTGGCGCGGGATCTGGTGCTGGATCTGGCGTATGTGGGCAACCGGAGCGTGCACCTGCCGATCCTGGGCGATTACAACCAGGCGCGGCCGAATCAGCCCAACGAGAACCTGCCGATCCAGGCGCGGCGGCCGATCCAGAGCTTCGGCTACATCCAGATCTGTTTCAATGGCGGGTTCCTGAACTATCACGCCTTCCAGACGAAGCTGGAGCGGAAGTTTTCCGGCGGCTTCTACCTGCTGAATTCATTCACGTGGTCGAAGGGGATTGACAACGCATCCGGTCACCTGGAAGCCCACAACGGGGACAACTCGCGGGTGAACTACCGGGATCTGAAGAACGAGAAGGGCGTCTCGGGCTACCATCAGCCGTTCATCAACGTGACGACGGTGCTGTGGGATCTGCCTTACGGCAAGGGGCGGCGTTTCGGCGCCTCGGCGCATCCGGCGCTGGAGGCGGTGCTGGGCGGGTGGCGGCTGGCGGTGATCAATTTCGCCTACGCGGGCATGCCGGTGAACCTGACGTACAGTCCGGCATCGCAGTTCCAGGTAAGTTCGGCGCCGGCGTACCGGCCGAACATCACGGGTGATCCGATGATGCCGGAGGGGCAGCGGCGCGCCGAGCGGTGGCTGAATCCGGAGACGGTGCAGATTCCGACGGATCCTTCGCGGCCTTTCGGCAACGCGGGGCGCAACATTGCGGTGGGGCCGGCGCTGCACCAGATGAACTTCGGGTTGCACAAGGATTTCCGGGTGCGCGAAACCTCGCGGATCGAGGTCCGGATGGAGGCGTTCAACTTCCTGAACAAGACGAACCTGGGAACGCCGAACTCGAACCGCTCGAGCGCGGCGTTCGGTACAATCACGTCGCTGACGCAGCCGGCGCGTGAGATCCAGCTGGCTGTGCGGTACGCGTTTTAAGCAGGAGTCAGCCTCGCGGGGCGAGGCCAATGAAGGGGCAGGTCTCGATGAGGAGGGAGAAACTCAGGCTGATCGTGGCGATTTTGTTCGCAGCGGCGACGCTGCGCGGTCAAGGCAATCTGGCGACCCTGAACGGGACGGTGACGGACCCGACCGGCGCGGTCATCGCAGGGGCGACGGTCGCGGCCGAGCACGAGGAAACGGGGCTGAAGCGTCAGGTGACGACGTCGGCCGCGGGCACCTACGTACTGCCGCAGTTGCCCATCGGGACGTGGCGGGTCACGATCGAAGCGCCCGGGTTCCGTCCGGTGAGGTTCGAGAAGATCGTCTTGCAGGTGGGGGATACGCGCACGCTGGATGCGCAGTTAGAGGTGGCGACGATCCGCTCCGAGGTGGAAGTGCGGGAAACGCCCGTGCCGCTGGAGCGTACGACGGCGGCGCTGGGAACGGTGATCGCCTCGCAACAAGTGCGCGAGATCCCACTGAACGGGCGGCACTGGGCGAGTCTGATGGCGCTGGCGCCGGGCGCGGGATGACAACAACTGGACGTTCGACGGCATGGACGCCACGGGGGTCAAGGACCCGCGGCAGGAGGCGGCGCTGCGGCTGGTGATTTCGACGGACTCGATCGCAGAGTTTCGCGTGAACGCCAGTTTGTACTCGGCCGAGCTGGGCGGCGGCGCCGGGGCCAACGTGAGCCTGGTGTCCAAGTCCGGGACGAACGAATTTCACGGCAGCCTGTTCGAGTTCGTGCGCAACGACAAGCTGGATGCGCGGAATTTCTTCGACGCGGCGAAGCCGGCGTTCCGGCTGAACCAGTTCGGGGGCAACCTGGGCGGACCGATCGTGCGCAACCGGACGTTCTTCTTCGCCAACTATGAAGGGTTGCGGCAACGGCTGGGACAGACGCTGTACGCCAGCGTGCCGAGTGCGGCGTTTCGGGAGCGGGCGCTGGCGACCTCGCCCGCCGTGCGGCCCATCATCGAGGCTTATCCGAAGGGGATGCGGCCGCTGGCGGATCCCAACATTGACGAGCTGTGGATGGACCGCCGGCAGGCGTGGACCGAGAATTCGGGCACGCTGCGGATAGATCACCGGTTCTCGGACCAAGATCTGATCTTCGGGCGCTACAACGTGGATGACGGGCTGATTGACGCCCCGCGGAGCGTATTGCTGGCGGACCGGGAGGAGAGTCTGTTCCGGCCTTCCAATTTCGCGTTTCAATACCAAAGGATTTTCTCGCCCACGGTGATCAACGAGTACCGGGCAGGTTACAACCGCTCGGCGTTGACGCGGTACAGCTACGGGCCGCTGGGGCCCTCGATCAGCGTTCCCGGTTTCATGACGCTGAACAGCACGAGCATGTTGCTGGAGAGGCCGACCTCCTACTCGATGATTGACAACGTCACCATCACCAAGGGGCGGCACACGCTGAAGATGGGTTTCGAGGCGCGGCGGGTGCACGTCAACGTGGCGGATCCGGCGGTGAACACGACCTCGATCAGCTTCGCCAGCCGGGACGATCTGATTCGGAACCGGGTGGATTCGTTCAGCATCAACGCGGGCAGCCCGGTGCTGGGGGCGCGGCGCACCTGGTACATGGCGTTCTTCCAGGACGACTTCAAGGTGCGGCGGAACCTGACGCTGAATCTGGGCGCGCGCTACGAGTACTACTCGGTTCCGCACGAGGTGAACCATCAGGAGCGCGTCTTCGATATGTGGGGGTGCCAGGGGTTCTGCCCGCCGGGCACGCCGTGGTATTACCCGGACCGCAACAATATTGATCCGCGCGTGAGCCTGGCCTGGGCGCCGGCGAAGCTTCGGGACAAGACGGTGTTCCGCATCGGGGCCGGGGTCTTCCACGGGCCGGGGCAGAATGACGATGTGAACGCTGCGCTGGACAATATGGCGGAGCGCTACTCGCTGACTTCGCGGGACGTGACGGGCGGACTGAGCTTCCCGATTGACCGCTTCCTGCCGCTGGCGCAGTCCGGCGGCGTGACGCCGCGCTCGCTCCAGCGCGACCGCCGGGACATTTACAGCATCCAGTGGGGGTTCTCGGTGCAACAGCAGTTGCCGGCGCAGTTCGTGATGCAAGTCGGCTATGTGGGCAACGAAGGGCACAAGCTGTTCGCGCGGACTTACATCAATGTGATCGAGCCGGCGATTGGACGGCGACCGCTGCCCACGTTCGGGCGGATTGATGAGAAGCGCAACGACGGCAATTCGAACTTCAACGCCTTGCAGGTCTCGTTGCATCGGGCGTTCCACCGCGGGTTCCTGCTGGGCGCCGAGTACATGTGGTCGCACGCGATCAACGACGGCAACCTCGGCGGCGGGGAAGGGAACGCGCCGCAGAATGTGAAGTGCCGGGCGTGCGACCGGGGCAACAGCGCGCAGGACATTCGCCATACGTTCACCAGCAACTGGGTGTGGGAGCTGCCGTTCGGGCCGGGCAAAGCTTATGCCACGAACGGGGTGGCGGCGAAGGTGCTGGGAGGCTGGGAGCTGAGCGGAATCTGGACGGCGCGCACGGGCCGCGCAGTCAATATTTCGGTGTCGCGCAGCTCTTCTGCCGTGCCTGACGGCAACACGTCGAATCAGCGCCCGGACGTGGTGGCGGGCCAGCCCCTGTACCCGGCCAACCGGACCAAGACGGAGAACTGGCTGAACATTGCGGCGTTTGCGGTCCCGCGGGCCGGCACATGGGGGAACGCAGGCCGGCACATCGCGCGTGGTCCCGGCATGTGGCAGACGGATCTGGCGATTCACCGCAAGTTCCGGCTGAGGGAGAACGGCAATCTTGCCTTCCGGGCCGAGGAGTTCAAGCTGTTCAACC
>Ga0080004_1165028_pt1 | contig 43400 bp, 45 predicted proteins | sample WasSprMetagenome_FD_69207 | JGI IMG/M metagenome (GOLD analysis project Ga0080004, IMG submission 69207) | Sulfidic aquatic microbial communities from Washburn Spring, Yellowstone National Park, USA - WS (SPADES assembly) (version 2) | ecosystem: Environmental > Aquatic > Thermal springs > Hot...
TTTCTTTAGTGACATGCATGCATGCCGCGATTTTTATGCCTTTTAGGGGTTTTTCCTCTGAATATTTCTGTCTGATGTGTCTAAGGACTGGCATGTGTTGTTCAGCCCATTCGACCATTAGTTTGCCCTTTGGCGCAAGGGAAATATCCTTGACTTTATACTCCATTCTTGGTCACCTGTTAGATATTTGATTCGCTAAATAACTTTGTGGCAGAAACCAAAAAACCAGAATTTGGGATAAGGTTAGATCAGGGCCTCGTCAAGGTATCTAGCGCATTGACATTTTCTCTCTACGGGTATCTTTGGGATAAGGCTTGTTAAGAGCTTCTTTACTTTTTCTGTGTTCTCAGCCATAACCCTTGCAACCTCGTGGGCTGTGACGGGCTTCTCCGCCCATACATCATAGTCGGTAACCATTGCGATGTTCAAGAAACACATCCTAGCTTCGCGGGCCAGATTCACCTCCGGTACAAGTGTCATGCCGACAATGTCGGCTCCAAACTGTCTCCACAGCTTTGACTCAGCTCTTGTAGAGAATCTTGGCCCCTCAATACATACGTAGGTCCCAGTCTTATGCATCGTTATGCCCAGTTCACTTGCAACATCTGTACATATTTCCCGGAGCACTGGACAGAATGGGTCCGCCACTGATACATGAGCAACAACAGGGCCCTCATAGAAGGAATATTCCCTTTTTTTCGTCATGTCAATAAACTGATCCGTGCATACGAAATCTCCGGGCTTGTAGTCTTCACGCAGACTTCCAACAGCAGAAACAGATATTAATCTCTCAACGCCGAGCTCCTTGAACGCCCAGATGTTTGCCCTGTAGTTTACCTTGTGCGGAGGAAACTCATGTTTCTTACCGTGTCTGGGCAGAAAGGCAACCTCTACTCCTGAGATCTCTCCAACCATGATGCTTGAAGATGGCGCACCGTAAGGCGTGTAAATCTTCTCTTCCCTAGTACTCTTCAGGAAGTCTGGAGAATAAAGTCCGCTTCCACCAATTATGCCGATTCTAATTTTCCTCATGGCGAAAAAAGTTAATTGCTTACATGGTATTTAATCTTTCCTGGCGTGCATGCCCAAATGCTAGAACATTCAATTTCTGAAGTAGCACCTAACCTACATGAGCCATTTGAAGGAAAAGTACTGTATCCTGTTAGTAGCCGGGTCCCTATAGGCCATTATGAACCTCTTCCTAACAGAGTGTGACAGCCTACCAGCCCTAATTATTTGTATTGGGTCAAGTTTGTCCCCATACTTTAAGACATCAACGAGAAAAATGGAATGGTCTATTCCGGGACCAAACTGATAAACTGCGAATGTGGACCCGAACTTCATGCCTGACTTCACAACGTACCCCCTATTCCTTAGGTCCTTGTAGACTGCGTAAGCATCATGGAAATTATCGTAAAGTTTTGAAGCTATTGAGAAAAATTCTGACGGCTTTATGGTTTCTCCTTTCTCGTTCACCAAATTTAAGCACCCTTGTTCCAATAAATACATTGCATCGAACAATGAAATTTCGAGCTCTCTCTCAACATCTGGAAGCTTGGGTTTCGGAACAGTGAAAAACCTCCCGTAAAAACCTCCTCTAAAATACAGATCATGACCTTCCCTTACATCAAGTACTACAACCCTATCCCCCAAGAGTACGGCATTAACCTTAACACACTCCATAAGGACACCTTAAGGGTACTCAAATAGACTGCGAGCAATTACTTTTAAAGCTATTTTAAAGCTATGTAGTACACGAGCCTACGAAAAATTTTTTTGTTTTAACACAATGTACATGTGTGAACAGGGTTAATACCAAGCTTGTCCGATGGGAAGAGGTTGTTCGGTGGTGCCGAGAGCTTGCCGAAAAAATCGAAAGCGCTAGGTACTCTCCAGACCTCATAGTCGCCATAGCTAGGGGAGGCTATGTTCCGGCAAGGCTGCTCTGTGACTTTCTAGATGTTCATGACCTCTTAAGTATACAAGTTTTGCACTGGGGAAAAGCCGCTGAAATCACAGCGGTAGCCCATGTTAGGTATCCGTACGAGGTTGACCTTCGAGGAAAAAATGTTCTACTTGTAGACGACATAGTTGATACTGGTGACTCGGTGATCGTAGCTAAAGACTACATCACTTCTAAGTGGAAGCCAAGCAACCTAAAGATTGCTGCCATGCAGTGGATTTCACCTGTTGCTAAAGTAAAGCCCGACTTCTACGTAGAGGAGGTAAAAGAGTGGATCTGGTATCAGTACCCCTGGACCAGGCTTGAGGACACCACTAATTTCTTAGAGAAAATACTCTCAGAGCTAAAAAAGGAGGGTAAAGTGGAGGTATCCTTGGAGGAAGTAGTTCAAAGGTTTAAGGCAATTTACGGCATAGATGTTGGAGAACATTACTATAGCATGGCTCTTAAGAAATTAGCAGAAAAGGGATTAATTCAACAAGCAGGAGAAGCGATCATGATTAAATAATGTTTTTTCCTTTACCCGAAAAACCGCCTTGGGGGTACTACGCAATGCTAGAAGTCACTGTCGACCATGGCGTTACTTTGCAAAGCTATGGGAAGGTTATTGTTCTCGATCCAACTAGAATGCCGAAAAAAGTTCCTGAAGTCATCCTTATCTCTCATGGTCATAGCGATCATTTCTCTCATAGGGTGCTAAAAGCTTACCCAAGTGTTCCAAAAATCATGAGTAAAGCTACTCGTGAAATAATAGATCCGGGGGAGAGGCTGAGCAACGTTATCTATATAGGTCACGGCGAGACAGTTGAAGTTTCAGGCGTAAATTTCTCAGCTCATAGCGCAGGCCACATAATTGGAAGTTTACAGTTCTCCTTTAATCTCGGCGGAAAAGAAATAGTCTTCACGGGCGACTTTAATCTTGAGAAGCGACTGATACTTAGACCTGCGCAAATAGTTAAAGGCGATGTCCTCATAATAGATGCAACTTATGGGGCGCCTACGTATATTTTTCCGCCTCGTAATAAGCTCTATCGGGAGATAGTCTCCATCGCTAAGAGGCATTTCGAGGAAAACACTCCAGTAGTTTTTAAAGGAAGAAGCATCGGCACAGCACAAGAGCTTGTGGCGCTTATGAATGCCTCACTAGATGCATTACCACTGGTTGAAGAGGATATCGCCAGGCATAATCACATATATGAAGCGCATGGTGAGTGGCTAGGAGCATATGCCTACTGGAATGGGCAAGCTCCTAACAAGCCCTCGCCAATAATTACGGGTCTAAGCTCAAAAAATGGCGGGGCCTTTCCTAGACGCATATGTACAGGGTGGGCTAGGGGTAAGTTGGGCATTCCGCTAAGCAGTCACGCGGACTTAGCTCAAATATTGAGGTACATAAAGGAGAGTAGTGCAAGTGTAGTGATTCCTTTCTGTGGCTTTAGGAAGGAGCTTGCAACCATAGCAGGTAAGTCCATTGGCATCGAAGCTCTTTACCGCGTCAAAGCAAACATTAATTTGTAGTGAGTGCTTCTGCGGTAAGAGTGAGGAAAAAATTAAAAATGTTTTAAATGAGGGATTAACTTCTAGGTGAAGATGTCAAGCACGTAGTATTTCTGCCCCTCCGTTGAGAAGCATGTACACCGCTAGGAATAAGGGCGCCTCCAGCAGCTCACTTTTTGCCTCCTTAAAGTCGAAGAAGAGAACTTTCCTCGGGAGAGGTTTTAGCCGAACTCTTACTGTATCTTCGGGAAACACAATTGCTTTTTTAAGGATCGTGACTGAATCATAGTTTTCAATTTCGCTGGGTGTGAGGGTGAAAACTTTTAAGCCTGTCTTTCCATGAAGACTCCCTGGGAGCCTTATTAGTCTCTTAGTATCGATGGTCACTTTCTCGTCTATTTTTACGGAGAGCTCGCTTAAAGCTGAACTGACGATTTGACTCCACCACTCATAAGGCTTGCTCAATTCCTCAACACCTACATTTTCCTCGGAAGAAACTCTTAAAACAAGGAACTTAAATATTCTGCCAGCCCAGCCGGGTGAGGTTGTAGAATACTTGAACTTGTAATTCTCTCTATCCCTAACTAGAAGCAGTGACAAATCAAGCCCAATCCCCCTCAAATAATCAGAGATTTCTCTTCGAGCATCCTGATCCAGGTCTCGAACGGCTTCACTCTCGACGTGAAGGTGAAATCCTCTGTGACCAGAAAAAGCAACGAGCATCTCTGAGCGACTTATTCCAAAGTCCTCCTCTAGAATCTCAATTAACTTAATTATTTCTTCACGTGCATAATTTATGCATATCTCGCATACCCACTTGCTCCACTCGAGCCTCTCACTGCCACATGACGGACACTTTAAAGTGAACCCCCAGCCGCTTGCACCGCAGTCCAAGCATCTCCAGTAATCGTGGAAGTCTTTACAGGCTGTGAGCATATGGTCCACGTCAATATCAAAGATTAAGTCCGCGCCGAGCCAGCCTTTCTCCTCCATATTTTGTGCAGAGGGGTTTTTGTAGTAGGCAGAGGAGTAGAAAATATGCTGAGGAATATGCATCCTAATGTAGTTGTTCATTTCTTTAGGATTGCTAAATGATACGTGTCTAATCATCGTGCTTGCTCCGAATTTGGAGAAAGCAAATTCTCGTTGTGATAGGTTGCTCGGCGGGTCTACTATGTTCCGAGAGTAAAATGATGCAAAGAGCCTCTTTACCAGTTGTAATCCCGGCTCTACTTTGCTAGCTTTCTGCGACACGCGGAGTTCTACCTCTGGCAGCCCTGAAGAAATACTGTAATGGGTGTCTTACATTTTCGCATCTCCACATACATAGACCATAGGAACGCATGTTTTCACACTTGTAAGGTAGATACTTAGTTCGTGAACCTCTTAATCCTGCAATGTGCTCTATCTGGTATCGGGCTATATCTTCTCTAAAATCTGGCGACAATCTGAAGACTTCCAAAACCTCATCGACGTTAAAGCCTATGTTTAGGAGGAACGAAGCCAAAGCGAACCTGGCAACATGCGTTAAATTTTTCCCAGACGACAGGTCCTTTAGAAGTGAACGGATACAGGGTGGAAAGAGCTCTTCTTCTTTGCTGCGATAAGCTTTTCGCGCATAAGCCGCTAGTTCGCTGCGGAGATTACTCCAGACAGTCGCAATTTCCTCCACGACCTTGTAGAGCCTCTCCGGGATTTTACTTTCCTCCACCGTGGTCTTTTCTATTAGGCTAAGGACGTGCTTCTTGATTCCCGTCTCTACAATCCTAAAAATTTTATCTTGTGGTACTCTGACAAATCCGCCACTCACAGGTCTGTTGATTAACTTCCACTCTCCAGCATACTCGGGCACTCCATGAAGGTAGTGTTTATAGTGCAAAAGGCACTCATTGCCGTCGAGCGTTATGTGCCATCCTAACGTGTCGACCGCGATGAAGATAGCTTTTTTGATAGAGTCCTTGCTCAGTTCAGAGGCTACACATTTTGAGAAAACGATGGCAAATTTTTCGTTAAGAGCTTCATCGCCGATCTCGGAGAGAATGATTAGCGTTGTAAGGAAAGATGCAACTTCAATCCTGTAATCACTCCCAGGGCTGCTCTCAGGAGTAGGGTAGTAGCCTTTTTCGATCACTGTAAGAATTTTCTTCCTTGCATTATTCAGCAGTTCAGCACCGAGAGGCGAATTACCTATATCCTCTAGCGTGAGACCGAAGAGCCTAATGTTCTCGATAGCCTCTCTAAGAAAGGGATACCTTAAGTAATCCGCCGGGCCTAAAATAACCTTTAAGGTTTTCGTCTCCATAAATTAATCGTTCATTTGTCATTCCATTCTTGGAGCTAGTAGGTATCTTAGCGTACCCCCACCAGCGATGTCAAACGTTAACTCTAAGGGCATGTTTGTTGCAAAGCGTAAGCCGAGGATATCGCTTATCCTATAGGCCTTCGAGATGATCTTGTCGAGGAATTCTATGCCGTAGCTTGCCTCAGCGCCTTCCTTAACATCTATTTCTACGAGGCTTCCAGTCTCGATTGAGAACCTGCTTTCCACCTCGCCCTTGTCGCTTTTTGCTATTAGCCATAAACTCTCTTCTTCAGCCTTCAGTTTCACGGTCTCGGAGACTAATTCTGCATCCTTCAATGCATCCCTAAAAGTATCACTTAACATCTTAGCCGCTACCGTGAAGTTGAGCTTTGGGCTTGGCAGCTCCTGACCGGAGATATCTATCAGCGGGAATTTAAATTTTCTTTCGGCTCTTCCGCTCAAAGTTATGATTAAGCGTCCAGGTGAGACCTCGAAAGTGATTTTGTCGTCCGACTTTGCCCGTTTTAGGACATCATTTATGTCGTCTAAAACTACTCCTATTTTTGTCTCCTGCTCCACAGAGTACTCTTCAAAAAGATTTGAAGGCATATATAGGTCAACCATCGCGATCCGGCCGGGATCAAGCGCCCTAAGCTTTAACCCATCAATGGAGGCTACAAAATTCGCCTCATCAACTATAGTAGCTAAGCTCTCGATTATGTATTTCCATTCTCTGGCATCTGGAAAGACGAATTTCATGTGTTTTCCCACATTAAAGAATAACTTCAAGGTTAAAAGGATATTGCGTAATTTTGACTTCTATGCTCTAAGAAGCCGAAGCGCACAAAAACCTTAATGGACTGCTAGGCGTATTCTCTGTAAACCTTTCTGCACTTCGTACATATATAGAATCTGGTCGCTGGCTCGTCGCCCGCACGGGTTTGCAGCTCGTAGACATACGCCTTATTATTGCCGCAATTTTCACACTTAAATTCCACGACCGGCAACGTCGAAATGTCAATATCAACGAGTGAAACCGCATCTTTTGGGCTTTTCATAATTTTTTGGGAAACTCTGTATGTGTTGGAGCTTTTTCCCTCAGAAACGTACCCGCAGTGTGCGCACTTTAGGACTCTTTTCCCATTAACTATTGTTGGTGTCATTATGCTTCCGCATTGAGGGCAGAACTCCATGATGCTCGCCTAAAGTTCTCTTTATAATGCTTATGCCTTATAAGTTTTTCGAACACGAAGGTAAGCATCAACAAAGCTGGCTAGGACACTTTTTACAGCTTCTATATCCAGAGGAAATGTTTTGATCATTAGATCAGCTACTGAAAAATCGCGGATATTTATTTTGTAGTATTTCCAAGCTCTCTCAACATTACTTTTTTCACGTAAAACTATTTGAGAAAGAGCTTCTTCAAATGGAATAGAGTCCCGCTGTGATACCCTCATAGCTCTTATCTCCAATGGTGCATCTATTATTATCTTTATATCTGCAATATCTTTTAGAATCCACACAGCAAGATGCCCCTCAATAACTACGCTCCCCCGCCTCGCCTCCTCTATCGTCCTTGTATCAACCGCTTTGTCTATGTCCTCCCTCTCTTCAGCCAATTTATGAAACTCCATTAAGTTCAAACCCATTTTCTCTGCGAGTTCTCTGAAGAACATGCCGCTTGAGATGAATCTTAAGCCGTACCTCTCGGCCAGGAAGCGCGCATACGTTGTCTTGCCACTTCCAGGGGTACCACTTACAGCAATTATGAGCCTTTCCATGCTTTTGAACCCTCAACAAGTAAAGTTTTTACTTGTTAAGCACTTTTCGGCTTAGATTATGCTTTTCAAAGTGATTGTGACTTAAGGGGGGACGGCGCATTAGCTAGCCTTATATACCGCGATTTTCAGAGCTCTCCTTAGGCACTCGTGGCACAGGTACCCACCGTAAGGCCTTGAGGGCATTCTTACACCGCGTCTCTCTTCACGGGAAGTTAGCTTTGGCACCCCGAGCAACGGTTTACCGCATATTGCACACTTTGGGTAATCATGCTTTTTATCAATTACGTGTAATGAGAGCCTCCCGCCTGGCGTCCTCACGAGCTTTCGCTTTTTCGCTCTTGACCTCAAGCCCGGTTTGGGCATTAACTTACACCTAGAGCTTTGCATCAAAAAAGATCAATGCTCTATAAATGTTTTCCAGCGTGGCTTTCACCGCACTAAAAGCTGAGCCTAGCGCAACGGCTCATGGCGCAACCTCACCTGCTCGCAGAGGCGAGCTCAGCTGCGCACCCTCAGTTATTGGCTGGTTAACTCCTCTGCTTGCGCCTGCGCGCGGCAGGTCTTAAACTATGTATGCATTGAAGCGGGGCACGTGGGTCACGAAACTTTTAATTCGTATGGCGTCGTTTAGGAGTTAGATGTGAGGATATGATGGCACCCTGTGAGGAATGGTGATGCTATGGATTCGCTAAAAGAAATCACGGGATGGGTTTCCAACGTCAAAGTTTTGGGGAGAATTGCCTTCATAGAAGTTATTGATGAGTTAAACTTAAGCCCAGTGACTGTAGTTGTACGGAGGGAAAATGACAGCAGTATTTGGGGTCTTGCAAGTAAGATGAAGCTGGGCGCAGCTGTAAAAATTAGAGGAACTGAGCCTCGACAGATAATAAGCAAGAAGGGCCGTGAACTCCATGCGGAAGATATTAATATCCTGGGAGAACCCTTAGAAATCTTCCCAATAGACGTCACGGGCAAGACCCCTGCGAGTTCCGATGACTACATAAATTACCGATACTTAGCGCTTAGATTGCCAAGGATACGGGCAATATTCATTGCAAGGAGTCTGCTACTTCAAGAAACCCGAAACTTCTTGCTGAGTAGGGGTTTTCTGGAAGTGAACACGCCTAAAATAGTTAAAGCAGGAGCTGAGGGTGGAGCCACCCTGTTCGTTGTTGATTACTTTGGAGAAAAAGCCTATTTAGCGCAAAGTCCCCAGCTCTACAAACAAATGCTCATGTGTGGTGTTCCGAAAGTCTTTGAAATTGGACCCTTTTTCCGCGCTGAAAAGTTTAGTACAACGCGGCACCTCAACGAAGGCTGGGGACTTGACGTAGAGATGGGTTTTATTAACAGCATGAATGATATCCTCTCCCTACTCGAGGAACTAATAATCCATTTAAACAAGAAACTGATTGACACTCTTGGTGACCGCCTCAAAGGTCTCGGTTTCAACGTTATTGAAGAGGTGAAACGGATTCCAAGGATAACGTACGAAGAGGCGATGAATATACTAAACTCGAATGGTTTCCAGTTGAGGTGGGGAGAAGATTTTGACCCAAAAGCCGAGAAGTTTCTTGGAGAGTATTTTCAGGCTAACGGCACACCTGCATACTTCATAGTAGAGTATCCATGGGAAACCAAGCCATTCTATATAATGAGAAAGGAGCTGGGAAAAAGTCACTCATTTGACCTCGACATTCGAGGGATAGAGGTAGCCTCCGGTGGTCAACGAGAACACCGCTATGATGAACTATATAGAAACCTTGTTGATAAAGGCTTAGACCCCAGCGACTTCAAATTCTACCTTGATGCTTTTAAATATGGCATGCCTCCCCACGGCGGATTCGGCTTAGGTTTAGACCGTTTAATAATGGTTTTCCTGGGACTACAAAACATTAGGGAAGCTGTTCTCTTCCCGAGAGATCGGTTCCGATTAGTCCCCTAAACCTAAGCTGAGCACAATGTCTGCTAAAAATATGCGTGAGAACAGGGCTATAAAGGCTGTACTAGAAAAGAGAGTAAAGTGTGTTAAAGTAAAAATTGGTACCAGTGAAATTAAATTCTTTATTGTTGAGAGCTCAAACAAAGAAAAGATGTATGTAGTTCTGCCAGGACTTTACTGCTCTTGCCCAGATTTTCTGTTTTCGGTAAGGTTCAGGGAGCAAGGAGAGAAATGTTATCATATGATGGCAGTTGAAATCGCTGTCAAGGAGAAAAGGTATGTCGAGATAGAGATCGATAAAGAAAATCTTCTGGATAGAATCATTTACACTTTTCTCGGGAGACTTGAAACTCTCTCTAAGGCGAGGTGAAGATGACAGGCATCCCAGAGGAGATAATCATTGAGGAACTGCTGAAAAAATTCGGGAACATTTCTCGAGAAGAGATAGAGAAAAAGGTGCGAGAAAAGATTGAGGAATTTGGTGGCATCATTAAAAGAGAGGCAGCTTTAATCATTCTAGCCAAGGAATTGGGAATTCCAATTCCGAAGGAAAATTTGTCTTTATTTGCGCTAAGGATAAGAGACCTAGCTGTTGGTTTTCGAAACGTAGACGTTGAAGGCGTTGTCATCAATAGACAACCTTTAATGAAGAGTTCAACCGGGAAAGAGTACTTAAGATTCGCACTTGCGGACGAAAATGACTTTATCTGGGCTGTCGCTTGGGGAGAAAAAGCAGTTGAACTGGATGCGCAGCTGAGGATTGGGCAAAAAGTGGTTGTATCTAGGGTTTCTGTAAAGAAATACCGTGACAGGAAAGAATTGGTTATAGACAAGAACACTACCCTTAAAGTTATTGGAGAAGTGGATCTGCGAGGATTGCTCGAACTTTCCAAAAGGTTCGGCCACCCCATTATTATTGCAAAAGCTTTGAAGAAAATTGAGGAATGCTCAGGAATCGTGCTATACGGCTTTGATGAAGAGTGCACACCTACTTCGATTAAAATGCCATTAAAGCCTTGCTTTAATCTCAAAGAGGGTGAGACCTTCCTGCTAAGCAACTGCAGTAGAACACTCTCCGGCGATTACTCGCAAATAACTTGTCGTGAAACGACTTATCTCCAGAGGCTAGAGGGAAAAACGGATGTATGTAAAGGAAAAAGCCTTGATACTCTCTTTGTGAAGGGTGTTTTAGTGGGGTATGAGACCTTCATGAGGGAAGGAGGAAAGGTCTACTTGGTAAATGATAGTGGGCTTCAAACGTTCATATTCTTTAGGGATAAACTCCTAGGAGAAGCCTCAAAACTACTCTTCAGGAGAGTTCGCATCTGGGGATACAGGAAACTGAATGATTCACTACGTGAAACCCCCCTTACTATGCTTGAAGATGAAGGCGAGTGGAAGAAACCTGGTTTTGAAAAAGGTAAGAGGTTCCTCGAGCATGAAGGTTTTTTAGAGACCACAGCAAGCGTTGTAAATGTTAACCTTAAGCATAAGTGCTTAAGGTCTCATAGCCTATTCACCGTCTATCTAGCCCTGGACGATGGGACCCTGACACTAAATTTTCTCTCAAACTCTCCTCAAACTCTTCGTGAAGTATTTTATCTCACTCCAGAGGAAATATGCGAGCTTGACACCGATACTCTCAAGAAAATAGTAGAGTACAGGCAAGAAGAGCTGGCTGGGGAGGAATTGGTAATAAAGTGTCTCCTAGATTATAAATTTTCACGGAAAAACTTTCTGTTCGAGGTGCAACGTACTTGATGCGAACTAATAAAAGATTTATTAGAACCTTGTCATTGTTTTTGTTGAATATTAATGGGTAGGAGGAAGAGGAGACGTTCACGCCCAGTAGTTGTTGTTAAACGCAAGTTACCCACTGTATTTCAGTGCCCCAGCTGCGGCGCGCAGGCGGTTAGCGTTGTAGTCAGAAAGGGAAAAGCCGCGAAGTATGTACTCGTTAGGTGCTCCAATTGCGGGCTAAATAAGCAGTATGCATACAACGAATACCTTGAACCTGTAGACTACTTTAGTAGGTTCCTCGACGACTATGAAGAAGGAAAAATATCAGTGAAGGGGGATGGTGCAAGTGCTGGTGGAGGTTATGGGGAAAGTGAAGAACTACATCATAGAGAAAATTAAGGAGCATGGAGCAATACACATGACTCTTCTAGACCCGGACAAAACTACACCGGATCAGGCGGCAAAGATTGCACGTGAGGTTTCTAAAGCAGGGAGTTCAGCCATAATGGTTGGTGGAAGCACCGGAGTCAGCGAAAGAATGACGGATGAAATTGTTCTTGCAGTAAAACAGGAATCAGGGCTTCCAGTAATCCTCTTCCCTGGGACACCCTCAGCTCTTAGCAGGTATGCGGACGCCGTATGGTTTATCTCTGTACTAAACTCTCAAAACCCATACTTCATCACCGGTGCACAAATGCAGGGGGCACCCATAGTCAAAAAATATGGCTTAGAAGTTCTGCCGCTAGGCTACATTATTGTAGGAGAGGGGGGAACGGTTTCCATAGTCAGTTACACTAGACCTCTACCTTTCGCAAAGCCTGACATCGTAGCCGCATATGCCCTGGCTGCGGAATATATGGGTTTTCAATTTATCTACTTAGAGGGGGGTTCCGGCGGCAAGCCAGTCCCACCCAAAATAGTAAAGGCGGTGAGAGACACAGTTACTGTTCCATTAGTTGTTGGAGGGGGGATAAGGAGGCCTGAGACTGCAAAAAAACTGGCCCAAGCCGGTGCGGAGGTAATTGTTACTGGAACGATAATTGAGGAGGTTCAAAGCGTCCAAGAAATTATTGGACGAATAGTAAGAGCTATAGAGGAAGGCGCAAGGAACCGCGTCCAGCAGATCTGTCATTGACAAAGCAGACCTTAGAAGCTAAGGTGCGAAAATGCCTGCATGTGCCAAAAGCACGATCACTATGAACAAGAAAGTACCGACTATTACTACTTCTGGTCTAATTTTTATCCCTCCAATATCCTCCTCGTAAAATGTTAAAAGGCCTGCGGCAGGCATAGTTGCAGGTTTGCGCTCGCTCGATTTCTCCTTTTTAGAGCTTTTCGTTGTCTTACCAGACATGAGTCATCACCATCCTGTACACGAGCGCGCGCGCACCCTCATCTGCGCCCGTCATTTTTGTCGGGGTGCCCCTCACTGCGCCCCAGCTGCTGCTGGCTCGGGGTGTCATGGGGTCTGCCCGTTGCCGGGGTTCATTCCCTCCTCGGTCCCGCGCGCTGGAGCCCCAGTGGCTTGCGGGCCGCATTTGCGGTTCCCCGCCCCACTGGGGAACGGGAGAGTTTAAGAGGAAACCTAGGTGCCTCTTCATGAAGCCCCTGTACTCTGTTGCCAGCCTGCCCATTTTATACTTTACGTCGTCGCTTTCTTCATACATGCTCTCCAGCCGCTCCAGGTAGAGCGCTGAGTAAGCCTCCCTGCACGCGATTATGCGCACGAATCCTTTGCGGGTGACCTGCAGCACGAAGTCGGGCCTAGGTTCGAGGTTGTTCTCCTCGACCAGCGCCTTGGCGAGGCTCCCCCGCAACGGCACTTTCACGTTGTAGCTGGGGATGCGCAGCTCGCTTCTACGTAGGTCAACAATGCATGGTGCGTTCTTGTTCCCCCTCACGTTGCCGTCGGGCATCGCGAAGCGCACCAGCAGCAGCGCTGCCGGAGGGTTGGGCACCGTCCTCCTCCCTGCCTCCTCGCGCATTTTGAGCACGTTCTGCCACACCTCTAGCCACACATCCCTGTAGTACAGCACGCCCTTGACCCTAGCACAGCCATCAACGAAGTCTCGGAAGAGCTGCCTGAGCTTCGGCAGGTTTTCGTTGTCAACGTGCACCCTGAACACCCTGAACCCACCCCTCAAACCACCCTTACCCCTCTCCGCCATCTTCCCACCCTCCGTTGGTGGGTGGGGTGCCGTATCGCGGGCGCGGTGCGGAGCAAGGGTGGCAGTTGGAGCGCGCGCTACATACAACCTTCCAGGAGCCGCGCACAACAAAAATATCTAACCTCACATTTTCCATGGAAATAGTGGATGTGAGTGCCTGGAGTAACAAGTATAAGTAAGTTATTGGACTACGCCAAACTTGCTCGCATAGAGCATGGGGTCATGGCGAGCTTAGCAGTAGTAGCTGGTGCTCTCTCTGTCCAAGGCCTGTCTCAGAGAATTTCCGCAGTCTCGCTTCTGCCGACTGTAGCATCCGTGCTACTGACCGAAATGTCGCTCTTTGCCTCGAACGACGTATTTAACGTGGAAGAAGACAGGATAAATAACCCCTTGAGACCAATAGTCTCTGGCAGGATTTCGATACGTGAGGCAGAACTGTTTGCTGCTGCTACTGGGGGATTAGCCATCCTCGTGGCTATAACCGTTAATGTGCAGTGTTTCTTAATCATTCTTGCCGCGCTAATAATGGGTAATTTGTACAACTATCTTCTCAAGAAGTATGCATTTTTCGGGAATATCATTGTTTCTGGGTTAACGTCGCTTACCTTTCCTTACGGGGCTATTTCAGTAGCTGGCAGCCTGACCGAAAAACCACTACTTTTCTTTATAATAGCTTTCCTGGCTAATTTAGGCAGGGAGATTGCGAAAGGTATTCGCGACTTAGAAGGAGACATGAGGGCCGGAGTATGCACCTTGCCCTGCGAGATAGGTGTAGAGTGTTCTGGAGTAATTGCAGGAATATTCATGCTTATGGCCGTACTGCTGAGTTTCTATGGGGTGAACTATGTTTCCGCGAAAACCGTTTACGCGGCTTTAATATCCTTTACTGATGCACTCTTCATATACGCGGTTTTTACATTAATTTCGAGACCGTCCCTGAAAAAGGCCGAAGTCGCTAGAAAACTCACGTTACCGGCAATGCTCGTAGCGATAATAGCTTTCACGTTACCCTAGCCAGGTTCCTTACATGCGTGCAAGTCTCTTTCGAAGGGTCTCAGCGACTCCCGATAGCAAGAGAAAATATGCGTCGCGTGCATGCCTACTAAGTCCCTTATCCCCGTCGCTAACTACCTGACAAACTTTTTTTACTTCTTTTTCCCGAAGTTTTCTAACAACCACTCGATCGCCTAAATGTAGGTCTAAGCCTACGTATTTCCAGTCCGGATAGTCACCAATGTAAATAATTACTTTGGCAAAGAAGCGGCTTAGCACGCTAAGGAGCAGCGGGAAAGATTCAGGTACGATAGTCTCTCTAATAATCTCATAATCTCCCACAAGGGCGGCTATGCCGACGTGCCTTTCTCCGGGATCAACCCCTAAGACCAACTCCTGGGAACCATTCATAGCGGAGTGTATGTAAATGGGTATCGCCACAGATCCTATATCTTCCCTAATCAGCTCACAGGGAACCTCCAAGACCCTCCCCGACCTTGGGACGAAGCAGAAATCGGACCTATAGGCATGCAGTAGCCTCGCAAGCAAAGACTTTTTCTCCGGGCACTCCTTTGAAGGCTCTATTCCTATAACGGGCTCCATCCGAGGTAATAAGGTCTCAAACTTATTTATAAAATCTTTTACTCAAGGTCAGCTAACAATACGCTTGTCTCTGCACTAAATGCTGTAATAGTGGATAGACCCGGACCTTTAAATTCTATTTTTACAAGGTCCTCCCCCCTCAAAAAGTGAAAGTAGCTATGGGCATAGGGGCGTAGAACTGCATAAAAAAGGGGGCGACCTCGAGCACCCTCTCCAGTAATGACTACGACTGAAGATTTTCTAGTATCAGCTATTTGGTGAAGAAAGGCAGCAGCAAGCATACTGGCACTATAAATTGCGTGGGTCCTTTGATAGGCATAAAGAGGAAGAACCAGAGAACCAAAGCCATCGTAAATGATTAGGCTCCTCTCATCGACTACAGCTTCGAGCTCCAGCAACGTAGCGATTTCCTCGCGGAAGTTCAGCGCTTTAAAAAACCTGTTCTGTGAGTTGAAAAATCGGGGACATGTTATAAAAGAATGCTTAGCGAGACCCACATAAATTGTTTTCCGCTTAGAACGCAAGGCTAGGGTGATGGCGGTCTTGGTCTTAAACGAGTTTGGCCTACCATAAAAAATATAGAGCCCAGGTCTCGAGATGATTTTCAGCAAGTGTTTAAGAGAATAATGCAACGCGAACACGCATCACTTCATACTGTTATAAATGAGGAGCAAAAGCAGTAATGAGACAACCAGGACTACGGATCCACTGAGCAGCATAGAGTAAAAGGCTGTCGAGCGGTACCTGTGCCTAGCAGCATTATAAATCATGTAAAGCCCCGTAATTGCGAACAGGTACAGAAAGAAGATTATTAATGTCTCCGAGACTGTCTGTCCACTGGTTGAGGGGTAAATCAAGTAAACCCCCAGCGAGAAGGGTGGATGCTCAGTGAGTACGAAAAATATCCCGGAAGCTATGAGTACGATTAAGAGAACGAGAGCAATTGCTAGGTACTCGTAGTTAATCCCAGCACGCGCACTATGCATAGATAAGTTTCAGTTCTCTAGTGAATAAAAACTTTGCGGCTCTTCAGAGCATCATCGACGAAAAGTAAGTAGACAAAATTTAACACTTATTTTTCTTCGACACATAAATATTGCTGGGAGACCACTGGATTTCATTTCCGCACCTAGGACATTTTCCACCCAAGGAAGAATATATTTTAAACAAGTTCGGTATTTTCTCACCCTTATAAAACACATATCCGCACTTCGAACAGGAGACGATATACATCGGGCATCACAAAGATTACGGGGACCGAAGATAAATCTTTAACCATTGCGCGCGTTAGAACGCATCACAACGAAAAGCTTTATAGTCACGCCCGCAGGAGCAATACCTGTAAAAACCATAACCCTGCGAAAAGGCGGAGTAATACGGTGGCGCACACGCTGATACCAGCGAAATAGTTATTTAATGCCAAAAAACCTTTTTCTTGTGTCCGGAATCGAAGCTAGAAACATGCTTGGAAAAATTATCAGAATAACCTATCGAGTCCTGGAACTCTTCGGAGATTCAAGAGCTGTTGTGGCAATAATCCTCCTAGCGGCTTTCACCACCACTCTTCTAGCCAGGCTGACACCAATGCATTGGGGAATTTACCTCAACGAATTTGATCCATACTACGAGTATTACCTTTCTGAGCAGTTGCTGTCGCATGGCAACGGGAACTACCTCGCAGGAGTTGCTTGGTGGTACCACTGGTGGCTCGAGAACCCAAAACCGCGAGACACACTCTTCTGGGCACCCGAGGGACGAGACCTGAGAGGCTCCAGCCAGCCCGGGCCGGCCTTCTTCGGTGCAGGAGTATACTCTCTCCTTAATGCTCTAGGCTTCCAAGTATCGCTCTACGATGTACATGCATTACTTGTACCAATCGTGGCTTCATTTGCTGTATTTACTGCTTACCTGCTAGGAAAAGAGCTAAAAGACAAACGCACAGGAGCTCTATCTGCTGTATTGATAGCATTGAGCTGGGCATACATGTATAGGACAAACCTAGGCGCAAAACACGAGGCAATAGCGATACCCTTTATGCTACTAGGCTTCTACTTATTCCTGAAAGCCTATAGGTCAAACTCTCTCCTCCTCTCAGCAGCAGCTGGCTTCTCGTTCGGCGCCGTGGTACTATCTTGGGGCGCCTACCTCTACCCGTGGAACCTCCTAGCACTAGTAACGCTTTACTGGCTATTCTTTCATCCTGGAGACTCAACGCTAGCTAAAACCTACCTCGTCACTAATGTGTTATTCACGTTCTTCGTAGTCACGACTCCGAGGTTTGGGCCTACAGCGGCATTCCTTTCACTCACAGGCTTCCTACCACTGGTCACGAGCATAGTATCCTTGGTCATCTTAATGGGTCTTCGCTTGCCGACGCAACTACACCTCAGGCAAAACAAGAAATTCATCATACTAGCTGTGGCTGTACTTTTTGTAGTCTTTATTGTAGGCACATACATTGGCATTCTTAGAGGAATGGCTGGAAGGATCCTAGCCGTCGTTCTACCACTGTTAAGAGAACCAGGAGTAACAACAGTTGCAGAGCACCAGGTCCCCACTTGGAACCAGGTTTTTGACGACTTTCAAACATCAATAGTGTTTGCCCTCTTTGCTGGCTACATCTCTTTCCTGAAGTCGCGGGAAAACTTTGCCGACGCCTTCTCATCACTATTCATATTCACTGCGACCTACTTCTCTGCATCCATAGTTAGGCTCTTATTGTTGCTCTCACCAGCAGTTTCGATTGTAGCGTCACTGGGGCTCATAGAGGTTCTGGACAAACTGAGGGAGTCCGGTAGCGCTTTTGAGCGCAAAACCAGAAGCGGTGAGCCTCAAGGAACCCAAAAACTAGTAATACTACTCGTAGCAATAATATTAATCCTAGTATTCTCACCGTCCATACTTGCCTCAAAAATCCCACTAAACTCCCACCAGCCACCCCTCATACTCACATCCTCCGTTCCACTAGTTAGATACAACTACGAATATGTAGACTGGCTCTCGGCTCTGCAGTGGATCTCGGAAAACATTCCAAGAGACGCGACAATCGCGACGTGGTGGGATTACGGCTACTGGATCTCCGTGAATACGGGTAGGAAGACTACGTGCGATAATGCAACCATCAACACAAAACAGATACAAAAAATTGCTACTGCATTTATGAGTGATGAGGACACGGCATTAAGGATCTTTAAGGAACTCAACGTGACGTATGTCGTCGTCTTCGAGCCTCTCCAAAGCCTACAGCTCTCTAACGGTTTAAGCGTTTGGTTTTCGATGATGCACCCGGCCCTAGGTGGCGATATTGCGAAGAGCCCGCAAATGTTAAAGTGGATTGGACGCGACGCCAAGGACTACATTTACGGCTATAATAATGGCTCCTTTGCATATATACAGCAAGGAAGCTACACGATTTACCTTATCCTCCCTGCAGGTACTCCTCAGGCACTTAACGCGACACTTTACAGGATGGTTTATGCTAGGAATTACAAGCAAGAGGTATTCATTTTTGACTCCTTCCTCTATCAATTATTCGGTGGCGCTATTCAAGGTTACCATGGTCCAACCTACACGTTCCCGCCGCTCAAGAACTTTGAGCTAGTCTACGTCTCAGAGCCCAATGGTTGGGTAAAGATATTCAAGGTAAAAGGTTAGGTTATGCGCGCGCACCCCTCATAGCGCCCTGTTAGGAAGGGCGCCCCTCACCGCGCCCCAGTTGTTGCTCTGGGGTGCTTGGGGTGTCATGGGGTCAGCCGCCTTGCCACCGCTTATCGCGAAGGCTTGGCAGCCTCACCCCCTCTTCGGTCCCACGCGCTGGAGCCCTCGGGGAGCGCCTGGTGGCTGTCCCCGGGGAACGGAGAAGCTAGGATAGCAGTGCTCTCGGGTGCTCGTTAAGCCATTTTAGCAGTGCTTCTTCGAGCCTCTTGTTCTTCGTTATTTTGGTGTAGGTGAGCGCCAGCTTGAAGGTCGCCATCCTGTCGCGGTTCCACTCTAGCCCGCAGAAAGGGCACTTGTAGGTTCGGGGGGCTACTTCCACGCCCCCCACCCTGCACCTGGGGCAGTGCTTCCCCGAGGCTCTCAGTGGCAGGTACTCAGCGCCTTCGTAGTCGGCGAGGTTTCTGATCGCCTTCACCGCCCGCCTCACCAGCCCGCTCTTGGCCGTCTCCTCCACCACCTCGTCGATCAGGATGACCACCTCGGCATCAGTATCCCTTATGCGCTTGCGCAGCCAGGCGACTGCCTGCGCCCTGTACTCCCTGTTCAGCCTCGCCTCCTTGCCGTTCGCGCTCCTCTTCAAGCACCTAGCCCTCTCCGGGGTAACCCACAGACCAAACAGCTGGGATGCGGTTTTCTTTCTGACTATACTCTGAAGTCTCGCCGCGACTCTTCTAAGGCGCGCCGCGTTCGTAGGCTTGAACGTGGGCCCCCTCAACACCTCAACGTCCTCGCCGTCGAAGCTAATCAGCGTCGTGAACAGGCCATGAGCAACGTTCTCGTCCATGCAGATGAGAAGCAGGTTACTACTCTGCCGTCTCGGCGCGCTTCGCGAGGCGATGAGGCGCAGGAAGCCCCTCCTAGTGACCTGCAAGACGAAGTCAGGTCGAGGCTCCAGCCCGTTCTCCCCGATTAGCGCTTCGACTATGCTCCCCCGCAGCGATACGGCAACTCCATAGCTCGGTATCCGCAGCTCGCCTCTGCGTAGGTCGATGACGCACGGCGCGGCGTTGTTGCCACGCACACTGCCATCGGGCAACACGAAGCGCACCAGCAATAACGCTGCCGGAGGCTTCGGCATCGTCCTCCTTCCAGCTTCCTCGTGCATTTTCAGCACGTTTTCCCACTCTGCCATCCACTCATCCCTGTAGCACAGCGCTCCCTTCGTCCTAGTCTTGCCGTCAGCGAAGTCCCTGAAGAGCCGCTTAAGCTTCGGCAGGTTTTCGCTGCTGACGTGGAGCTTGAACACCCTGAACCCACCCCTCAAACCACCCTTACCCTTCTCCGCCATTTTCCCACCCTCCGGTGGCGGCGCGTGCGCCGGAAACTTGACGTATGCGCGCTCTAGTAGGAGAAGCCAGGAGAAGACCAGTGGGGTCCTTACATAATCTCTCTTCTACCCGTTTTTAGGAGCTGCAGTTTAGCTTTTCTTCTATACTCTCCGTACTTGTCTTCAGGGGAGAACTTCGCTGGGTGAGGCACTTTTAGCGGTCCACCGCAACGGGGACATTTGTCTTGCTGTAGTGTGTACAGTTGACATCTGGGGCAGTACCTAAGCAATCCTTTTCTGGTCAAGCCCCCTCCCCTAGGTTGTTGAGACGCGTTTGTAGGTAAAGACGCACCCCTCTCCTTGTGCCTTTTTCTCCATACTGGAGATGACCTCAGCAAGTATTTTCTCTCCCTCTTTGTAGCTTGCCGCCTCTACGTCCAGCCTATACTTAGGCGCGCCTAAGGTATATACTCTTACCATTGAATCGCTTGAAAGGTTAACTTCTTGTTCCCAACCCGTTAACACAGATTTTATCCCATCTATGCCCCTAGATAAACATTGCAGCTTGATCTCGACCGCCAGCTTAACTTTCTTGGGTTTAATTGCCTGCTTGGAGAGTTCTGTGACGATTTTTGCCCATTGCTTGACTACTCCAGCCTCGAGTAATGCCTCCTCTCCACGGACACTAGCTTCCTCTAGTCCTCTATAGATCTCGCCGTAGTGGTCTTCGAGTTTCCACCCAACCTCCTGGTAAGCGACATCTAACGTTTTCTTGAGCTTTGAGGCTGCTAGCTCGAGAATTTTCTCGGCTCTCTGGGCTCTTTTCCACTCGATCATCTTTTCCTTTCTCTCCTTATCGGAAACTCTTCTGAGCGAGACATCTACCAGTTTTTTATTCTTGTCAACTCTTATAACCTTGAGAACGTACTTGCGACCAACCTTTAGAACGTCTCTTATGCTTTTAAACCACGAGTGGCTCACCTCCCCCAATGGTATATATGCCTTCAAGCCGTTGAACTCGTCTAATGTAACAAAAGCACCGTGGTCCTGGATTTCAGCAACCGTCCCAACGACTAGCTCATTTAGGTCTGGAACTTGCTCCCTTCTCCGCACCATTTAGCCGTTCACCTTCAAAAGGAACTTAAAGAAATAATATATATGTGCTTCGTAAGCTATTTTGGTGTCCCTAGTGGATGCCCCAGTCTCTCCTTAGATTGCCTGGGTCAGATTAAAGATGCTTCTCAGCGGCATGGTCTTCGGCAAGTTGTGAGAACATTACCCGGACGCAATCTGCGCTGCAATAGTGCCTTGTTCGAGAATTCCTGGAAGTTGCTGCAGTAGGCGACTCCAAGAGGACCTATCTTGTTCTTTTCCCCGCTAATTAACTCGAGGAAAAAGGTTTGGAAGAATCAGCGGAGAACTTCCACAATTTCAGCTACTATTAGGGCTCGCCCACCAGTTGGCTCGACGAGGATTTTTCCACATTTGGGGCACTTGACTTTTATCGATGCATGGCTATACGTGACTATCTGCGTACCACAGTCTGTGCAACGAATCTTAATGAATCTGGTTGATGGTTGAGGGACGAGGTCAGGATACTTTTCCACCTACTTCACCCTCTCGACTATTTCGAGCTTCTTGAGACGAATTCCAACCTTATGATGAACATAACCACACACTTTGCACTTCAGCTTTAAAACCAGCTTCTTGGTTACCTTTGCCGTTCTTTTCTGCTCGGGCTTACGCTTAGAGCCGTAACCTCTCTGCTTCCTCAAGTACCGCCTCTGCCCCTCAGCCAGCGTCCTCCTTTTACCTGCCTTGTAAAGTGTCACCTCGTGCTCCGTATGCGCTTTGCACCTAGGGCAGTATGTACGCATAACACTGGGAACTTTCATTCGGTCAGCCTCAAACAGTTTTTCCCCTTTAGATTTAAATATTTTATTGCATCCCGCAGCACGAAGAGCGCATGCTTGCCGAGCGAGAAGCTTATATACTCGTTTTATACCACATTTTTCGCAAAAGGGTGTGAAATATGTCTGAAAAGAAGCCGCATTTGAATCTCGTAGTGATCGGACACATCGACCACGGCAAATCGACCCTGACGGGCCGTTTCCTGTACGAGGTAGGGGTCGTGGATGAGCGCACGATTAAGGAATACGAAGAGGAAGCCAAGAAGCTGGGTAAGGAGAGCTTCAAGTATGCATGGGTACTCGACCGCCTGAAGGAGGAGCGTGAAAGAGGAATCACGATCGACCTGGGGTTTTACAAGTTCGAGACGCAGAAGTACTTCTTCACATTGATCGATGCGCCCGGCCATAGGGACTTTGTCAAGAACATGATCACAGGTGCAAGTCAGGCTGATGTCGCCCTGCTTGTCGTATCGGCTAGGGAGGGAGAGTTTGAAGCGGGAATTAGTCCAGCTGGTCAAACGCGAGAGCACGTTTTTCTCGCCAAAACGATGGGTGTTGACCAGCTAATGGTAGCAGTCAACAAGATGGACACTGTGAATTACAGTAAGGAAAGGTACGAAGAGATAAAGAACCAGCTTGTGCGACTTCTAAAAATGGTTGGTTACAAAGTAGAGGAGATTCCATTTATCCCCACTTCGGCGTGGGAGGGGGTCAACGTTACTAAGAGAAACCCAGACAAAACACCATGGTATGAGGGGCCATGCCTCTTGGAAGCTTTTGACATGTTCAAGGAACCACCAAGACCGATAGATAAACCGCTCAGAATTCCAGTTCAGGATGTCTACAGCATAAAAGGTGTTGGAACAGTCCCCGTCGGCCGCGTTGAAACAGGGGTATTGCGAGTAAACGACAAAGTAATAATTAATCCACCCAAGCTCGTCGGGGAGGTGAAGTCAATTGAAACCCACCACACTCCCATACAGGAGGCCATTCCCGGAGACAACATAGGATTCAACGTTAAGGGCGTCGAGAAAGCACAGATCAGACGTGGTGATGTAGTCGGGCATCCAACGAACCCCCCAACAGTCGCCGAAGAGTTCACTGGAAGAATATTCGTGTTGTACCATCCCACGGCTATAGCCGCTGGTTACACCCCAGTTTTACACGTTCACACGGCAACAGTGCCAGTAACATTCGAGGAATTACTGCAGAAGCTTGACCCGCGTACCGGCAGCGTTGCAGAAGAGAAGCCGCAATACATTAAACAAGGCGACTCCGCAATCGTAAGATTTAAGCCGAGGAAACCTGTTGTCGTTGAGAAGTACAGCGAGCTTCCACAGCTTGGAAGGTTCGCGATACGCGACTCCGGCAGGACGATTGCAGCAGGAGTCGTCATCGATGTAAAGAAGGCCGAAGGCTACTAACAAGCTTCTCCTTTTTAGCGAAAAGTAAATAAGCATTCATTTTTCACTTTTCTGAGTGGGTTTGATGCCAAGCAAGGTTCGCATACGTCTAAGCAGTCCAAGTATTGAAGATTTAAACGCGGTCTGCGAGGAAATAAGGCAGATCGCGCAGAAAACAGGTGTGAAAATGAGGGGGCCAATACCACTCCCAGTTGAGAAACTCAAGGTAGTAACAAGGCGCGCACCCTCTGGGCAAGGCTACGAGACATTTGACAGATATGAGATGCGAATTCACAAGCGGCTGATCGACCTAGATGCAGACGAAAGAGCTACTAGACTTTTATTGAGAACTAGGGTACCGCCAACAGTTAGGGTAGAGATCGAGGTTATCTAGCATACTGTCTCACTGTTCCTTTTGCTACTTGCAAAGTGGTTGGCACGCAAGTGACGAAAGCATTGACCATGGTAAACCCGAAAAGTGGGCACAACTCGGCCCCGGTAGGTCATAGCATGGGCTACATCAATCCATCTAAGCGCTCTATTAATCTATCTAAATGTCTTGAACCCTAGCATGTCTAATCTAAGCATCGCGCGATATATAAGGGCGAATAGCTGGGAACATTCATGAAAAATATACACTCGGCAGGGCTGCTACCACATCTTGCAATCAAGCGCGCACGCGCTATAAACTCTTTCTTCGCACACTACTTCATACTTGATGCCGTATGTGTTTCGGCTGTCAAGGTTAAGATTGGTGAGGCTTTTGAGACTAGGATTTTGAGAGTAACAAATTGGAACATACTATTACTGCAGAGCTCCTAGGTGCTTTTAGTGCACACCGCCACAATAGCAACATGGTTATATGGTTATATGGTTATCATGTTATACAACTCAACGGACGAAGTGTTTTAAAACTAGCAGAACGAGATACAGAATGGAGGAAAGCACTCAAACAACTAGCACGAAAACAAAACCTGCAGCCGAAAACACCAATGCCACACAAGCTACTCGAGCCCGCAGAAAACCCACCCCTCACACAAAAAATTTAAACCTCAAAGATGGTTTTCTTTTAGCGCGCGGGCCCGTGGCGCAGTCAGGAAGCGCGGCGGCCTCCTAAGCCGCAGGTCCCCTAGGGGGAGCGGAGGTCCCGGGTTCGATTCCCGGCGGGCCCGCCATGCGGATTTCTTGCCTTTCCCGCTGCTTTTTATAAGGAAAAGCGGCATTCACGCCAGGGTTACTCGACACACTCGATAATCATTTGTGTATTAATATCGGCGTATTCCGTAGCTGTGCTTAAGCCCAGGGGGTCATCAACCACTACTGTAAACGGATATTGTGCCTTTAGTGCCTCTAGAATTTTCTGCGATACCTGAGTAACATCACTTCCCGTAAGAACCTTTAACCTTATAAGAGCATCATTGAATAATTGCAGTATACCCTCGATGTTTGTGATGAACATTTCAGCATCCACTCCTGGCTTTAGTTCTAGGCCTAGTTCAGGTATGTATATCTTGGCAGTAGGGGATCTAAGGACCTTTACGTAGAGGTCTTGGCTTTTTTCGACCCTTATGTATAGTCTCCGGTGTTTCCTAAGCGTTAATGGCACTATGTCGTTGCGTCTGTAGCCGCAATGCGTACACTTCTTCGAGACAATTAGAGCTCTTCCTATAAGGGGCAATTCGTACTCTACTTCTCTAATCAGCATCTTCCCACCACATACTGGGCACTCTATCTCGAACTCTTCGACGAGTTTCCCATAGTTAGTTACTTCGCTTTCCATAAGCTCACTGAGTCATCTATTGATACGTGTGATAAAAAAGTGTCTAGTGGTGCACGCAGCCTCCCATCTCCATTGTATTGCGGTGGTTCTTGCTGCGTACCCGGTGTTGCTTTGAGGCGCTCTCTGGGGGGATCATTCCCTCTTCTGTTAAGCGCGGGAGCTCCTAGAGTTATGGCCACGTAGCGGCTTTCCCTAGGGAACGCCGATATGCTAGGGTGCTTGGAGTGCTTCACCGGCCGCCGCTTTGGGGCTTGAGGACGTATACTGTCGTTACATAGCGTGCGCTGTGTACACCCCTATATAGGTCCATTAATTGGGAAAGCGCACCACGAGGTTAAAATAAGCCACAAGGTAAGATTTACCCCGACCACGGAACTGGCGCCACTGACGCTTGCCGAACTCTCCCGGGCTTGAGGGCACAACTAAAAAAAGTTTAGCTTCAAGCGTGGGGCGCAAGCAGAGAGGCGCGCTAGCGAAGTTAGGGTGGGAGCCGAGGGGGTTAACCATATAAAGGGGTCGATGCTGTTATTACTAGCGTATTCTAGTGGTGTGCGCGCACACCCTCATAGCGCCCTGTTGAGAGGGGTGCCCCTCACCGCGCCCTCTCAGTAGTCAGCCTCTCAAGCACCTCTTGCGGGAGGATTTCCGCCAGCCGTTGCCTTGTCTTCTCGCTAGGCTTGTCCGCGTAGCTCTGAAGCAGCTTCGCGACCCCACGCCTGTACCCGTGGTTGGGAGGCCTGAGCTTCTCGAAGAGCCTAAGCGAAACCTTGGTTCCGCTTTCATTCATGTCCCAAACCCCGAGCGCGAAGCCGTACGCGCTGTTCTCGTCGATGCAGATGAGCCTCAGCGGCAGGGCAAGCTCTGGGCAAGCCTCGCGGCGCGCGATGATGCGTATGAACCCCTCCGAGTTACTTGAACGGTGAACTCTGGTCTTGGGTTGAGCTCGTTCTCCTCGATTAACGCCTTGGCGAGGCTCCCCCGCAGCGGCACAATGATGCCGTAGCTGGGTACCCGCAGCTCACCCCTGCGGAGGTCGATGACGCATGGCGCGTTCTTGTTCCCCCTCACACTTCCATCGGGGGTGATGAATCTTGTCAGCAGCGTTGCCGCCGGAAACTTAGGCATCGTCCTCCTGCCTGCCTCCTCGCGCATCCTCAAGACGCTCCCCCACTCCTCGAGCCACTCGCTCCTGTAGCACAGCGCTCCCTTCGTCCTAGCACAGCCATCAACGAAGTCCTTGAAGAGCTGCCTGAGCCTCTCCATGTTGGCGCGGTCGACGTGCACCCTGAAGACCCTAAACCCACCCCTCAAACTACCACCCCTCTCCACGCTATTCATCTTCCCCACCCTCCGTTGGCGGGTGGGGCGCCGTATCGCAGGCGCGAAGCGGAGCAAGGGTAGCGGTTAGAGGGGCGGGCTTGCAACGGTAGCCTGCAGTGGCACCCCCAAGGCTCCCACGCGCGGGACCGCGGATCCTTGCAACGCAGCTGCTTAGACCAGAGTTGCTAACCTTCACGGTCAGCCCGCTCCTCGTGGGGTACAGGAGCAGGTAGGAGCAGATGACATCCCTCCTCCCCGCTGGACGTGGGGGTGTATTGCTCCCCCTCAAAGCCCTCGCACCGCGCAGTCACGTAAGTGTCAAGGGGTACACCTCCTAGTTCTGGAACCATGGTGAAGTCCTCCACACCACCGGCAATGAACTCCACGGAGGCTCTCCCGTACGAGACCATATCACTCATCCTCTCGCCCCAGCTGTGCTCGCAGAGCGCCCGCGCACCTAGCTTCCTCATCGCGTGATCCCTTACACACCATGCTTCATCAACTTGTACTTGCAGAGAGCACCTTTTAGGACTTACTGGTAGTAAATGTTGAAAGTGTAACGCGCGCCCGCCCCCCTGCATGCTAAAGGTTCGCACCCCTGCTCACGCGCGCATGCTTTGTTTTTAAAATTTGCGGGGTTCCTTCAGCTTTGTTTACGAGCCGCGCGTGGACTTCTTCTAACGCGCACCAAAGGGCACATCGACGTTTCAGCATCCCAGGCGGATCACTCTCCGCGCGCTTCACTTACCTTACTTCGAGGTCCAAAATCCTCTAATAAGAGCTTTACATCTATGGGCTCCCTTTTTAAGCCTCGCGCGCGCTACAAGTGAAGTGTATTTTAAAAAGAGAAAAAAAGAACCCTTTCGCGCGCTTTTAAGGGTGTATACTCTGTGCTGTTCCAGTGAAAGGTTTAAATCCGGAGAGGTCTTTCAATTCTTAGGCGCAACCACCGCTGCTAGTGGTGGAGGATGGCGAGCGACGAAAAGGAAGTTTTAGCAAGAATGGCCTCTCTGCTAAAGTCCGGTGCCACAATGCTTGAAACGCTGTGCCCAACATGCAAGGTTCCACTTTTCAGGCTGAGGTCAGGCGAGGTTGTCTGTCCAAGGTGTGGGCAGAGGTATGTTATTGTGTCCAGTGATGAAGAGGAAAGTAGGGTTCGGACAAATATGGTACTATCGGGTTTGGAGCAGGCAGCAGTACAGAAGATAAATGCTCTTATAATGTCTCTTTCATCCTCAGAGACATTCGACGAGCTATCAGAGATTGGGCGTGCACTAATAACGCTGTTACAAGTCATACAGCTGTGCCGTCAAATCAGGGGAGCAGAGAAAAGTGTTACCGAGAAAGGAAGGTAAGGAGAGACAAGTCATTTACACCGAAGAACGCTGGAGAGTCTTCTATGCCTTACGAAAAAAGGCATCGGAGGTTTTGGCATGCTTAGCGATGCTTCAACCAGCACCCTGCGTGATTGGAAGTCTAGCCAGGGGTGACACTCACGAGAAAAGCGATATTGACATATTCTTCGAGAAGGAAATTGCCCCCTCCCTAATTCTCACAGTACTTGATATGTGTAAGATGAGTCTTCTGTCTTATGAGATAGTGTGGGCTAGCCCCTCGACTTCTATCAAATTAATTCTTCAAATAGATACGAATGTGAAAGTGACTGTCCCCCTGAGCCCCCTATCCCCTAGTGAGAAAGAGTTTCCATTATATGCGGGCAGAATTTTTCTAGACGAGCTTAAAAGCGGATTAAGGGTTCCAGGGGTAAACAAGTTCTTGCAATTCATCGAGCCGACGGAAGACGGCCACATCGAGTGGTCAATCGTAGGTCGGGAAGAAGAAGCTGCGAAGAGACTAGGAATTTCACTGCAGACAGTGCTAGAGAGGGAACATGTTAGGCTGAAAAGATTTAAGGAGGGGAAGAGCGGCTTTATTGTTCACGGAAAATTTGACCCAAGTTACCCAGTGGAGAGGGCGGTAGAGGAGCTTGCAGAGAAAAATCCGCTTTTCCGCAGAAAAATCTCAGGTAGATTCCCCTGAACCTTAATGCGATGGTTTTTTATTGCTATGGGTGTATCAAAAAAGGATGATGAAGGAGGTGATCTCAGACAAAAATGACGACGAACTATGGGGGGCTGAATAATCCACTCAGTGTGTCTTTTTACAAGAAGAAGGGGCTTTCCGAGGAAGAATTCAGAGAGTTCGTAGAGCTTGCTCGAGAAATCGCCAATTATAATCCGAGTGGAAAAAGCTGGGTTCTCTCCATCAAGAAGATACGTGGTAAGGATAAGGAAGAACTAGCGAGGATCCTAGCCAGGCTTATGGACTTATCTACTCTTGACGAAAGAGAAGTTTCTCTTATATTGTCGCTTCATGCTGGTTCCCAGCAAAGGGTGAGGATTAGCCCCGACTTGAGACTTGACCAGTTGCCTAGAGAATTGTTAGAGAGTCTGCACGCTGATAAAGATCTGTTAGAAGCCATGGACTTTAATGAGGGTCAACCTAGAATAAAGTCTATAATCTTTGTTCCCAGGGTCGTAGATGTTCTCCGAGGGAAATATGGTTTGGAAGTCGATTTTAACGATGAACTTCTTAGGGTAGAGGTTCGAAGAGAGAAAGGGGAACTGATCTGGCGCCTCAATTGTATGGACAGGATACTTTTCTCTAAAATCACCGAGCTGGGAACAGTAAAGTATTATATTGAAAAGGCAATTTTAAATGACGAAGGCGAATTCGAAGGCACCGAGCTAGTCGAGAGAGAAATGAGGGTTACTCGGATTAACTGGCAAAGGAAGGAGATTTTTACGCCGGCGGCGCTCCTGGATAGGTTCGAAAAGTTCTTTGAGGGTCATGGCTTTTCTATCGCAAAGCGGATAGAGGAAAGAGCACCTATAACGGTTCAGCTTAAGCGTAATTTTTCTCTTCTACCACACCAGGAGGAAGCTTATAAGTTATGGATGAGGAAACGTAGAGGAACAGTCGCTATATTTACGAGGGGTGGTAAGTCTTTCATAGCTCTTCAAGCTATTTATACTTTAAGACTTCCCACAATCGTCTTTGTCACGACAAAAGAGCTCCTGGAAACATGGATAAATTATTTCGAAAAGTACCTTGAAGTTCCAAGAAGTTTTATCGGAGTTCTCGGCTGTGGAGAACAAAAAATAAGAGAAATAACAGTAGCAACGTATACGAGTGCGACAAGGTACATAGATCTCATAAGGTCGCGCTTTGAACTTGCCATCTTTGATGAAGCACACCACGTGCCTGCAGTTACATTTAAGCAGGTAGCTTTGCAGATAGACTCCTTGTACAGGTTAGCTCTCTCAGCTACCCCTGAGCGAAGGGACAGGAATGAGGCGTTGCTCTTCGAGCTTTGTGGAGAGCTTCTCTACAAGCTCACATACGAGGATCTCGTCGCGCTGAAGGTTGTTGCGCCCATAGAGGTGATGGACGCCTACTTCGTTGAGGGACCCAGCGAGAAAAAGAAGAAGTTAATCGAAATACTTGAGAAACACATAGATGGAAAAGTAATCATCTTTACACAACACCTGCAGACGGCAAATGAACTTTACGAGGTTCTAAGGCAAAAGGGCCACAGGGCTGAACTCATAACTGGCGAGACTCCCGAATTAAAAAGGGAAGTTTCATTTAAAAACTTCATTGAGGGGAGAGCTAACGTAATCGTGACAACTACAGTTCTTGACGAGGGCATTACTGTTCCTGATGCAGATGTCGCCGTGATCTATGAAGGAACTGGTGAAGGGAGACAAATGATCCAACGCATCGGAAGAGTGCTCGGTTACTTTCCCGGGAAAACAGCGAAAATATATGAGATCGTGGATGTAACAAACCTCAGGGAAAAATCAGCCTATAGACGAAGAGCATGGGTCCTTGAGCTGTACCGCGCCAGGAACTTGGGAGAAATAATTAAAGCAGTGAAGGAGAGAAGAGAAGACGAAATAAAACCAAGCTATCAATTTCACCTAGACTTCTATTAGTGCGTGTAGTAGTCTCGTTTTTTCCACTCACTGGCTCCTCGTTACCCTGAGTAGGATACGAGGCGCGCTATAAGCTTGTTAAGCTCGAAAAACTAATAAAGCCGTTGAGTCTGTGTTCGAAAGGATAATGTTATGAGTGCAAAGCCCAGAGCTAAAGACAAATGGTCAATGAAAAAGTGGGTAAGGGTGCTAGCCCCGAAGTCATTTGGGTTTGCGAACATAGGTCTTATTCCCGCTGACGAGCCAGAGAGGTGTGTAGGAAGAACTGTCGAAGTAAGTTTTTACGATATCACTAAAGACGTGTCGCAACTTCACATTAAGTTAAGGTTCCAGGTAGTTAGGGTTGACAATGGTGTAGCTTTGACACAACTTAAGCTGCTTGAAGTAACTAGAGACTATATTCGCAGCCTTGTTCGCAGGGGAACAAGCAGAGTTGATGCAATAATAGATGTGCAAACAAAGGACGGGATTAAGCTGCGAGTTATGTGCATGGCAGTTACGATTACCCGAATAAACACTTCTCAGAAGAAAGCGATTCGTAAAATTATGTTCCAGATAATTGAGGAAAAAGCCTCGCAGCTTGATTTTGAAACATTTGTTCAGCAAGCAGTTCTCGGCGCCATTGCAGCAGACATTCAGCTGCAAGCTAAGAAAATATATCCAATTAAGAAAGTAGAAGTGTATAAATTAAAAGTTTTAACACCCACGCTTGAAATTCCCATTGTAATGCCGGAGAAAATTGCCGCGTAGCTTCCCTAGGTTTTCTTGCAGAGTTTTCTTGAAATGTAGTCGACTGCTGCTAGAAACACAAGTCTGGCCGTGCCTTTTTCATACCTTACCCTTTTGACGCCAGCTGCCCCCTCATGCCCCCCTCCTTCGCCGCTTATTTTTTCGGCTATCAGCCCGGCAAGTTCTCCAGCGCTTACTCCGAGCTTCTGTAGCTCGTCTGATACTCTTATACTTGCTCTGAACTCTCTTTTGCCGCCTATAGCTATAGCGATATCTGCGCCGGCGCTTATAAGTAGCCTGGAGACGCTTGCCTCATTGGTGCTTACTTCCGTGAAGGCAAGTATGTACCCGCAGACTTCGATTACCGAGCTTCTGAGTAACCCCTTTATTCTAGCTATTTTCTCAGATCTATCCATAGCATCTTCACTTAGGGATTCGTGGGCAAGCTTGTAGTCTCCACCCATCTGTAGAAGCCATAAAAGCGCTTGTAATGTCTTCACAGAGACGTACTGGAGCTTCCTCGTGTCGTATAGGATACCTGCAATGCCTAACGTGGCTAAGTGTTTAGTTATGATTAAGCCACTCTCCATTAAGATCTTAGTCGCTAAGACTGTGCTTGATGGCTCTTTCTCGATAAAACTTAGAGCTGCTTTCTCAGCAAGCAACCCCGGCGGAAAATGATGGTCAATAACAATTATTCTAGAGCCTGGCGTCAGGAGCCTCTCGGCCAATTGCTGCAAAAGCAGGGGATTAGAGAAGTCACACAGGATAAAGATGTTGCTCTGCGGAGGGCACTCCTCGCTCCACTCGAACCCGGCTCTCTTAAGGATATTCTTCGCAACTTTACTTACACCTCCTGGAAAGCACACGCTTACTGGAACGCCCTTTTTCCTAAAAAAGTCTGCCATTAAATAGCTACAAGCCACGCCATCAGGGTCACAGTTAACGTGTGAAGTGACAATAACTTCTTCGCGAAGGTTTTCAAGAATGTTTTCCAGCTTCATCAGCTTTTCCTGCAGATCTATTTTCTCCATAACTGCTACAGGCTTTTTATACCCCTTTTGCGCAGCTCCTCCTCCGCAAGGCTTACATACCTATCAATTATCCTATTCAATGCATCTTCCAGTGTTTTCTTGCTTAAAATTTTAGAACTGACCTCCCCATTAACGGTAAACTCGTACGGCCAATCTTCGTCTATTTCAACCTTGACGGTAACCTCCAAGCTGGGGTCTCCAGGAAACATCTTATAAATCTCAGTCAATATATTATCCATAATCCTCAGCGAGATTTCCTCCAACTCTCGAAGTTTGGCACTGCTCGGAGTTTTTATTTCAACATCTGCCGCGAGATTCACCACCTCTTCCTCAAATCACTATCCCTGTTTTTAAATCTTATCCCGTAGGGCACAGGCTCCACGCCTTGATAATAACAGCGCGCGCCGCGCGCTGCATTTTTAGTCTTCAAGCGGCTTTGTCCGCCGCGCTACAGTATCCCCCGCTCGATGAGGAGCCTCTCGAGCGTGCTGCAGCCCTCCTCCAGCAGCCTCTTCCTGTATTCCTCCCGCATGCGGAGGATGCTATGTATCGCGCTCGCCGCGTGCTGGCTCATCTCCGCCTTGGCCACGCGGTTCATGTGGGATATCTCCAACTCGACCCGCGAGGCCTGCCCTCTGAAGACCTCAATAGCCTTGCAGTACATGTAGGTGGCAATGGAGCGCTTCGATCTGAGCAGTATATCGTCGACGCGGTCCAGGAACCTGAAGCAGAACGTCGGCACCATCCCATACGCGAGGTACATTAGCACGAGCCCCAAAGACGCTGTGACGGCATTCCTGTATGTCGTCAATGCGGCCCCCTCCCGTCATCGAGTATGCGCCTCAGCGACCCCAGGTACTCCCTCCGCACGTTGAGCTCCGCAACCTCCAGCGCGCTGAGGTCGCACTCGCATGCCTCGAGCCCCGCGACCCTCCCCTCCTGCCTCCGGATCTCCCTAGCGAGAATGGACACGTGGCGCAGGAGCTCCACGGCGCACCCCAGGTACAGCGACGCTATGTACGCTCTCTCGGGGTAGCGGATCAGGATCCCCCTCTGGAGCTTCACGAGCCGCGCGTAGGCCTCCCACGTGCTGAAAAGCGAGGACTCGAGCTCCCCCGCAGGGCTTCGGGGGCTCCATCCCGGCAGCCAGGGATAGCTCTACAGCCCTCCTCCTCACCGCTGGGTAGCCCCCGACACCCTTTTCGAGCTCGTTCAGCACGTCCACGGGAATATACACCTTGCCACCACTCACCACGCAGCCCCCTCCTGACCTCGTTCACGTAGCCCATCTTCAACCACTCTAGGCGCGAGGGCGTGCTTGCATGAGCAGTTATCGGCTTATCTGTGCTTACTCTCGGTCTACTCCAACAACAACGCTTTTCTACTGTGAGGAGCTTACTCGGCGTGTCTAGCAATGCCCGGGAAGGTGGCTCGGGAGGAAAACCTTGAGGGGCTGAGCCAGCGGGGGATTCCGGGGCTTGAGGTAACGCGAGAGTGAGAACATGGGTGCGGATAGGGGTAAGGGCAATTGGAGGGGTGGTTTCAGAGTGTTCAGGGTGCACGTTGGTAGCGAAAACCTGCCGAAGCTTAAGCGGCTCTTTCAGGACTTCGCTGACGGCTGTGCTAGGACAAAGGGCGCGCTGTGCTACAGGGATGTGTGGCTTGAGGAGTGGGAGAACGTCTTGAGGATGCGCGAGGAAGCTGGAAGGAGGACTGTGTCCAATCCTCCGGCAGCGCTGCTGGTTCGCTTCGTGATGCCTGACGGCAGCGTGAGGGGGAACATAGCGGCGCCGTGCGTCATCGACCTGCGCAGGCGTGAGCTACGGGTACCCAGCTACAACGTGAAAGTGCCGCTGCGGGGGAGCATAGTCGAAGCGCTGGTCGAGGAGAACGAGCTCAACCCAAGGCCGGAGTTCACGTTGCAAGTCACTCGCCGAGGATTCGTGCGCATCATCGCCCACAGAGAACTTTATCCTCAGCCTCTAAAGGAAGGGACTAAGCTACGACTAATATGTATCGATGAGAACAGCTCTTACGGCTTCGTGGTCGCGGTCTTCGACTACGATGGGAAGTGGAGGCTGGCTTGCTTCAGGATCTATCGTCCCCCGAATCAGGGGTACCGTGAAGACATGATCTCCTTGCTCCAGAGCTATAGTGACAAGCCCTCGGAGGAGGTACGCGAGGCGCTAAGCCAATACTTTGATGCGTCAGCGCTGACGCCTGAGCGCGCTAGGATGCTCAGCGAGCTGACGAAGCGCAAGGAGAGGAAGGAGAACGACGAGTTCATCAGAGGGTTCGTAGGCGACCTGAGGAAGGTAGTAAGGGATGCACGCAGACAAAATATGCACGTAGCAGTACTCATTGACCCCATTGATGCAGATACGCTTAGAGGCACACCCCTGCAGAGAACCCTACTAAGGGCGAGGGGGCGCATCCGCAACCTGTGCCTATATGAGGGGGCAACGATGAAGCTGCTGCTACCCCGGCAACGGGCAGACCCCATGACACCCCAAGCCAACAGGCGGTGAGGGGCACCCCTCTCAACAGGGCGCTATGAGGGTGTGTGTGCGCGCGCAACATCTGCCATTAACCTGCTCCTCCAGGACCTGTAGGAGATCTTAACTGTCTCCCTAGAGATGTAAGTCTTTCGCGGAGAAGTTTCTCGCGCTTAGAGAATTCCTCGATCCTTAGCTGTAGCAGCTCTTTCTCTGAGTTAAGTTCCTTAATTACTTCCTCCTTTGGGGTTTGAATAAACAAATTCCCCATAGCTTTGTATACGTACTGCGACTGTGTCTGCTCTAGTGACTTAAGTGTTTTCTCTATTTCTAGTAATCTTCCTTTGTGCTGCTGCAAGGTAAGCGTCACTGCTCTAAGCTCTTCCAATGTCTGCTGATACTTTGCTAACGATGACTGATCAGTAGACATACTGAGTCACAGAGATAAGATGTCTACGCTTAAAAAGCTTTTACTTTTTTATAACAGCGCTAGCTGCTATGCTGTATCTCTCAGCATGTAAGCGCTTAAGCGCGCACAGTAGCACGTGTTTTCAGCATGCATGAGTTTCAAGTCGCGGCTTTAAGGATGAGGAGGATACACGCTTAGTGGCTAAACGCAGGAAACAGCGAAAAATTACTCCACCAAGTTTCGGGCCTACGAGATCGCGTGTAGTGCACATAGCAAATGCTTCCTAATACTCCTGGTGGTACGTGTATGACGCGCATAGCTGTATGTGGCGACATACGCTAACGTTTTATATCTCGTCTAAGGAATCAAAATTAACGTGAAGATTAAGGGATTAATACCCAATGCCTGCATTATTACGTTAGTGCTGCTCAGCATGCTTTCCATGCAGGCTTATGCCTTTATGCATGAGAGAAACTTTGCAGAACTAGGAGCTGGTGTAAACGTAACTATACACATAAGGGATTACCGGAATAATTCATTGGTGAAAGAATGGTTGGTGTGTACACCGTCAGTTACCCTTAACAGGAATATTAGTGGCTCGGGTACAGATATCAGCTTAAACTTGACCAGCTATGGTAATTATAATGTCACAGTCACATACTGCGGTCTTATCGTGTACCAAGGGGCAGTAAGCATAGTGAGCAATGAAGTGTTTCTCCCGGCAAACATCACTAGCTTTACTGTTAACGTGTATACGAATGATACGCACCGCCGGTTACTCGAGAACTACGAGGTAAATGTTTATATTAAAAGTAACGGCGGAACGGTAGTATTTAAACCGAGCAACCGAGTCAAATACTTACCTTTTGGAAAATTTAAGTATTCTATAGTCTATCAGGCAGCAGGTGGCATGTTTTCAGTTAGCAATGAGTTCATAGCAGATGCCTCACATGCCAACTTAGACATAGTTTTACCTTTACTAAGTAACGTGGTACTCGTTTTTAAATCATTAAACGGCTTCTCTCTTGCTGGATTTAATGTAACAGTAAGCATTTACTATGGAGAAAAAATGGTCGCCTCTCTTCAAAGCCTCCCTGAAAATGGGCTGTCGTTGAGCCAGGTTCAAATTGGAACATACCGCGTAGTTGCCACTTATCGTAATAAGGCAATTCTTGATAAAAATGTACAGATAAACAACCAAAGTGTAAGTATAACTATCCCAGTATACGTGAATGTCAACGTTAAGGTAACAACTATAGATTACAAGCCTCTCTATTCTCAGGACTTTTCATTCGTGTTAACAACGCCGTTTGGTGAAGCAATTCCAATAAATCCTTCCCCCGACGGCTCATTCATCATTAGCTACGGGTTTCCGCAGGATTTTGGTCATTATACTTTAAAGATAAAGAGCAATGTTTTAAATGATTTCTTTTGCTACGATTTCTCAATAAATTCGCCTGCAGTAGATATTCAGACTAACTTTAGGAGTTCTTACCTATATTTAGCATCTCAAGGCTCATCTCGGTTACCGGCTAACGTATCAGTAACCTTGCTTTACCTCGGAGGCACGGGGCAAGTCGTTATCAAGTATGTGAAGACAACTAGCCCCATTGAGGGAATAAGTGAGCCTCTCGGGTTTCTGCCAACCAATGGAAGATTTCAAGTCGTGGTAGAATACTCTGGGTACAAGTGGGTGTATAATCTTGAAGGGATTACTCAAGGAAAAATGAATATAAGTATTCCTATTTTCGATGTACAAGTAAATGCCTTAGACCTTGATGGTAAACCGCTCTACGACTGCTTTGCTAATCTCACACTGGGACGGTTGTCGTATGTTCAGCAAGTGAGCAATGGGCAAGCACTCTTCAGGTTCATACCTAGCGATAATGCTTTGCTGAAGGTGGAGTGTCATGGTCTAGAGGTTGCCTCGTTGCAGCTTCTTCCTAGACAAATTGAAGAAGGCTACGTAAATGTTACAGCAAGAGTAAAAACATTTACGGTTAAGGTTCATGGCTGGTTTAATAAGGCATTGCCAGGTGCAAACGTAACCGTAAAGGTTTCATCAGGGAAGAACTTCTTTACTCGGTCTTCTACTACAGACGCAGCGGGAATGGCCATTCTTAGGAATATCCCAATTCCTCTGGGAAGCAACATAACCTTAACTGTTGATTATGGGGGGATCATCTCTCAAAGAAACGTGTATGAAGGAGAACCCAGCGCGGACATCTTCCTTGACGTTTTTGTCGAATTTGCATTCATAAGGCTAGGTCTTTACCAAACATTGGTGTTAGCTGTTCTCTTGGCTTTGATCTCAGGGGTAACATTACTGGTGATTAGACGAATTCGGCACATTCGAATGCTTAAATCAATGTTCCAAGAGGCTGAATATTTTGAGGAAGAACATGAAGGATTTTTCCAAAGGATGTTGAGCTCGTTTAGGAGAAAAAGGGAGGAGGAAGAAAAAGAGGAATTCGACATATTTGAATAGCAAAGTACAAGGTAAGAATCATGTCTCGCTTCCTTCTTAAAGTGAAGCAGGCTATACCTCTCCTTGGACACATAGCTTTTGGCATAATAGATAGAGGAACAAACCTGCTTCAAGTGAGACCCTCCTCTTTCTGTCCTCTCTCATGTATTTTTTGCAGCGTAAATGCTGGTCCAGGCTCCACAAATAGGCAAACGGAGTTCATTGTAGAGGCAGAGTACATGGTTGAGTGGTTTGTAAGGGTGGTGGGAGAAAAAGGATTGCAGAGAGCACATGCATACATAGATGCTGCCGGAGATCCACTAACCTACAAAGACTTAGTAAAGCTAGTTAGGCTCCTAAAGCATTCAGGAGCAGCGGAGACCATCACAGTAGAGACTCATGGAGCACTCTTGACGCAACAATTGATCGACCAACTTGCAGATGCTGGTTTGGACAGGATTAATCTTTCCGTAGATGCGCTTGACCGGGAGTTGGCTAAGAAGCTTTCCGGTACTCCATGGTTTGACGTTGCAAAGGTTTTAGAGGTGGCGGAATATGCGGTTTCCTCTACGAATATCGATTTGCTGGTTGCGCCTGTTTGGGTGCCAGGCCTTAATGACCAGGAAGTACCCAGGATCATTGAATGGGCACTGAGAATTGGTGCAGGGAAACGCGTCCCACCACTAGGGATACAAAAATACGAGGCACATAAATATGGGAGACGCCCTGCAGGAGTTAAGCCATTACCTTGGGAGAAATTCTATAGGGAATTAACACGCTGGGAAGATCAGTTTGGAGTTCGCCTGAAGTTATCTCCGAGAGATTTTGGCATAGTCAAGTCCAAGCATATTCCGGCGGCATTTCAAGTTGGCGAAAAAGCTAGCGTTAACGTTGTTTTTTGGGGTTGGCTGAAAGACCAGTGGCTTGGCGTCGCCAGAAACAGGGTTCTTACAATCGTCGGCGTATCTGGAGAACCACCTGTAGGTAAAAAGGTGAAGATTAGGATTTTGCGAAATAAGGATAATGTATATGTAGGGAGGATCATCTAATATAGTGTGCTAAGTGAAGGAGGTATGTTGCTTCAGCCTCCGAGGGGTACAAGGGACTGGCTTCCCGAAGAAGCATACGTGAAGAGGGTAGTGTGCGAAAGGATTAGGAAAGTTTTCGAGAGCTATGGTTACGGTGAAGTGATAACGCCTGCATTTGAATACTTAGACTTGCTAAAGGCAAAGGCTGGAGAAGAGGTAGTAAAACAAATCTACTGTTTTAAAGACAAAGCTGGCAGGGAATTAGGATTAAGGTTTGAGATGACCACGCCTATCGCGAGGATAGTCGCCTCCAAGCCTGACTTGGCAAAGCCTATCCGTTTTTACTATATTCAGCCCGTTTGGAGATATGAAGAACCGCAGAAGGGCAGGTTAAGAGAGTTTTGGCAGGCTGGAATAGAGCTCTTTGGAGTGGCTGAACCAGAGGGGGATGCCGAGGTTGTCGCAGCGACACATGATGCTTTGTTGGAGAGCGGTCTAGAGGGGTTTTACATAAGTGTTAATGACCGTAGGGTCGTTGAAGATATTCTCATAACCAGCGGCGTAGCACCGGAAAAGCTGTCTGATGCCTTAAGGATCCTCGACAAACTGGACAAGTTTGGGGAAGCTTACGTCGTAGAAGAATTTGAGAGAATCGGCGTTCCTAGAGAAAAATCTAGCGAATTACTTGGTAAGTTAAAGGAATCAAGCATAGACTTGGAATTAAGCACCCCTTCTGGTAGGCAGGGGCTAGATCACTTAAGCAGGGTCGTCGAGTATCTTAAAAACATTTATGGAATTGCTGTTGATGTTGACTACTCGATTGTAAGAGGGCTGGGATACTATACGGGGTTTGTGTTTGAAGTGAAGTTGAAAAAGTATGGTGATATTGGTAGCATTGCCGGTGGAGGTAGGTACGATGACCTCGTAAGCTCGCTTGGGGGGCCCCGGTTGCCTGCTACGGGTATGGCTATAGGAATCGATAGGCTCTTAGAGGCTCTTCAACTTCAGGGGCAACTTAAAACGGGTTACAGCGAAGTGGATGTATACATTGTTCCGGTAGCAAAAAGTCAAGGGGCCGCAGCTAGGGCAGTGGAGATAGCTAGGATGCTACGGGCAGGTGGTCTGAAAGTCGTGGTCGACATTACTAGGAGAAGTTTATCAAAGTCCCTTGAATACGCCTCAAAGAAGGGGTCACGCTTTGCAATTGTAATAGGGGAGAGAGAAATTTTGGATAACACACTGACGGTGCGTGACATGAATAAGTGGAAAGAATATAAACTCGATGTAGAGAAAGCTCTTGGCATGTTGATCAGCTCTAAAAGATAACGCTTGCCTTTTTAAATTTAAATCACTTTCTCCTGTAAGTATGTTTAGACAAATCTACAATGCGCACGCACCCTCATTGCGCCTGTTATTTCTTGGTCAGGGGTGTCCCTCACCGCGCCCCAGGTGCCGCTCTGGGGTCTCAGGGTTTCATGGAGTCCATCCGTTGCCGGGGGTCACCCTCCACACCGGTCCCGTGCGCTAAAGGTGCCCAAAGTGATTTATAAACATTTCGTTTAAAAAATACTTGTATTTCAGAAAGAGAAAAGAAAAAACTCTTTCACCTTTCGCGCGCTTATATCCCTTTCTGGGAGTGCAAAGAATATTATTCTTCCCCCTCTGTTAATAGCCCTTAACCGAACATATACATTGGGAAAAAGCGCGCGCATAAGAAGGCTAGGGAGGTTGTTGAGCGCGCGCTATTCTCACGACTCTTGCAGGCTAAACTTTTTAACACTCAATGTACGAGTTTCATCAATGACTAATGAAGTTGTAAGCGCGCGCTACAATGAAATATACAAGTTGATATCTCCTAGTGCAATTAATATCGATAAGTCCCGCATGCTAGTTAACATTGCAACTTTTCCAGAGGCTTTACTGCACGGAGCAAGCGCGTATTCTCGTATATCCAAGGCCTTGAAGAATGTGCCTAGAAATCCTAGAGGAGTGGCGGTAAGCGGAATGGGAGGGTCCTTTATCGGCGGGTTGTTTATTCAAGACGTTCTCTACGACACATCTAGAATACCCATCTATTTGATTAGGGATTCTAGGCTACCACTTTTCCTGGACGATAACTATTTATTAATTGTAGTGAGCTACTCTGGAAATACCGAAGAAACTCTCAGAGTTTTTCACGAGGCACTCCAAAGAAAAATCCCTCTAATTTCCGTCACGTCTGGAGGCTTATTGCAGAAATACTCAGAGAAATACTCCGTCCCAGTGATTTCGCTTCCTCAGGGATTTCAGCCCAGAGCCGCTTTTCCATACATGGCTTGCGCGCTTTTATCCATAATTGAGACGGTTGCTGGAGAGGCAAGCCTCTTAAAACAGATTGCTGAGTGCTCAGAAAGCCTAAGGTTAAACAAAGAAGGTATCCTTAGAAAAGCGATAGAGGACTCTGGAACTTTTCACGCATTTGTAGAGAAAGGATTAACACCACTCATATACTCCTACAGGCCATACATCTCTGCAGGTTACAGATTTAAGACGCAACTCAATGAAAACGCGAAGATCCATGCTTTTTACCTCGACTTACCAGAGGCTAACCACAACGAAATAATGGGCTGGCGCCCCCCTGCCTTTGATAAGTTTTTTGCAGTAATTATTCGGGGTGCCGAGGAGCCGCACTATTTGTCAAAGAGGATAGAATTTCTTAAAAACTACTTTGAATCCAACAATATAGCCTTTATAAGTTATCTCTCTGACGTGCGGCAGGAAGGTAAGAGAACGTGTGAATTGCTGAGCCTGATCTACAAACTGGATATAATTTCGGTTGGGGCTGCTCTTAGGTTAAAGACCGACCCTACGCCAGTGGATACGATAACAAGGCTGAAAAAATACATTGAGAAGTTCATTGACGTAGAAAGGGAACTGTTCCCTAGAGAAAACAGCTAACACCTTTCTCATGCCCTGGCCGAAGCTACGAAAACCTTAAAGCTACCCGTAAGAATATGATTGTAGCGGGGGTGCCCGAGCTAGGACAAAGGGGGCGGACTTAGGCTCCGCTGGCGTAGGCAGACATGTGCTGGCGCAAGCCTGCCCGGGTTCGAATCCCGGCCCCCGCACCAATAAGAACCCTGAGACTTTTCGTTTTCACTCTTTTAATCCTCTTGACTGCTTTTTTTTAAGTTTGAGAGTTCTTTTAACTCGTCCACTGAGCAAGCTGATATGCCTCGCAGGACATGTAAAGATGCCGTAAGAAAAATCTACACAATTTTTCTTTGGGCGTGCCATCTCCCTGCACCAGGTCGTTTAAATCCCTAGACGTTGAGGATTCCCTACTCACCCCCTCTACCAAGTAACTCGCATCTGGGAGAAGGCTGTGGTGGGGCCGCGGGGATTTGAACCCCGGTCCACCTGGGTTCTCGTTGGGGATCCCAAGTCCTGCGTTTATGTGCCAGGCATCCTACCAGGCTGGACTACGGCCCCAAGGATCCGTCATTGAAGTAGGGTCTTTGTGTTTTAAATTTTTTGGGGCAGGCTATCCGCGAGCTCGAGTAGCCCTCTTGTTATGGGTCCGTCTCAGGCATAATGGGGCCTTCTTGAAGAGAGCATTCCAGCGTGCTTCATGTAACTTAGGATGCTCATGGAAACAATGTTTCTAGCGCTGATCACCAACTACTGTATGAAGTTCAAGCAGGATGCGTACAGCGGGGTAAACATGCTGGGGTGCGCGCTAAGCAGTAAACGAGGGAAGACTTAAAAAGCTACTAGGGAAACTTCTCGTAAGTAAAGTTTTTATAGAAGCGATAATCTATTCTTGTTCGAAGGCGGAAAAAATGGCAACGTTAGGGGGTGGTGGTATGGCCTCGGTTGCACAAGTGGGAGGCGTGCCCGTCTTAATACTTAAAGAGGGTACATCTAGACAAGCCGGGAAAGAAGCCCTGCATCTTAACATAATGATAGCTAAAGCTATCTCTGAAACTGTAAAAACAACGCTTGGTCCTAAAGGAATGGACAAGATGCTTATCGACACTCTAGGAGACATTACCATCTCCAATGATGGAGCGACTATTCTCGACGAAATGGATGTTCAGCACCCAATTGCGAAACTAATGGTTGAAGTCGCAAAGGCCCAGGATAAGGAGGTTGGTGACGGCACAACTACTGCTGTTGTCCTAACTGGAGAGCTGCTGAAAGAGGCGGAGAAGTTACTTGAGAAAAACATTCACCCGACAGTTATAGTTTCCGGGTTCAAGAAAGCCTCAGAGAAAGGAAGGGAGATTCTCAAAGCAAAGGCAATTAAAGTTGATATAAAAGATCTAGAAACGCTGAAAAAAGTGGCTTCAACCTCCATGCGTAGCAAGGCTGTAGCGACTCTTAGGGATTACTTCGCGGAGATCGCGGTAAAGGCTGTTACGCAGGTAGCGGAGGAGGCTGACGGCCAACTAAAAGTAGATGTAGATAATATTCAAATAATTAAAAAGAAGGGAGGAGCCTTCCTAGACACTCAGCTGATTTATGGAATTGTGGTTGATAAGGAAGTCGTTCACCCGGCAATGCCTAAAAGAGTTGCCAACGCCAAAATTGCCCTCCTAGATGCTCCTCTAGAAGTTGAAAAGACTGAGATCGATGCAGAGATAAGAATCTCCTCACCGGAGCAGATGCATCAATTCCTAGAAGAGGAGGAGAAGATACTGAAAGAGATGGTAGACAAGATTAAGGAGAGTGGTGCTAATGTTGTTTTTTGTCAGAAGGGTATTGATGATGTTGCTCAGTACTACTTGGCTAAGGCTGGTATTCTTGCTGTTAGGCGTGTGAAGAAGAGTGACATGGAGAAGCTTGCCCGCGCAACCGGGGCGAAGATCCTCA
>Ga0080004_1142557_pt1 | contig 43365 bp, 45 predicted proteins | sample WasSprMetagenome_FD_69207 | JGI IMG/M metagenome (GOLD analysis project Ga0080004, IMG submission 69207) | Sulfidic aquatic microbial communities from Washburn Spring, Yellowstone National Park, USA - WS (SPADES assembly) (version 2) | ecosystem: Environmental > Aquatic > Thermal springs > Hot...
CCCCAAGGATTTGCGGGGCTGGTCTTGGTCGAGGCACCGAACGAGGACGAGTTGCTGAAGAGGATCAATGAAGAGGTCGTCGAGGTGGAGAGGGCCGTAAAGTCCATAGCCGAGTGCAGGGCTGATCTGAGGGAAATCGCCTCCACCGCCGTCGAGGCCGTTAAAGGCCTCATAGGGCCAGACGAGACCTTCGCCGTCAGGACCACGAGGCGCGGGAGGCATGGGTTCACGAGCATAGACGTGAACGTCGCCGTGGGCGCCCTCGTAAAGGAGGCGACGGGGGCCTCCGTGAACCTGGACAGGCCCGACAAGGTCGTGGCCATAGAGATAATAGGCGATAGGGCCTACGTGGCCCTGTACCCCGGAAGCGAGGAGTACAGGAAGTTGGGCCCCCAGAAGAGGCCCATCCTCAGGGTCCTGAGGAGGATGTCCGTCGTCCAGCTACCCTATCTAGGAGACGAGGAGGCCACAAGGACCATGGGGGTGAGGATAGGCAGGGCCGTGCAGACATTCGAGGTCGGCGAGCTAGTCATAGCCATCATGGGATCAGTCGATGCCAAGCAGCTCAGGGACTTCATAGACGGGGTCTACGAGGGCATAAGGACCAGGTACGAGATACAGCGCAGGGTCTACGGCAGGGAGGTCCACAAGGTCCCAGTCCTAGTTCAAGACCTGTTCCAGCTGGTCAGGGAGAGGTCCGGCGAGGTGATGATAGTGTTCGAGCCCGAGGGGGACTACGTGGGTTCGATGAGCGAGAGGTTGAGGTCGCTCCTGCTAAGCGGCAAGAGGGTCAACGTCTTGGTGGGCTCGAGGGAGGGCATACCGAAGGGCGTCTTCAGGTTCGCCTCGGCAGTCGTGGATCTATGTCCCGGCGTAACGATAGCGACCGACTTCGCCGCCTCGAGCGCCATAATAGCCTTGGCATCGTTGCTCCAGCCGGAGGTCGAGGGTTCTGAGAGCCGGAGAGCTACCAATAAGGAGTAAGACTCCTAAAAGGTCAGGAGGCGGCGCAGGCCCTCAAGCTCTTGAGCTGACATTTGCAGGTGGAGCCCCGCGCTCTTCAAGGGGTCCAAGCCTAAGGCTATGGCAACGAACTGGGAGACGTGAAGCGTGGGCACCGCCCTCTCGACCTCCTTGAGCTTCTTGAGCCTCTGCTGGGCTCTGATGAAGGTCCTCAAGCAGTAGGGGCACATGGTCAGGATCACGTCAGCCCCGCTTTCTATGATGCTTTCGAGCTTCCTTCGAGGTATGGAAAAAGTGACGTCCCTAAACCACTTGACGATCGTTCCTCCGCAGCATGTTCGCCTCTCCTCGTAGTCGACCACGTTTGCGTTGAATGCAAGCGCTATGTCCTCTAGAATGTCCTCGCCTTCTTCCCCTTTGACTATGTCGCCGTGAGGGTAGAAGAGATAGTGGCAACCCACGTGGACGGCCACCTTCAACTTTTCCATCCTGGTCCTCGCCTTCCTAGCGAGCTCATGCCTACCGTGCCATAAGAGCTCAGCTATGTGGGAGCACTTGGCCTTGACCTCCGCGTCCTTTCCAAGCTCATCAGCCTCTAGCGCTCTGCGAAGGGCTAAGTAGCAACCATTGCACACCACAACGACTTCGTCTGGATTGTCCATGAACTTGGTTACGTTGAAGCGAGCGAGCGCGTTAGTGTGCTCTTCCCCTATAATACCTATCCTCTCGAGCGGGCGCGAGCAACATAGCATGTTCGTCGGGAGCCTGACGTTCACGTTCAGGATCTTCAACAACTCGATCGACGACTTTACGATCCCGGGGTATTTGTTGAGGGAGACGCAGCCCGGGTACAGGACTACCTCCTTCGTCCCATCACTCCCTCTCAATTCCCATAGCCTCCTTCAGCCTAGCCTCTAGGTTCATCTTCTTCAAGAGCTCGTGGAGCTCCGACTTCAAGGGCTCCGTGAGCATCGGGATGTTGAGCCCGCTCTCAGACTTGAAGTCCTCGACTCTACTGCTAGTGACGAAGGCCATTACGCCGATGTTGAGCAGAGCCCTGACGAAGCTTGAATAGAACTCCGAGACCCTTTCTTCGCCGTGCCTCTCTAAGACTTTTCTCCTAGCGTCGAGTATCAAGTCCGAGATCCTGACCGAATTGGGGCACCTAGCCTCGCAAATGTGGCAGTTCAAGCAGAGCCATATGTCTTCGCGCTCGGTTATCAGCCCCTTCTTGGCCGCGTAAATCAATAGGCGGGGGTTGAACCTCTTGGTCGCCCTCGAAACAGCGCAAGCAGAGGTGCAAGCGCCGCATTGAACGCACTTGTTGGGCTCCGAGGAAAGCTTATCTATTGTCACCACCTCCCTTTAACCGAGCTCGCTATGAAGCTTGAGCTCGACTTGGTCCTAGAGGCCTTCCACGACTTCGAGAGGGCCAAGCGCTTGGGGTCCTTAAGCGAGGAGTACTTCAGAGAGTCAGCGACGATATACCTAAACCAAGAGGACGCATCCTCCATAGGGGTCAAGGAGGGCGACGTCGTGGAGGTCTCCTCTCGACATGGCTCAGTGAAGGTTCGGGCGAGGATAAGGGGCGACGTCAAGAGAGGGCTGGCCTTCATGCCGCCCGCGCCGCACGCGATGGCGCTTCTCGGGCCGAGCGAGAGTCCTTCGGTGATAAGGGTACAGGTCTCCAAGTCGAGCGGAGAGCCCACCAGCCTAGCCACCCTCTTCACCTCTTAGCTTCGAGAGTAACTTGTCGACCTCGTGACGTTCGAAGAGGACCCTCCCCGGCACGCTCGATAGCAACCCCAAGATCTTGTCGATGCCTTCTACGGCTTTGGCGAAGCCCCTCGGAGCTGGTGGGACGGGCGAGGGCTGTGGAGGGGTAGCCAGCGCCTCCTCCACCCTGACGAGCCTGTGGTAGACGCTAGGCTTAGGGGGCCTGTAGTCCTGCAGGACCCTCTTGAACCGTTCTTGGCTCATCTCGAGCCAAGGAGAGTTCGAGCCCTCGACCCTCATGCCCCTCCTGACCACTCTGATCGCGTCCACGGGGCAGGACTTCTCGCAAGCGCCGCAGAATATGCAGTAGTCCTTTGCGAAGGACATCTTCTCCTTGGAGGGGGGCCTGGCGACGTAGACAACTTTCGTAGGGCATATGTTGATGCAGTTCTTGCAGCCCGAGGGGTCGCACTCATTCGGCTCGACCATGTAGACGTCCCCCTCGAAGGGCTTTTCTACCCCGATGGCCTGCGTCGGGCACACCTCGCTACAGAGCCCGCACCACACGCACTCCTCGCCGACCTCTATCGAACCCTCGACCTTGGGCTCTCCCACCTCCCTGGGCGCCGACTCCGAGCACTCGACCTTTATCGCCCCCACGGGACAGATCCTCTCGCACAGGCCGCAGTAGTCGCACTTCTTCTCGTCGACGGTTATTGAAAGCCCCGGCTTGAAGTCGGGGGGCCGAGGGTCCGTCCACTCTATCTTTATCGCTTCGCAGAGGAGCTCGCACAGGCCACAGAAGCAGCACTTGTCGACGTCTATGCTTATCTCCCCCTTGCCCCAAGCCTCCTCCTCTCTGAGGTACTTGACGAGGTCTTCTTTCTTCTTGACCGAGACCTTGGCCTTTATAGCCCTCTTCGGGCACACCCTCTCGCACAGCAGGCACGGGATGCACTTGTCCCGCTGCACCTCTATGCGCCCCCTGACCCTAGGGTGCTCGAAGTCGAAGGGGGCCTCGACCCTCAAGGCCCCTGAGGGGCAAATCGATGAGCAGAGCGGGCAGACGACGCACTTGGTCTCGTCGATTATTATGTAGGGGGCCTCGACCCTTCCAGACGCTATCTCCTTCACCGGGCCCATGGATATTGCGTTCACGGGGCACACGATCTCGCACAGGCCGCAACCGAAGCACTTGCGGACGTCGTAGACGAGCCTCTTCTCCAAGACCGGGGCCTTCCACTTATAGCTTAAGGCCTCCTCTCCTACCTCGACCTCCATCGTCGGCTTGAAGAACTGCAAGGCCTACACCTCGAACTCTGAGCCCGTTGGCCCGAGCTTAGCCACCTTCTCCGTAAACGACCTCACTAGCTCAACTACCTTCTTACCTTCAGATGCAGCCACTCCGTCGATCACGAGCCTCTCCGGGTTTATGCCGACCCCCTTCAAGAGCTCCTTAAGGACCTTGACCCTCTCGTTGGCCCTTATCCTCCCGACCCTGTAGTGGCAGTCCTGTTCGTAGCAACCCACTATCATAACCCCATCAGCTCCCAGCCTGAAGGCCTCTAAGATTTGTTTTGGGGAGATGCTCGCAGTGCAGGGGACCCTGATTACCCTGATGTTCGTGGGGTAGAGCATCTTGTTGAGGCCTGCATTATCGGCCGCGGCGTAGCCGCACCACATGCACATGAACGCGACTATCAGAGGGTACTCGCTCTTCCTCGAGAGCAAGGCCCTCAACATGGCCGAGATTTGCTCGTCGTTCAAGTGGCCCGAGAGGACGAGGGCCCCTGTCGGGCACGCAGCTGCGCAAGCCCCACAGCCCCTGCACGTCACTTCGTCGACCTCCACGACCCCCTTGCCGGCCTTCAGCGCGCCGAAGAGGCACGCGCGGACGCAGTTCAGGCAGAGCTTGCACTTGGACCGGTCGATCGTTGGAGCGTGCACTTCGAGCTCTATCTCCCCCCTCCGCAAGAGCTCCGCGACTCTCGACGCCGCTAGGCCTGCTTGGGTCACAGACTCGGTTATGTCCTTGGGGCCCGAGCAGGCGCCAGCTAAGTAGACTCCCTTGATGAAGGTGTCCGCCGGGTTCAGCTTGAGGTGGTACTCCGAGAGGAATCCGTCCTCGCTCAGGGGCACCCCAAGCATCGAGGCCAAGTCCCTGAGGCCCTCCGGGGGCTCCATCCCCACGCTCAAGACCACCAAATCGAACTCCTCTTCCACGAACTCGCAAGTCAAGATGTTCTCGTAGAACACCTTCACCTTACCGTTCTTCGTCCTCCTCAGCTCGCCCACCCTCGCCTTGACGAAGTTTATCCCCAAGTCCATTGCCCGCCTGTAGGCCTCTTCAGCGAGCTTCCCCGTAGCTCTCACGTCGACGTAGAATATCGTGATGTCAACGTCGGGTTTCACGAGCTTAGTCTGGATGGCCTGCTTTATCGCGTTGTTGCAACACACTCTGCTACAGTATCTGCGGCCTATCCTGTCGCTCCTACTGCCGACGCACTGTACGAAGGCCATCCTCTTAGGCTCATTCCCGTCCGATATCCTGACGATCCTCCCCCTTGTGGGCCCTGAGCTGTTCAGGAGCCTTTCGTACTCGGCGCTGGTTATGACGTCTGGTATCCTGCCGTAGCCGTACTCCTCGAGCACCTTGGGGTCGAAGGGCCTGAAGCCCACGGCCACTATTATCGCCCCTACCTTGAGCTTGAGGACCCTGTCCTCCTCCTTGAAGTTTATGGCCTTGGGGTCGCAGACTCCAACGCAACAGTAGCACCCGATGCAGTGCCTAAGGTCTATGTAGGGGGCTTGGGGTACGGCCTCGGGGTACGGCTTCACCACGGCTGACCTAAAACCGATGCCGTAGCTGTACTCGTTGGGGAGCTGTATCGGGCAGACCTCGAGGCACCTGTTGCACCCATTGCAGAGCTTCTCGTCCACGTATCTGGCCCTCTTCAGCACCTCGACCTCGTAGTTGCCCGGGAAGCCCCTTACTGACTTGACCTCGCTCAATGTCAGCACCTCTATGTGGGGGTGGTTGTACACCTTGGACAATTGCGGCCCCAAGACGCATATGCTACAGTCGAGCGTTGGATACACCTTGTCCCACTTAGCCATGTGCCCCCCAATGAAGCCCTCCCTCTCCACCAAGTAGACCTTGAAGCCCATCTCCGCCAACGAGAGGGCCGCCGTGACCCCGGCGACCCCTCCGCCTATTATCAGGACGGACCGCTCTGCGGGCACCTTAATCACTTTGGCCGGCGAGGCGCGCGACGTCGCAGCCAATGCCATCTCTATGAGATCTATCGCCTTGTTGGTGGCCCTCTCGGGGTCGTGATAGTGGACCCACGAGCACTGCTCCCTTATGTTCACTATCTCCACGAATCCCCTGTTCAAGCCGGACTCTTCGGCCACCCTCCTGAACAGCTCTCCGTGGAGCGACGGGGTGCAACACGCTATTACGAGCCTGTCGGCCTTCTCCTCCCTTATCGCCTCCCTTATCCTCCTGATTCCCTCGTCGCTACAGCAGTGCTCTTGATCCCTGACGACTACCCCCTCTCTCCCGGAGAAGTGCCTAACCACCCTCTCTACGTCCACCACACCAGCTATGTTGGTCCCGCACCTGCATACGAAGAGCAGTACCCTCCCCGGCTCCTTGCGGCCCGGCCCTTCGTCGCGCTGGAACATCTCGGGCCCCTTAGATGAGGGCCAGTATGCGGCTTAAGACTTCCTCCTCGCTAGGGACTTCTCTGTTGACGACGAAGGGCCTTAGCTCCACCTCGACGCCGTCGGTCCTCGTCACCACGCCGCCTGCCTCGACCCCCAGTACCTTGACCGGTATCGCAACCTTCGAGTACGCCTGGGTCACGCTCCTCAGCTCAGTGGTGCAGCAGACCCTGCCCCTGAGCCTCTTCGAGGCCTCCAAGGGAATTTGGACCAGGAGGTCGCTGTTGATGGCTAGGACGAAGTCCACTGCCCCCCTCGAGATCAAGGCCTGCGCAGGCTCCGCCAGCCCCCTCTGCTTGAAGTCGTAGGGGAAGCAGGTCTTCAAGGCCCTCCACGTAGCTTTTGCCTGCCCGTAGGAGTTCACGTTCTCGGCCATAGGGTGGACCGAGCACTTGCACCTATTGCTCAGCTTGCGCGCGAGCTCTAAGACTGCCTTCGTGCCCTCCCCGCACCTCAAGACGCCTGAGCCAACGAACAGTGCCGCGAATGAGGCCCTCTTGAGGTCCGAGGCCAGTAGGGCTAATTGCCTCGTCACCTCAGCCCTCAGTCGCGGAGCGCGCCCATCCAGTAGTTCCATAATGGCCCTCGCCACCTCGACGTCCGAGCAAGGGTCTATGACGACCCTGTGCTGGGCTATCCTCATGCTCATCGATTCCCTTATGTCGATCGACGCCACTATCCTGCTCTCCCTGCCCATCTTCGCCACCCTGCCCCGGGGCATGACCGCGTAGCGGCTGGCGTGCCGTAGGTGTGTGTCTGCTGCGCTGACCCCCCAGTAGACCGCGAAGTCGGCCTCGTCGAGTACCTCCTCGAGCCTCGAGCCCTTGACCCCAAGCTCTTCCTGGAGGGGCAGCAAGGCCCTGCATATCGACTGCGGGGCGTCGTAGTAGGCGCCCAGCTTCTCGGCGATCCTCAGCGCCAGCTCTATGGCAACGTTGCTGGAGCGCTCTCCCCCGTATATCAAGGGCTTCCTAGCCGACTTCAACATCTCGACAAGCCGCTCGATCGCCTCATCAACGCCGACCTTGTTGCCATCGACCAAGGCCTCCCCGAGCCTATTCTGCTGAAGGCCCTTGAGCCTAGCGTCTCCGTGGCTGCAGGCCCCCCTCGTCTTGCTTATCGAGGAGTCCTCGACCTCGACGTCCACGTCGTCGCAAAGCAACGAGCAACCTGAGCACACGACGTTCTCCACGATCATCCTCACGCCACCACCTTTATCGCCCCGCTGTAGCAGACGAGCTCGCACACGTTGCAGTTCATCCTCGAGGGCGGGTAGCGCCTGCACTTCTCGATGTGCAAGACCTTTATCTTGCCGTCCTCGACGGTCCACAGCGCGTTGGGGCTCTTGGAGTTGCGCCCCCCAGCCGACGGGGGGTCTAGAATCACGTTCTCAGGGCACGCCACTATGCAGTTGCCACAACCTATGCACTTCTCCGGATCAACCTGTACTAGGGTCTCCGCGGCCGAGAGCAGGGGCGCCAAGAGCTCCCTGAGCTTTGCAAGCCTATCGGAGTACTTGGGGTCGCCGACCAGCGGGGGACAGTCCTCTATCTTGGCCTCTCTTCTGATGAGCTTGACGGCGAAGCCCATGCACGTGGTCCCGCACTTCTTGCAGTTTATCCCGGGCAGGAATTTGTAGACTTGGAGGGGCGATATCCTAGTGGACAAGCTTCATCCCCGCTAGCCCGAGCGTGGACGAGTAGTTAAGCGTTTGTCGAGGTTGAAGAAATTCTGAAAAGGAGCTCGATTACTGGGGTTTAGTGCCCTCGTCCTTCCTCTCCTTCGCCTCGCCGCCCTGCAACCTCTTCATCACTTCCACGAAGTCTTGGCTTAAGGCCTCCAGGACTCTCTTGCATATGACGTTGAGGGCCTCTTGGATGCCCCTCTTCACCCTCTCGGGCTCGACGGCCTCGTACTTGTAGTAGTAGCCCCCCCTCTCCATTATGCAAGGCCTCCTGATCAAGAGGCCCATGTTCGTGAGCTTGACGGCTATCCTGTAGGCGGTCGGCTTGCTCTTGCCCAACACTTCGGCTATCTCCTCGACGGTCATGGGGTTCTTCAGGAGCATGAAGTAGACCTTGACCTCGTCCCTGCTCAAGCCTAGCAGGCACCGCATGGCGTCCTCGATGGTTATCCTGTCGGTGAGGGCCTTTACCCTAAGGGTCCTCAGACCTTCGAAACAAGGCGCCCCAAGAGGGTTATGTCTTAACTATGCTTATAAGTTTAATGAAGCTGGCTTGCCCGACGTTCATTGCTTGGCCTCGCGCCTGTGGAGGTAGTACTCGTACCCCTCGACCAGCGCCTCCATGCTCGCCTCGAGTATGTTGGCCGAAGACCCGGTCGTAGTCCAGTGCTCGCCGTCGCCCTTGAACTCTATGAGCACCCTGACGACGGAGGCCGTTCCCGCGCTCCTCCCGACTATCGACACCTTGTAGTTTATCAGGCTGACGTGCTCCAAGTCGGGGTACTCGGACCTCAGGGCCCTCATGAGGGCCAAGTCCTGCGCGTGCACCGGGCCCAGCCCCTCGGCTATGCTTGTGACGATCTTGTCCTTGACCCTCAGCTTTACCGTGCAGAGGGACCTCAGACCTCCCTTGCCGCCCCTGCTCGTTACGGCCCAGGACAGTACCTCGAAGTGGGGCCTGTACGCGTTCATGGCCTTTAACAACAGCAAGTATAGCGAGCCGTCGGCGTCCTCAAATATCTTGCCCGAGGCCTCGAGCTCCTTGACCATTTTCAAGGCCTTGAAAACGACGGAGTCGTTCCTCTCAAGGCTGAGGCCGAACCTCTTGGCCTTGTAGGCTATGGCTGACCTGCCAGATATCTCGGAGACGGCTATGAACCTTTCGTTGCCCACGAGCTCCGGGTCTATGTGCTCGTAGGCCCTCGAGACCTTTATCACCCCGTCGCTGTGGGTTCCGGCCTTGTGAGCGAAGGCGTACTGCCCAGTGTAGGGCTGGTAGGGGTTGGGCTCCATGCCGATCAAGTTGTAGACGAACAGCGATAGGTCCCTCAAGCCCCGGAGGCCGTTGAAGCCCGAGTTCAGGGCCTTGTAGCCCATCTTGACCTCCAAGGCGGGTATTATCTGGCAGAGGTCCGCGTTTCCACATCTCTCCCCGATGCCGTTGACGGTCCCTTGAATGTGGACAGCCCCCGCCACCACGGCCATCAAGCTGTTGGCCACCGCCAAGCCCGAGTCGTTGTGGCAGTGCACCCCCACGCAGTTCCCGAACTTCTCGCACACCTTCCTGGTTATCTCGTAGAACTCGTGGGTCAGCGTGCCTCCATTGGTGTCGCAGAGGACTATTCTCTCGGCCCCCGCCTCCCGGGCAACCTCTAGGACCTTGACCGCGTACTCCGGGTCGTCCTTGTAGCCGTCGTAGAAGTGCTCGGCGTCGAATATCACCTTTATCCCGTGGTCCCTCAGGTAGCTTATTGAATCGTAGACCATGTCTAAGTTCTCTTCGGGCTTGACCCTTAGGACCTCCTTGACGTGGAGGATCCAAGACTTGCCGACGAGCGCCGCGTAGTCCACGTCGCACTTGACTATGGCGTTGAGGTTCTCGTCCTCCTCTGGCTTAGCGCCTTTCCTCCTCGTGCTCCCAAAGGCTACGACCTTCGCCTGCCTCAGAGGGTAGTCCCTTATTGCCTTGAAGTACTCCTCGTCCTTCGGGTTCGAGAAGGGCCAGCCCCCTTCGATGAAGGGGATACCGAACTCGTCGAGCCTCAGTGTGAGGCTTATCTTGTCTTGGAGCGAGAAGGTAACCCTCATTCCCTGCGCTCCGTCTCTGAGGGTGGTGTCGTAGATTTCAACGGACCTTGATTTGGCGATCACCCATATTCCCTAGGCCCCCGCGGGCTAGAGCTCTCTAGAAGAATGTTAATAAGCCTTCCGCTTAATTATTTGCCGTTTGTCCCTAGATGCTCATTCTCATCAATTTATATTTATTCGTTGCACCTAAGGACTTCCACCTCGCCCACAAAGCTCTCGTGGCTACTGTGGGGTCATGGGCGGCCGTCGAGCCCAACGGAACGAGGCTCCCATCCACCTTCAACCCGCCCAGGCTTGGAGCATCGCCCCCATCGCCTAGGCGAGCTCAAGAAGTGTTGATAGGGTCAGAGCTTATAAACCTAACTCCTAAAACATCAGCTACGAAACAGCCCCGTCCTTCAATCACGTTTACGAACCCAGGATCGCGTCGCTGACTGTTACAACTGAAAGCCTCGCTCTTCAGGGCGGGAGGAGGTCAGGTAGTCCGCGGTTGAAGGCTCGTCGCGACTGTCAGGGATTGAATAGCGGACGTGGCGCTAGCGGAGAAGGTCGTGCTTCAGCAGGAACATCTATCGAGGCGCAAGAGTTTTTAGCCACTCCTTCACGCCTTTTAACGCACTTGAAGCCACGCGAACGTGGACTAGCAGATTGAAGGGCTTAAATGGAGGGCCATGCCCCTGCGCCTAGCCAAGGCGGGGGAGAAGCTCAGGTCGTTGCGGCGGAAGCTGGACGACTTCGAGAAGATGCTGATGATAAGTGGAGTCCTCGAGATATGCAGGAGGTACCTCGTCATGAACATGTTTGACGGTGCTCTAGCGGCCCTCGGGGTGATAATGGGCATGTGGATCTCCGGCATAGCCGATTCGAGAGCCATCATCAGGACGGTCTTCTCAGCTGGACTGGCCATGTTCATCTCCGGCGCGTTGGGGGCTTACCTGACCGAGAGGGCCGAGAGGGAGAGAAAGCTTCGGGAGCTCGAGGAAGCCACGTTCCAAGACATGAGGGGCTCCATATATGAGAGGTCTTCGAGGCTCGCCGTCTTAGTCGTCTCGGTTGTCGACGGGATCTCCCCATTAATGGCTTGTACGATATCGATAATTCCTTTCATTCTTTCTCAAGTCCTCGCCGTGGACTTCACAACAGCGGCCCTCGCATCTTTCTTCGTAAGCACGACCATGTTGGGCGCCCTAGGCTACCTCTTGGGCAGGACAGCTGGCGAAAAGCCCCTCGAGTACGTCGTGTTCATGGTGCTCGCGGGGATAGCCTCAGCAATAGTTATAGTTCTGTTGGGGACACACATCTAGTGTTTGGGTGTCCTCGCCTTGTCCGTGGTTATAAGGAGGCTCTTGATAGATGCGCTGAAGCCGAGGGAGATACCCATAACCGAGCTCTCGAAGGCCATATGCTCGGCCAAGGGGGTAAGGGAGGTGGACGTCGTCGTTACTGAGGTCGACGCTAAGACAGAGACGGTCAAGATAACCATAGTCGGCCAGAACATAGACTTCGATGAGGTGGCCAAGATAATTGCCCAGAATAGCGTGGCCATAAGGAGCGTGGACCAAGTGGTCGTCCGCAGGACTAGGAGGGCCGTCTAGTCCATCACCTTCCTCTCTACGTACAAGTCGGCGCATACGTAGCTCTTGGAGGGGGCCACCGATCTTATCTCTCTGACGCCCTCCACTCTCCACCTAGTCCCCGCGCCGTCGAGGATGGGCGAGACCCTCTCCAGCACATACCCTCGGAGGTCCTTAACGCGGCGGGCTACGTCATAGTAGTGGATGAAGCCTCGAGCCTTCAGGGACTCGACCGCCTTGGCCAAGTAGTTTATGGCGTGCTCGGGGGAGGGCATCAGGACCCTGTCGGCCACGCCCTTGAGGTTGTAGAGGTCTACTACCTCCGCAGCATCGCCCAAAAGCGGTACCACCTTGTCCTCCACTCTGTTCAGCTTTACGTTCTCGACCATGAGCTTGTAGGCCTCGGGGTTCACGTCTATTGAATAGATCTTGACGTCGGGAACCCTCTTCGCTATCACTATAGAGAAGGGCCCGACGCCCGCGAACATGTTGACCACTACCTCGCCGGGCCTGACCAACCCGGCTATCCTAGCCCTCTCGTACTGAAGCCGGGAGGAGAAGAAGGCCCTCGATATGTCGACCTTGAAGATGCAACCGCTCTCCTTGTGCAACGTCTCGAGCCCCCCGGAGCCGGCCAAGACCTCGTACTCGTGGACCCTCTCGGGGTCCCTCGCCGGCGATGCCCTCCTGACGACCAGCCTTATGTGAGGGCTTAGACGACGGAGGAGGGCCCTCGCTATCTCGAACTTATACTCGTCGAGCTCTCTGGGCAGGTTCAGGATTGCTATGTCCCCTATGGTTTCGAAGCCTTTGGGCACGAACCTCAGCAAGTCGGACGGCACGAGCTCCCTCGCCAGCTCCCTTAACAGGCGCCCTCTAGCCATGACCGACGCTCTCGGCCCTGACTGGATAGGGGGTGCTGAGGGCTCTCTCGACCACGGGCCTGTGGATGCTGTTGTAGCTACAGAAGGGTCTTATGGTTCCGTCTGGCAAGGCGTAGTGGATGCAGCACCTCTCAACCCTCTCGAGGTCGAAGTTGTATGGGTCCATGAAGTGCATGCAGCCCAACAACACCATTTTCCTCATGAGCTGTCCCAAAGCGTCGTACGACCCTTTCATCAACACGCTCAGCAAGTACCTCCTGAGCTTGCCCTTGATGCGGCCCGCCGTCCTGATCAACTTGAGGTAGGCTCTGAGCCTCTTGCCCTCAGACGCGAGCTTGTAGACCTCCCAGAAGTCCTCGGCCATCTTATCGACGTCGGCGTACCTCGTTACCGGCACTATGTCATTGTCCTCTACTAAGAAGAAGGTCGCGACTCCGCAGTGGGGATGGGCCGTGAACTCCGGGTAGTTCTTGCCTTTGAGCGCCCCAACCGCCTTGGCCAAGGCCACTGGCCAGGGCACTGGCCTGAAGTCGGAGACCTTGATCGCGCCGTTGGTCTGCTTCTCGCAGAGCTTCATGAAGTCGGGTATGGTTATCCTCATCTTCTCTCGCTCCGCCCTGTTGATCCTGCCAGTTATTGAGACTGGCTGGACGTTAACCCCTCGGACCACGTCGCAGTTCTTGGCCGCGAACCTTATTATGTCGCCCAGCTGGTGGTCGTTCACCCCCCTCACCAAGGTCACCACTAAGACTATGGAGTCATGCCCCAGCTTCCTCGCGTTTTCTATGACCTTGAGCTTGACGTCCATCAACGGAACTCCTCTAGTCTTGACGTAAACGTCGTCACTCAAGCCGTCGAACTGGAGGTAAATGGTCGACGTGCCCGCATCGAGCAAGCTCTTGTAGTATTCCAAGTTCTTCGCTAGCACTATGCCGTTGCTGTTCACTTCAACGTGCCTGAAGCCCTCCTCCTTGGCCATGGCTACGAGCTCCGGGAGGTCCTTCCTCACAGTAGGCTCCCCGCCTGAGTACTGGAGGGCCGTCGGCGGCGTGGGCTTGAGGCCTCTGAGGTTCTTCAGCATCTGCCTCACGTGCTCCTGGCTCGGCTCGTAGAGGTAGCCGACAGCCCCAGCGTGGGCGAAGCATATTGGGCAGTTGAGGTTGCAACGGTTGGTGACGTCTATTATGCCCAGTACTGTGCAGGTCTTGTGGTTCTCACATAGGCCGCAGTCGTAGGGGCAGCCCTTCTCCCTCTTCCTCTGGGGGTTTAGAACGCCGCTGCCGACGATCCCCCACTTCTCGGCCTCGCGGTAGAGCTCGTAGTCGCTCCAATAGACGTCCGTGTACTCACCGTGTTGAGGGCACGTCTTGGATATGTACACGCACCCGTTGTCCTCGTATACGAGCGCTTCAACAACTTGGAGGCACTCAGGGCAAAGGCTTCTAGTCCTCTTTATAGGTCTCAATAGCTATCACCGAGGTCGGCTTAGCACAAGCTCTAGCTTCGGCTTGGCCTCATTATAAGCTTTTATCGAGGAAACGTCATCTGACGACCTTGTCCATCCTCTGGGAGACTCTTAAACGACGGGTTTGAGCGATAGGTAATGCGCTGGGGTCGGGCTAACGCCCTCTCCGAAGCCCCTCGGCCCATCATTGCCGAGGACGTTTAAACCTCGCCCCTCAAGAAGCCATCCATGTGAAGGCCAAGGTTTTAACCTATCCTTATTATTGAGGGCTCGTTCTACGATAAGGTGGTGAGGATAGTAATGAGGATAATAACCGTCAAAATCCCGGAAGCCTACTTGAGGGAGCTTGACGAGCTCGTAAGGTTGGGGGCTTACCCTTCAAGGAGCGAGGTCATAAGGGTCGCCCTCCGAGAGCTCCTCAAAAGAGAGCTCTATGATCAAGCAGAGAGAGGCGATGCTCAGATCGCTCAGAAAATCGCTCGTGCACAGTCGAGGTATCCGCCGAAGCATAGGGGCTATGCTTACGACCATTGACCCTGTAGCTAAAAACGCTACGAATGGAGCTTCAACACAAGACTCAACAGCAATTAAGACATTCTGAGGATTTCCAATAGGGGTCATAACAGTGCCTATTGTTAGGGAGAAGGCTAGGGGAAGAAACATCAGCTTAGGATTAACACCAGCAAGCCTAGAAAGCGTATAGGCAATTGGAGGGCCCATGAGAGCAACAGTATCATTAACAACAAAAGCAGCTAAAACTCCAAAGAGAAGAGCCATAGAGAAGAGCAATTCTCCTACGGAACACAGATATAAACCACCTAGCAACCATCTCAAGAAGACCAGATGAGTTAGCCAAACTAACAAGACTAAACATACCAAAAAATGGTAAAGCCAAGCCAAAACCTCGCAGAGCTAAACACGGCACAACACCAATAGCGCCAGCTTTAAAGACTTAAAAGCATAAGGGCAGGAGAATAAAAGCTGAGCGCATTTCAACGCTAAAGCAAATACATAGATATTACAGGTGGTATTCAAATGGCGAGCAATAGGGAGAAGCCAAGCATACTTGTAGTCGCCTCACCAACACCCCTCAGTGGTGGTCTTCGAGAGCATCGTTCCCTAAAGGAGTACACAAAGCACTTTAACACCCACCTATTCGTACCGTGGGGCTGTGGGATAACAAAGAAGCTTTGCAAGAATCAGTTAAATACCTTATGGAGTTGAGAAGATTGGGTGTGAGGTTTGCAGGATTTTCGCAACTACCAAAAGCAATTCACAGATCTCGTGAGGTTCTTGGTACAAGAATACTCGAAACACTCGCACCATTAATGGTGCCCAGCATAGCGCGTTTAGAAGTGGGAGTAACAGACTATCAAGCTGTTGTGGTTCTTCATGAAGTGTGGGATGCTGTGTATAGTGGAATTGTCTTAGCTAAGCACTTTAATGCTCCAAGTGCTGTTCTCTTATAGCTTCCACCTTTCTACAAGTCTAGAAAAAGACTTCTAAATATTTTGAAAGAAGTGTTGCTGTGGAGAGAGCTGATAGGAGGTGTGCCTTATGAGAAAGATGTGCTGAAAATAGAAGCGGTAATTCGGAGTTCTGCTGAAGAGCGTTTGAGCAGATTGCGCTATGAGAGAGTGCTTAGGAGGTACAAGCTTGTGATTGGAGTGTCAAGGGCTATAGCTGTTGAAATGGGCGGTGAATGGCTAGATAAAGTGACGTGCCTTGACCCAGGGGTGTCACTTAATGAGGAAGACCTAAAGATTGTGAAAAGCGTTGGGAGGAGAATTAGGGAGAAGGAAAACTACATGGTCTTTGGAGGAAGGCTAAGTGTAGATAAAGGGCTTGTAGAAGCCCTAATCTCACTCAAAACAATAGCAAGGCTCTACTCAAGCACAAAACTAATTTTCACAGGCAGAATAGCACCAACAACAAAAATGCGCATTGCAAAGGCTTGTAAAAAGCTGGGCATAGAAAACAAGGTTGTTTTTACAGGCTTTGTCCCAAGAGAAAAGAGATTTGAGATTGTTGCAAAGGTGAGGCTCATGCTTTATCCAAGCCACGTAGATACATTCCATATGCCGTTTTGGAGGCTCTTCACCTTGGAACACCAGTTGTGGGCTACAGAATACCAGCCCTAGAGATATACTATGGCAAGTGTCCCGGCGTGGAACTTGTTGAAGAAGAAGATATAGAGGCACTAACAGTAAAAGCTATAGAGATTCTTGAAAAAAAGTGTAGAAGATATAGAGCCTCCAAAGATAAAGAATTGGAAAGAGATGATGAATGAGGAAATAGAATGATTAGGAAAATATCTTTAAAATAGCGCTTCACAATCTCCACGTGGTGGGGCTATGAAGGTCAGCGTGGTTATAGTGACTTATAGAAGGGCGTGGGCACTGCCATACCCCTTGTCGAGCATAGCTAGTCAAACGAGAAAGCCTGATGAGGTTATTGTTGTGCTAAAGCCCTCTGGGGATGGTAGTGAGGAAATCATAGTGTGAGGGCTTTGTCTTTAGCATAAAAGATTTTTATTTGCAAATCAAGCCCTATGTTTTGGTGGCTTGCAGTGGGCTATGTTTGGGTAGATGCTATTATTAGAAACTCTATTACCAATAGGAGTGCGTTTGTGAAGGCTCTTGTTGATACTGGAGCTACGTACACCGTTATCCCTCGTAAAATTTTTGAAGAGCTTAAACTACCTCTTAGAGGTAAGAGGAAGGTGAGGACAGCCAAGAGCCTTACAGAACTTGATGTATGCGAAGGTGTTGTTGAGATTATGGGTAGAAACACACCCACACTAATACTAGTATCAGACGACCTGGACTTTGCATTAATAGGTGTTACAACTCTTGAGCTTCTAGGACTTGAAGTTGATCCCGTAACAGGAGAGCTCAAGGAATCTATAGCACTCCTTCTCTAACCCCCCACGTACTAGCTTTCTACTCCCTTTTGATGGTTTTCCTGGTTCATGTGCCATAAAAGTGTTTTATGAAGATTGACAGAAAATGTGTAGCTACAACGTAGTGCTTGCGCTGACGCTCGAGGCCCTGTGGCGTTTTTCCTCACCCCCCTCAAAGTCGAGGCCCCGGCACCGACGACCTCAACTGTTTTGGCCCTCGCCAATGAGCGTAGAGCCGTAGCCCTCACATGCATTCCGTAACGTGCCTCGCTATGATAGTGAGGGGCCCGAGAGAAACACGGAGAATCCGAAGGGCGTAAGCGGTAAAGGGCTTGCTCGCTAAAAGCCAAGAACGCGATTAAAGCCCACTATCGACTGTTTCGTGAGGGGGTTTCCAAGACACTTAAAAAGAGGGCTCTGTCAGCAGTCGCAAAAGCCTAAAACCCTCTTAACGAGTTCTTCTCGATAACCATTTTTCGACTATTGCAGAGTTTATTTGAGAGAGGTATACACTAGCATCAGAAGCCTTTAAAACAAAGTTTTCACACAAAATCAAAAGTCTCTCATCGCGCACTTTCACTTAGCTCCGCTGCTTTCCTCGAGGTGGTGCTGTGAACTACGTCATAAAGATTCATGAATACAATTGCGGCAACTGCGGCTCGAAGTTCTTCACATTGACTAGGATATACCAATGTCCCATATGCAAGAACAGGGTTCGTAGGAGGGACACGGAGATTAGGGTCTTCAAGAGGTTTGACGAGTACAAAAACGAGATTACGCGCTTTAAAAGCGAGTATCACTACAGGGTCATCGGCGGTAGGAGCGTTTGGTTCGTCGATAAGGTCTATCAGCCCAAAGGTGCTTGGAAGGGCAAGGTAAAAGAGGGTTAAGGGGCGGACAGCTAAACTCTAAAACACTAAGTGCTAGAAGTATACTCGAGATCATGGAAGTGGCATCGGCGGCATCGCTGGTCCTACTGTCGTTGTTGGTAGTGGTGGAGCTCATTTACTTGGGCTACCACCTGTGGCTCTTGAGGACTTCCTCCAAATACTCGACTCCTAAGGGCTACCTCCCGGAGTCGCCGACGGTCGCCTTCCACATCCCCGTCAGGGGAGAACCGCCACTGCTCCTCGAAAGGGTCTTGGCCTCGATAAAGCGCCTCAGGTACCCCAAAGATAGGATAAAGGTGGTCGTGGTCTGCGATGACGAGGATCCTAGACCCATGGAGGAGGTGTGCGACAGGGCTCGAAAAGACTTAGAGGTGGTCTTCGTGCACAGGAGGGAGCCCAAGGGGTTTAAGGCTGGGGCGCTCAATGAAGCCCTCAAGATCGAGAGCGATGTGATCGTAGTGTTGGACGTTGACAGCATACTGCCGCCGGACTTCCTGATTAATGCGCTGCCCTCTCTGCGCGAGTCTGACGACGTTGCTGCTGTCGTCGTTAGGTGGGAGCCATTAAACGCTGGGGAGAGCCCTGTTTCCGAAGCCATAAGCTTCGGGCAAAAGCTCTTCACGAGCGGGCTCTTCCGAGGACTTCAAGCAGCGTTTAAGAGCTCGATTCTCATTGGCTGTGGATGTATCTTAAAAAGAGAAGCCCTCCTTAGCGCTGGGAAGTGGGATGAGAGTTGCCTCTTGGAGGACGTGGAGCTAGGAGTTCGACTCAGGCTTAACGGATGTAGAGTCGTGTACAACGATGAGGTGCCCATATGGATCGAGCACCCATCCACTTACGGCGATTTCAAAAAACAACAGAAGCGATGGGCTTACGGCGTGAGTCAAACATTCCTGAAGCACGCGAAGGCCATCGTTACTTCAAACTTAGCCCCCCTCGAGAGGGTCGGCTTGCTCATATACCTAACGCAGTACTGGGGCTTGGCCCTAGCGGGGTTGTCGATCATCGCGTTGCCGGTGCTGGTCCTCCTCGGGGGGGAACCACCCCTCCTACCCTTGCTACCCCTCTTGGGCATCGGAGCGGCGTTGTTGATCCCTTACGGTCGTAACCTCTTGAGGCAAACCTCAAGAGACTACAGCTTAGTCAAGAGGATAAGACTCCTCGGAAGGTCATCGGCCCTTGCAGTAGCTATGGCTTTGGACGTCTTTATTGCCTCGCTAAAGCCTCTCTTGAAAGTCGGCTATGGCTGGAGGGTGACGCCCAAGGGCCCCACTAAGAGGGCCTCGAGGGCCTTGCCGAAGCTCGAGCTCCTCTTATCGTTGCTCCTCCTCTTGACCTTAGTGATAGCTGTTTGGAGGTCCTACGTTGTGCTGGCGCTGTGGTCGCTCGTCTATCTAGCGCCTTTAGCGTACGTGACCTCAAAAAGGTTCGGATGAAGGGTCGACTTGATCAACCAAGGCGACGGGCGAATTGGTAACGCTTGTCCCTCCGGTTTCGCAAGATCTTCTACATCCCCAGCGCCCTTGCCTCTACGTGAGTGCGCACCTGGTCAGGTAACCCTTCACGAATGGACACTAGACGTCTTGCTGAGCCCTCCCCGTGCCCCGCTTCCACGAGCCCTCTGGCCAAGTCTACCCCCTTGAGCTCGAGCCCCTCCATTCGGCAGAGGATGTGAAAGCAAAATGGGCTTTGACACTCTTCTTAACGCTAAGGCCCTCGAGCCTCGCGTCCCACAGCTTGGCCCCGCCTCATAAAAACGGTTGGCGGTATTATCTCGAATTCACAGAACAGACTAGTTTTTATGCTCGCCGACATTCACTTACTCAACCCCTTTTCCTAACTCGTATGGTGATAGACTTGTCCATAAAGTTTGGTACTGATGGCTGGAGGGGCTTGATGAGCGCTGATTTCACGGTCAACAACGTCAGGGTGGTCGCTCAAGCGATAGCCGATTACGTCGCCAGCAGAGGACTCGCGAGATACGGGGTCGTAGTCGGGTACGACTCTAGGAGGGGCTCCAAGGAGTACGCCAAGGCGTGCGCGGAAGTTCTCGCCGGGAATGGCGTGCCCGTCTACATGACTGCCACCGACGTCCCGACGCCTCTCGTTGCGTTCGCGACCGTCAGGCTGAGGGCTGGGGGCGCCGTAATGATCACAGCCTCCCACAATCCCCCCGACTACAACGGGATAAAGTTCATACCCCACTACGGCGGTCCTGCCTCGGCGGAGATAACTCAAGAGATCGAAAAACTCATCGCCAAAGCGGAGGTCAGAGCCTCGGACATGGAGGAGGCTGATAGGAGAGGGCTTGTGGCCTACGTGGACTTTAGAGAGGAGTACTTGGATTGGATTTCGTCGCTCGTCGATAGAGATGCGATTCAGAGGGCCCGCTTAAGGGTCCTAGTGAACCCCCTGCACGGCTCTGCCGCGGGCATACTGGACGAGGCCTTGGGGAGGCTGGGGTGCGAGGTCAAGCGCATGCGTTGTGAGAAGGACCCAGCTTTCGGAGGTCTAACGCCGGACCCTACGTTGCCTGAGTCCGTCCAAGACATGCAGGACTTCATGGAGGGCGTGGACGTGGGCCTCGCGACCGACGGCGACGGCGACAGGGCGACGGCCTACTCAGAGAGCCACGTTACTCCGAACACTCTGTTTCCAATACTGTTGAGGCACATGCTCGAGAAGGGAGTAAGGGGAGGGGTTGTGAGGACTGTTGCCACGACGCACATGGTCGACGAGATAGCCGCCAAGAACGGGCTGAGGGTCTACGAGGTGCCAGTCGGCTTCAAGAACATAGCGCCCCACCTGCTAATGGGCGAGGCAATCATGGGCGGCGAGGAGAGCGGTGGCTTCGGGTACAAGTGGCACATCCCCGAGAAGGACGGGGTGTTGACGTGCCTCTACTTGGTCGAGGCCCTAGCCCTCTCCGGCAAGAGGAGGATCGAAGAGCTCGTCCGCGAAGTGAGCAAGGAGGTCAAGATTATGTACAGCGTGAGGGGGAAGGTCGAGGTCGATAGGCCTCAAGAGGTTCGAGGCCTCCTCGCAGACCTAGAACCTCGGAGCATAGGAGGGCTTCGCGTGAAGGAGGTCATCAGGATCGACGGGGCAAAGTTCATTACCGAGAGGGGCTGGGTCTTGATAAGGCCGTCGGGCACAGAGCCCGTCGTGAGGGTGTACGCCGAGTCTGAGGAGCCGAAGGTTGCCGAGTCCCTCTTGGCTTGGGGACTGAAGGAGCTCAGGAAACTCGCGAAGGCTCGTTAAGCTCGCAGGGGCGAATCCTCGCTCAACGCTTGCTAGCGCAAAGTTTACTCCTCTCGGAGGGCTTTGGAGATCCGCTCCTTCAGGTCCATTATCTTGCCGTCCGAGATTACCGATATCTTGGTCTCGAGCCTGGGCCTGTACCCCAGCCTCGTGAACAAAGCCATCAACCAAGGGCCTGTGATTCTCTTTATCAAGCCAGCCTCTACGAGCCTCGCCAGCTCAGCGGCGACCGCGTCGGCGACCCTCGGGAACTGCGACCTCGCCGCTTCGAGCACCTCGTCCGCCCTCTCTTCTAACAAAGGCCTTATGACTTCGTAGGGGTCCTTGGGCTTCGCCTCCTTCTCCTCGACCTTCTCAGCTCTCTTGGTCGCTTGCGCGAGTAGCTTGCGCTGTAGCTCGAGCCTCTTCATCTGTAGCCACAGGTCCTCGCTCATAGCTCGAGCCCCATAGCTCAGAACTCTTTGAACTCGACTTTAAGCGTTGCCGTATCGAGCAAGGCGATGGACCTGACCCCGTAGATGTAGCCGCAGGCTTCACCGGGGTTTACCACCAACGCATTCCCAATCCTCTCGGCTCTCTTAGTGTGCGTGTGGCCGTGAACTACAACGTGGTACTTGCCACTGAGGGCTAGTGCCTCGATTATTTGAGGGTGCACTCCGTGCAGCAACGCTATCCTGATACCGTCTACCTCCAGCTCCTCGAAGTCGCTCTCAACCTTAAAGCCCAAGCTCGAGAACCTCTCGCGTAGAAGGCTTCTGTCGCCGTCGACGTTCCCGTAGACTCCCACTAGCTTACACTGCAACCCCTTGTAGGCGGCGTAGGTGAAGGGCGCGACGTAGTCGCCCGCGTGCAAGACGAGGCCAACCCTCTTGGAGTTGAAGGTCTTCACCGCCTCGGTTATGGCCTGCAAGTTGTCGTGGGTGTCAGAGATGAGGCCTATCAGCAACTTCGGCCACCCAGTAGTATTGAGTTAGGGCCTTTTAAATCGAGCGCACAAGGATGACCGACCTCTAAAGCATTTAAGAGTAAAGCGTCTTAGAATTAGCTCGAGAGGCTTGAGAGTCGTAAAGATAAGGCTGAAGGTGCTTGGAGATAGTGAGGAGAGAGAATTATTGTTGCCAGATGTCGAAGCCAAGGCCGAAGAGCTCTTCAAAACCGGCCCTGCAGACCTCCTGCTAAGAGAGGGGGATGAAGTAAGTTTTGAGCGAGCCCGAGATAAGGCACGACGCGGTCGCTGATCGGTGGGTGATAATAGCCCCTCATAGAGCTAAGAGGCCCAAGGGGGACTCTAAGGGGCAGTGCCCTTTCTGCCCGGGGAACGAGCACATGACCCCTCCGGCGTGGCTGGTCTACTCTCGGGTCAATGGGGAACTGGTCAAGCTCGCGGACAAAGAAAGCGAGAGGGTCAGCGATTGGATCATTAGATGTTTCCCAAACATGTTCCCAGCGCTTAGAAGCGATTTGCCTTTTGAAGAAAGGCCGGGCGAGTCCCTCTTCTTCGCGACCACCTCTTACAGCGGCTTTGGCTTCCACTACGTCATAGTCGAATCTCCAATCCACGATGCCCATCCGCACAACAACAGTATAAAGGGCCTTGAGCTTGTCGTAGAGGCCTACTTCGATGTGATGACCAGGCTCTCTTACGAGAAGAGCATAAAGTATGTGTGCCTTTTCAGGAACTACGGACCAGAGGCTGGGGCCTCCATCTACCACCCGCACAGTCAAGTGATAGCCTTGCCAGTCGTGCCCTCGGCCGTTAGGAGAGAGATAGAGGTCGCTAGGAGGTACAACAGGGAGCGAGGCGGGTGCCTCTACTGTGACTTGGTAGAGCTTGAAGTCGGCTCTCCTAGACTCGTCTACGCCGACGAACACTACGTAGCAGTAGCCCCTTGGGCCAGCCTCTCTCCTTATGAAGTGTGGATGATCCCTAGGCGGCACGAGCCCAATTTCATAAACACCCATCCAAAAGAGAGAAGGGCCTTAGCGAGGGCCCTCAAGGCCGTGTTATATGCCTTGAAGAAGGTCGCCAACGACCCTCCGTATAACTTCGGCTTCCACGTGGCCCCAGCACGGTGGAGGGGCGAGAGCTACCACTGGCACATAGAGATCCACCCAAGGATGGCCGTGGCAGGAGGCTTCGAGCTGACGTCGGGGATGTACATAAACTCGGTCCCGCCTGAGAAGGCTGCCGACGAGCTTCGGACAGCGATAGAGAAGGCTGGTTTCTGAGGGAGCTTCTGGGAGGAGAGAAAGAGAAGAAGGGGTGTAGAGGCTGTGTCTCAGCCTCTGCTCGAGGGCGCGTAAACGTCGCTCAGCCCCGCTTTCTCCACGTACATCTTGATCATGTTCCTGATCCTCTCCTCGGTCAGCCTGCCGAGGGGCGTCGGCGTCTCGAGGAATCTCTTGGCTATCCTCAGCCTGTAGGGATCGTAGCCCTCTCTGGCTTTAAACGCGGCCTTTGTCCTCACTATCTCGGCCCCGAGCCTCAGCAACTCTTCGGGGCTGACCTTAGCCCCCAACGGCTCAAGGGCCTTGGCGACCCTCTCGAGCTTGTAGATGCCCCTCGCGAATAGGCAGACGACTAAGCTGGTCAAGACGTTTCGGAACCTCTCCTCCTCAACAAGTTGCCTCACCATCTCCTCGTCAGTCATCAGGGCTCTCAGCGCCCTCTGGTCTATGCTGTACCCAGCGCTGTCGAGGTGGGAGTGCCTCATGCCCGTCAAGAAGCCGACGAGGGCCGCTGGCCCTGTGTGGTAGCCGGGGACCTCGTTGCCCCCGCAAGCCAGCGCGAAGTCGAGGCCCCCGTACTTCGAGGCCGCGGCCTCGACCCCCTCGGCCAAGGCGCTGTAGAACTCGTTGGCCCTCCTCGCTATCCTCTCGGCCATCTTTATGTAGACGTCGACGTCCTCGCCCCAGTTGGGCCTGAGCCCCATGGTCTCCTTGTCGGTTATGAGCCCTCGCTGGTAGGCCTCCGTGGCCCAGGCCATCGCGACCCCGGTGCTTATGGCGTCGAGCCCCAGCCCATCGACCTTCTCTATGAGCCTCAGCAGACCCTCGGCGGACCCTATCCCGAGCATCGACCCGAGGGCGTATATCGGCTCGTAGTCGTATGGCACTATGAGGGTCTCGTACTCGTGCCCCGGAGCGAAGGCTATCCTGAGCGACGCCAAGTGTATGCACCCTATGGGGCAGTGGGTGCACGCTATCTTCCTCACGAGGTACTTCTCCGCCAAGAGCTCCCCCGATATGCTCTCAGCTAGCTCGAACCTGGTCTGCATGAGGTTCCTCGTCGGGAGGGCGCCCATGGCGTTCAGGGGTAGCACGTTCTCGGCGGTCCCCAAGACGTGGTACTTGCTCATGACCTCGGTCCCCACGACCTCCTTGTATATCTCCTCGTAGACCTTCGCGTAGGCCTTGGCGTCGTCGACCTTGACGCTTCTCGTGCCCGCGACGACCACGGCCTTGAGCCTCTTGCTGCCGAAGACCGCCCCGAGGCCGAGCCTTCCGAAGTGCCTGTAGCTTTCAACGACGACGTTGGCGTATCTTACCAAGTTTTCTCCTGCTATCCCTATCCTCATTATGGTCCTCTTGCCAGCCCCTGGCTCGACCTCCCTCAGAACCCTGCCGACGGCGTAGCTCGACCTCATCCCCCAGAGGGCCGTGGCGTCCTTTATCCTGACTTGGTCGTTGTATATCGATATGTAGACTGGCGTCTTGGAGGCGCCCTTGATTACTATGGCCCCATAGCCAGCGAACCTTATGGCCGCGGCGGACCTACCGCCAGCGTGGCTCTCGCCCAAGTTGCCAGTCAGAGGAGACTTGAACATCGCCACGGTCTTAGATGCAAGCGGATAGAGCCCCGTCAGGGGCCCCACGGCGAATATTATGGGGTTCTCGGGCGAGAGCGGGTCCGCCCCCTTGGGGCATTCCTCCTCGAGGAGCTTTATCGCCACCCCGGTCCCGCCCAAGTACTTCTCGAAAAGGTCCCTCCTCTCCTGTACCTCGTACCTCCCCTCGGTCAAGTCTATGTAGAGGACGTTGTAGAGGCTTGGGTCGGTCATACCACGAGCTCCCTCCCTATGGGCTCAAACACTATCACGTTGTGGGGGCAGAACTTCGTGCAAAAGCCGCAGTACCTGCATACTATCGGCAGGTTACTCTCCTCGTCCCACACCACCGCCCCCACGATGCAGGCCTCTTGGCAGCTCTTGCAACCGATGCACTTGGACTCGTCGAGCGTGACCCCTCCGCCGGGGCGAGGAGTCAGGGCCCCCGTCGGACAGCCCTTAGCACAGGGAGGGTCTACGCAGGCCCTGCACACCACGACCACGAAGCCTCTCTCTATGCCGCCCGCCGACCTGACCTGGATCGCGCTCTTTGCCATGCTCACTACCCCGAACCTCAGCCTAGAGCAAGCGAACATGCAACTGTAGCAACCGATGCACCTCTCGATATTGGCCACGGAAATCCTGTAGGACACGTCACCTCACAGGAGAGTACCCTAGGGCTTGCCTTAAAGTCAATCGCTGTCAATTGGCAACCAATCGGACCTCGTCCCTAACACCTTTATATGAGTAGCCCGTTTTCAAGCCCTCTTTCCGACGAACTTTGTGAGCCTTTCCTGCTTGACCTGGTCGCTCAAGAGCTTGCTCACCTGCATCCAGATTCTCGGGCTTATGGAAAGCTTGCTGAAGGCGGCGTCGAGGGCCTCTTTTAGGTTGTCGAACCTCTCGTATCCTTGACTAAGCGCTCTCCTGACGCACTCCCTCACGATCCAGACGCCCACCGGCATTATGTAACCCGGGTGGGCTTCTCTGAGGACCAAGACAGAGGCCTGCTTACCTACTCTGGCTAAGTGCTCGGCGACGGCGAGCCTCGCGGCGTAGTAGCACCCTCCCATGCTAGCGTAGGTCGTCCTCCCCCAGTAGCCCTCCCAGTCGCCGCAGAAGGCCACGGAGCCCCCTTCAGGGTTCCACGTCGTCCCGGGGAACCACGCTTCTATCGACTCGTAACTCCACTTCCCGGGGAACATCAGCACCACGAACCTGTTATCCATGAAGTTGAAGTGGTAGACCCTGTACTCGTCGAGTTCCTGCATCCTCTTGACCTGCTCGTCCCTCAGGGTCCTAGAGATCGTGCTGTCGACGGCCGTTATGCTCCACCTAGTGGGTACGAGCTTCCTCATCCCCTTAACCCCCAAGAGGCCGACGCTGAACACCCGCTGGATTTGCGATACTGGCACGCCCTTTGCGTAGAGCTCTAGTATCGCGTCCCTAGCCTTGAGGTCGGTGTCGTTAACGGCCTTCTCGATTAATTTGCTGGCCCTCACATCGCTCACCCTGAGCTCTTTTATAGGGGCTGAAGGACCCATTGGCTGGACCTCGTCGTCGAGCAGTATGCTCGCGCTAGGCCTTTTTGACAGCCTCATCTCGGAGTCGACGGGCCTCTCGCCCATTGCCATCAACTGGACGTCGCTCAGCAACTTAGGAGCGTCGTTAGCATCACGCACGTGGAACTTGGCCTTTCCGCGCACGAGCTTCACTCTAAAGTCTACTATGTCTTGGATCGAAGCTCCCAGCCAGCACTCAGGGGTGTCGAGGATGCTCGTGTCTCCCGTGAAGGGCGGTACGAGAGGGCCAGCGTAGACGTAGGGGTATCCATAGCGCCCGACGAACACCGCAGGAGGCGATGACCCGACTAGGTCCTGGGACGTCAGCAAAGTGCTGACCTTGACTATGCTGTACGCCCTGACCAGTATGGGGCACTGAGCCTTGCCGCACAACATCTTAGAGCCCTTGCAATAGACGCATGCACTGCCTGACGGAGCTCTGACGACCAAGTCCACTTGGTTCAGGTCACAGGCATCTTCGAAGTTCTCGATCACGTGCTCTAACCAAGGAGCCTTTGCCTTAACGACCTTGACGAACTTCTTGAACTTCTTAACCATCTTTCACTTAGAAGACTCGACGAGAGACCTAATTAAAGCTTAGTCGAGCAACGAGCACTAGCAGAGCTTCCAGCGCCCGTCGACATCAAGGTAAACCAGCCCATTTTCTCGCATAAACTTCAGCAACTTCTCCTCGCCCTCGCTTAGCCCTCTCGGCTCCCTCGGCAATCTCTTAAGCTTCTCGACGAAGTCCTTGTAGAACTCCTCGTCGACCAAGGCCACGTCCTTGAACCCCTCTAGAACCTTCACGCCGCTTGCCCTCGCCATCCTGATCAAAGCCTTTGGGTGCTTGGGCTTGAGCTCGCTGACTAACAAGACCTTGGAGCTCCTGACCGTCTCGGCCAGCTTGGCCGCGGCCTCGCTCTCCTTCTCCTCGAACTTATCCCACAACTTGTAGGACCAGGCATAGACGTCTCCGACGTTGAAGCCCTTCTCCACGGCCTGCTTCACGAACTCCTCGAAAGGGACTTCGTCTCTAACCCTCCACCACCTTCTGAACGCTTGATAGAAGTCGTCCGGGATTCCTCTCCTCGATGCCCTCTTAGCAGCCCTCTCCTCGACGCTCTTCACAACACCTCTTTTACTAACAACGTCCTCGATAATTGAGGCTATGTAGTGGTCTATCGTCAGGCCCTTTGAGAGAGCCTCGTCTTTAAGCTTCCTATAGGCCTTCTCTGAAATCTCTATCGTTATCTTAGGCATATTCTCTTTCTCTAAAACATTAGTAATTTGCATGAGCTACCTAAACCTTACCTCATCGATCCAAGGTCGACGACAAAGACGTAAGTTTAAGCGGAGTCTCTCACTTAATAGCAGGGAAGCCCCATGGCCCTCCTCGAGAAGATAAAGCCCATGAGCTCAGGACAAGAGGAGCTGCTCCAGGCTCTCAAGAACGAGTCCTACGAGGTGGTAGGGGCCTTTGGCCCCACGGGAACTGGCAAGAGCCTCTTCAGCGTCGCCTACGGCATTGACAGCGTGATCGAGGGGAGGTACAAGAGGTTCATAATAGCGAAGCCCGTCGTAGACGTCGTCACTGGCAAGGAGGTCACGTCCGTCGAGGCAGGGGGCCTCTACTACGACTTGGCCTCGGCCTACCTCAAGGACATCTTGACAGGCCTCGTGGAGTGGCAGGAAGTGGAGAAGCTGGTCAGGGAGGGCAAGCTGCTCTTCGCCGACGCCCACTACCTAAGGGGCAGGACGTTCGATGAAACGGTGATATTCGTGGACGACGCGCAGGCCGTGATGCCCGAAAGCGCCATAGAGGCCTTCATGAGGATAGGTCGCTCCAGCAAGTTCATCATCGCTGGCGACCCGATACTGCAGAGCGTGTTAGGGGCCGACTCAAGCGGGGTTGTCATGCTTAGGGAAGTCTTGCTCGGAGAGGAAAAGGCGAAGGTCGTGGACTTAGGTCTTAAGGACATAGTCAGGCCGGGCGCTAAGAGGGGCATAAGGCTATTGTTGGAGATGAAGATGAGGAAGAGGCCCTTGAGCAATGTCGAGAGAAGCGTCGTAGAGGCCGCCAAGATATACGCGCCCGACGCCGACGTCGTGACAGTCTTGGACTTGATGGACGACAAGAGGGCCTTTGACATAACAGCGGAGCACGTGCCGGACGCCATAGTGATAGTCAAGGAGGGGTACTTGGCCAGGCTGATAGGCAAGGGCGGGGAGAGGATAAGCAAGATCGAGGAGGAGACACAGCTGAGGCTCAGGGCCGTGGAGCTCACCCTCAACTTCGTGGAGCTCATAAGGGCGATGCACCCGGTGTCGTGGATCCACAAGCACGTAACGGACGCGGACTTCGCGGGCCCCAACCTACGGGTCAAGGTGAAGGACGAGTTCGGGGCCTTTGTCGGCCAAAAGGGGCTGTACATAAAGTTCCTCGACTCCGCCTTCAGGAAGCTCATGGGAGTGGGCGTCGTGGCGAGCGAGGAAGTGGTCGCGGAGGAGAGGCCCAAGAAGAGGGAGAAGGCGAAGAAGAAGTGAGCACAAAGAGAAGGAGTCGCCACGGCAAGTCCGAGGACTAGGTCCGCAGCTTTGGGCTCGTGCTTAGAACTCTGAGTGAAATGGAGAGTTATAACCCCGAGCCCCACAATATGAGTTGGAGGCAATGGTGGTGAGCCTAGACGTCGTTGAGCTGAAGAAGAGGGTCATAGAGCTACTGAGGGAGGACGAGGAGTTCAGGCTAGCCGTTGCCGGGCTCCTTAATCTCAACACAATACTGCTCGAGCTAAAGAAGCTCAGAGAGGACTTCAACAGGCTTGTTGAGCTGGAGGAGAAGAGGTGGGAGGAGAACAACAAGCGATGGGAAGAAAACAACAAGAGGTGGGAGGAGGCACGTAAAAGGTTCGAGGCCATAGAGGTCGAGCTCGCTAGGCTATCCAAAGCAGTAGCAGAGGTAGAGGTCGTCTTAGGCTCCATAGGCAGGAGGTGGGGCAGAGACCTAGAGAGGGCAGTCCTAGAGATCTATAGGCACGCTCTCGAGGAGAGGGGCATCGAGCCCGGCAAGGTGGAGAAGTTCGTTTACATTGACTCTGAGGGCAAGTACTACAAGAAGGGGGCAAGGGTAGAGGTGGACGTCTACGTACACGATGAGAGGCTCTATCTGATAGAGGTCAAGTCCCACGCCGAGTACGAGGACGTCGAGTGGTTCCACGACGTTTCCAAGATCGTGGAGAAGGTCCTAGGCAGAGAAGCTAATAAGCTGATATTAGTGGCCGTGCACATCGACGAAGAGGCCCTCAAAAGGGCTAGGGAGCTCGGGATGGACGTCATTTACGGAGCCGCGATACCGTGACGACCGAGGCGCTACTTCGAGGATGTGGTAACGCATTTTAGTCGTAGAACCAAAGTAAGTTGGTGTTGCCTTGGCTAGGAAGGAGGACGTGGAGGTCCTGCGGCGCAGGGCCGTCGAGTTCCTCGAGGCCGCTAGAGACGATATCAGGGCTGGCAGGTACGACTTGGCGGCCTTCCACTGCGAGCAAGCCACTCAGCTTGCCCTGAAGCACTTCTTAGCCAGGGAGCTCGGGTACTTCCCGCGCATCCGCGACTTAAGAGAGCTGTTCGAGCTGGCGGGGAAGATAAGGCCTAGCCTCCAGGACTTGTACGAGGAGTTCAAGTTCGAGGTCATGTTGGACGCCTACGTGGGCGCTAGGTACCTGCCCCGTAGCTATCGAAGAGACGTGGTGGAGAAGCTCTACTGGGTGGCTGAGAGGGTTGTCAGAGAAGTGGGAGTTGATTGAAGAGAGGGCATTGAAGAGGAAAAGGTTCTTAGCCGAGTGGCGTGAGCGCGTCAAGCGCCTGGCTCAAGAGGCTAGGCGTCTCTTGGGTGACGCTCGGGTGCTGGCCTTCGGGAGCGCGGTCCGCGGAGATTGGTGTGTCGAGAGCGATGTTGATGTGCTCATAGTAAGCTCTAAGGTCCCGAGCGACGCCATTGAGAGGGTGAAGCTGAAGATGCGTCTCAAGGAGCTCTTAGGGGCTTGCGTCCCACTCGAGCTACACTTCGCCACTCCTGAAGAGTTCGAGCATTGGTACAAGAGGTTCATTGACGTCTACGAGGAGTTTTGACCGCTTTATGCTTTTGCGTTGCTGATTATCCGATCCTGAGCCATTATTACTTGACTGGGTAAGCTCCGCAAGTCCTGCAGTACCTCTTGTCCTTGGAGACGCCCGAGCCGCAGTAGGGGCACCTCTTCTCGCCTCGGGCTGGAGGCCTTATCTCGTGGAACCTCTTAAAGACCTCGTAGAGGTACGGCTGCGCCCCATGCCAGAACCTCACGTCGCCTTGCACTCCACCTCGGCTCAGCTCCTCGAGGACTCCGTAGAGCGCGTTGAAGCCGCTGCCCTGCTCTATCGGGTGCTTGTCCCTCCAAGCTATCTCGGGGGGCAGGAGGTCTTGGAATGCAACCCTCAAGATGTACTTGCCCATGACTTTGTGACTCTTCTTGAGCTTCAGCTTGGCCGGGATCTCCAAGGCAAGCCCGACGACCTCCTCGTCTAAGTAGGGGCTGCATACCTCCAAGCCCAAGCGCTTGCCGAGCTCAATCGACGAGAACCTCCAAGACCCTACTAAGCGCTTTACGTACTCGTCGAGCTCCGCGTAGCCCATCTCATGCATGTAGGAGTAGCCAGCGAAGAGCTCGTCCCCTCCATCCCCCGTGAGCACCCTCGACCCCCCGTCGTCCTTGACAGCCTTTAGCGCCAGAAGTATAGCGCTCGAGTTCACCACCTCCATCGGATCGAAAGTCGCCAGTGCCTCGACCACCTCCTCGGTTGCCCTCAGGGCCTCGTCCACACTCGCGCGGACGCGCAGTAGCTCCACCCCCAATCGCTCGGCCAGCAACTCGGCGTAGCCAACGTCTGAGGACTCCCACCCCTTGAGGCAGACCACGACCCCCTTGAAGTTTCTGCTTGCACCATAGAGCCGCATCAGAGTAGCGGCAATCGAAGAGTCCAGGCCGCCGGACATCAAGGCGTGAGTTACGTGCCCACATCTTCTAACGGCGCTTATCAAGGCCCCTCTTAAGAGGTGGACGTAGTGCCCCTCGTCCATCGAAAACCGGTAGGTTTGTTGCGGGCGCCCAGATATCATTTCTTTAAGTCCTCATGTGAGGGATTGTAGGATTCGAGGGCCGGTAGAGCCTCGACCTTCCTAAGTTGCTTCGTCACCGGGTCCACCTCGAGCCTCAGGCCTTCCATGGCATGTACACCTAGTACCTCCGCATCCCCGTTTTCGGCGAAGACGGCCACGGTCGTGGCCCTCTTCCCTAAGCACTCGACCACAACTTCGCCTATGTCCCGCTCTACGATCTTGCCCTCGATGGTTTTGAACTTCCACCTAGTCATAGGCTTCAATCCCAATTCCTCCAACTTATCGCGTTTGATCCAGCTGTACGTGCTACCAGTGTCGACGAGGAGCTCCACCTCTAGATTCTTTGAGGGGTCTCCGAGATCGTAGAGTTTGGCCTTGGCAGTGACATGTCCCATAACTACCACATACTAGGAAACTCCTTGCGAGCCGGGCTTAGTCGCCCATAGACCTAGGGGCTTCAGCCTGCAGGTGGGCGATAATGACGTCGAAGGTGAAGCTTATAAATTTGACTTGAACATCGACTGAAGTCGAGAAGCCCATGCACGAGGTGCATGAAATCGATCCCCTATCTCGGCCTCTAGGCCTTTTAGATATTAAGAAGGGCTGTCCGATGGTGTCCATGAAGACGATAAACATGACAGCGGGTGAGGATAGTTCCTCCTGCGTTCTAGCGAAATCAGGGAAGGTATCGAAGCACTTCTCAATAGCTTCATGATTGCCCTGAGGTAGTCGTTAGCACGTACACCTTTCTCATCCCCCAAACCTTTAGAGGATGAAAGCCTCTTTTAAGGGAGGCCTGAGGACCATGACTCCAAACCTCCATGCCAAGGACCGTAAGAACTTCCTCGCCCTCGCAACAGCCTTGGTCTCGACAATCTTTGTCCTTCTCTTCACAGCCTACGCTCACTAGCTCCACACGAACTACGCTTATCTGATCACAATACGTATCTCTAGCGTACCAGGGCTTTGGGCTTTATTGATTTATGTAGCAATAGAGTGGAATGGTAAAAAATCGTGGTGTTCAAAGCGTCTTTACCAGGAACTCCTTTATACGGTCTCTATAGTTACGGTTAAAGCCTCTCCCTTCTTAATGGCCTCTTTGGCCTTGACCTTCTTCGAAGAGTCGGCGATCTTCAGCAATGCCCAGAGACTCGTCTTCTCCCCCTTCTTCTTCGTGGTGTCCGCGACGGCCTCTATAGGCTCTAACTTGGCCACAGTTATCTTCAGCTTCGTCTTGTCCCTCTGAACATCAGTCTCAAGGGTAAACTCCTTGCTCCTCTCGCTATACGGGAAGAGCTCGCTGATACTCGTCTCAGCGCCAGCAGCGACGTCTTTATCCGCTTTTAACTCAACCTTCCTACCAGAGGCACGTCGCTTCACCCTCCAAGGCTCTCTGTTGAGAGAGAGGCTTCTATATAAACATATCGGATCGATATATTATGGGCTTACGCCTGACCTTTTCAACCTCCTCCTTAAAGAAATTCTGAATAGAAACCTGCACTCTCAAGCATCTTCTCACTTTCTCATTACCACCCACTAAATGGTTTAGTGTTGCAAGTGCTATGACCCTCCATTGCTCACGTCAACGTCGTAATATCAAGGTCCTGAGGAGGATGGTGATCACGGTCCCGAGTTCTTTTTACCCCGAATTGGTGGTCTTGTAAGGGGTTGGGATGAGCGAGCAAGAAGTTGTCGTATCGACAAGGCTTCCACCGGACCTTGCTCGCAAGCTTCAAGAGTACTGTGAGAAGCATGACATAACGCCCTCCTTCCTATTGAGGAGCTTGATCGAGAAGTTCCTCATTGAACAGCAGCTCTCAACAGGGGAGGACTTCTTCATTCAACTAAGCAAAATACTTGAGAGAATTGAGGCCATGGCAGAAGGGTATGAGATTGTGAAGAGGAAGTTGCTTGAAATGGCCGAGAGGAAATCTCGTGCTAAAACGCCAGCGAACCCTTAAGGGTTTCACCGAGGCAATAATTTGAAATCGGCTTCCAACAGTTCTGAACTGTCGTAGACAGCTCGATTGCCTCGGGGTTCCTCGCATCGGGTCGGGTCCTCATCCACTCACGTGCAAGGCTATCTCCCCTCAAACGGAGTGCCACCGACCATAAGCCCGACATAAGCTCAAGCCCCTCTAAGGCCCGGCAGGGCATTCATCAGAGGGCTAAGGCCCGATGACCATCAGAGTAACAAAGGTGTCTTACGCTGAGACCTATCATCGGCCTATGAGAGCGTCAACCTCACATTTCCACGTAGCCCTAGACCATAAAGACAAAAGGACTTCGTGCAACGGCATGTCCGCAAGTTTTAGGGTTCTTCCTCTTTTCATCTTTATTCGAGAGAAAGTGGAAGTGAACTGTTTATGAGTTTTGTGGTTGGCTTCCGGAAAGGCCCCTAAACGGAAGCAGGCTCCTAAGAGCAAGCAGGACCATCAAGTGCGAAGACGAAGCGAGCGCGTTTAGTCCGCGGCCCTCCTGATCATCAGCTCCACTCCTCTCTCCCTCGCAATCCTCTCGATCTCCTTGAGCACGCCCCTCTTGACGTTGAGGGCGACCATGATCTTCCTCGGCTCCCTAGAGTACTTAGACTTCACCAGCTCTGCCTTCCTCAAAAGCTTCACTATCTCGTCGACGGAGTCGGCGTAGGCAGTCACCTCGCCCACGATTAGTGGGTCCTCTAGAAAGATGTTTATCTCCTCACCATCTATGACCGCCTTCTTGATCTCTGCCCCTTCAGGTATCTCGCCGGACCTCCTCAGGAACTCTGTCAGGAAGCTCCTCACGAAGTCCTCGAAGTTTACTCCAGCGAACTTGCTCAGATCGGCGAATCCCTTCATCATCCCTCCCTCCAAGCCCTTCAAATCCCTCTCTAATCTCTCATAGCCCTCGCGAAGCCTCTTCTGCTCCTCTTGAATTTGTACTATCGCGCTCAACATCTTGTTGAAGTCCTCTCTCAACTTCGCTAATTCCTCGTCGTGTCTCTTGAATCCGGCATTCATGTCCTCCCTGAGCTTGACGAGCTGGGCCTCGTGCCTATTGAGGCTCTCCAACAACTTCTCGAACTTCTCGTCGTGCTTCTTCAACCTCCTCAATATCCTATCGAACTTCAGCATGCCCACTACTGCGTGGCGGAACTCCCTGTCCTTCTCCAGCAGCTCGAGGAGCTGCCTCTTCAATCGCGCTAGGTCCTCGGCTAAGGCAATCACCTCGAATAACTTCCTAAGCTTAGCTATTTTAAGCTAGCGCCCTGCCTATTGCGAAGAGCTGACAACGCCGGCCTTCGTCGATGGAGTTATTGGCCAAGGCCATCTCCCGAACCTCCGGGAGATGAGGGAATTGTAAAAGGTGCTAAGAGGCGCCTTGATGAGGGTAACGCCTAGGAGACTTCTTACTATCATGGCTTTACCTCTTAAGCACGTGGGGCTCAAGCCTCTTCAAGCTTCGGCAGTCTTCTCTCAATTCTAATGTACTCCAAGCCCAACTCCTTGAGGAGCTTGAGAGCACTCTCCGTGATACTAGGAGCTACTAGCACGCCTCTAACTCCTCCAACCCTCCCGCCTCTCTCCTTCTTCAGCTCATCGACGTAGCGCTTCAACTGGCTTACAGCGTCCAGCCCGGCCCTCCCCCTCTTGAATTCTATTATCACGACGTTCCCTTGCCTATCAACTCCGTAGAGGTCTATCATCCCGTACTCGGTCCTCAGCTCCTTGGTTATCGGCCTGAAGCCCTCCTCGATCAAGCTGGGGTTTTTGACGATCTCCTCAACCATCTGGCTCTCAGTGCCAAATAGGTAGAGCTCCTCGTCATCGTGTAAGCTAAATCGACTGACCATCTTCAATGAGTCGAAGGAGATGACCAGCACTTCCCTAGGCCTCGTCCTGACCGAGGTTATCTGGAGCATTCCATCGATGGCTCGCGCGCTAGCCCTACAACCCGGAGGATTCCAGTTGACTGGCTCTCGCTTCTCCTTCTGATGAACTAGGACTGTTCCGTCTGGTTTTAGGATAACAATCCTTTCTCCTCTAGGCAAGATCGAGCTCGCTCTCCCGAAGTAGTTGACGACGCACGAGCCTACCAAGACGATGCAGTCCTTCCTCAACAGCCCTTCCCTGACGACCTTCTCAGCATCTGTTGCGCTTGGTTCTATGAGAACTTCATAGGACTTCGACTTGTAATGTTTCTGCTCGCCTATGAAGGGCTGAGAAGGCTGTGGGAATCGTGGGAGCTGTTGTGGAAGCTGTTCTGGACTCTTTGAAAGCCACTCGTCGATCCTCTGTTGAGAGGATGTCACGTGCCGTAGCACCTCGGCCTATACTTGCAGTAAGTGCATGGGTAGTCGAATGGGCCGTAGTCCTTGGGGATCTCAGGCGGAACGCCAGAAGCCAGCACGTCCTTCAGCTTCACGAGCTCCTCCTCGAAGCGGGCGGTAATGGCGTTCAAGTCTATCGGCACCTCGAAGGCGATTAGTGGAGGCCGTCCTTCTTCGGGCTCGCCCCTCTTCACGAAGAGGAGGAAGGCTTTGCGGACCTCCCTACCGTTGGCCGTCAGGAAAAGGGCCTCGTACTCCACCTGCTTTACGTAGTGGGAGTAGTACTTTGCCAGCTCTTCTCTCGTGCGCGGTATGAAGTTGACGAACTTCTTCTCTACGAGGATGCCGTCCTCATACTCGTCTATCCTAGTCTTGACTCCCTTGTACTCTAATTCGAGCTCGTGTTCCTTCAGGAGGGGCATCTCGTGCATCACCTCGCCCTGCCACATCCTCATGAGATCCAGCGCGTCATCGGGCAGTGGGTCGTGCTTTTCGTACCAAACCCTCCTCAAGCACTCTGAGGTGAGGTCTGTGAGGTGTATTTCGCCTCTCCTCTTCTCGACCTCGCCCTTCCTCCTCTCCACGATCCTCTTTATGAAGAGTTTCTCTACGTCCTTCGCCGTCTCCAATGACGAGGGCTTAGCCTCTGCTCCCACCACGACTTCACCCGAAGGTTCGAAGTTGGCCAAGTCTACTTTCAGTCCCCTCCCCTACTCTCCCCCTGCACCCCACCAGCTCTAATACCAAGACCCTGAAGCATCGGATCAGCAAAGGCCTAACCCTCGATTTTTGAGTCGATTCTTCAGCTTAAAACTGTGCTTTACTAGTGCTATGTTGAGCGGAGGCGCCGAAATGGTCGTCGTGGTCCACGTCGATGGCCTCTGCGAGCCAATCAATCCCGGCGGCGTCGCCTGCTACGGATACGTCATCTACAGAGACGGGGAGAAGCTCGAAGAAGGTTGTGGAGTGGTCGAGCACCTGAGCCCCTCAAACAACGTGGCTGAATACTTCGCTTGCATAAAGGCCTTGGAGAGGCTAATACAATTGGGCCTCACAGAAGACGTCCTCGTGAGGAGCGACAGCCAGCTCCTCATCTACCAGCTCAAGGGAATCTATGCGGTCAAAGCCGCCCGCATCACACCGCTCTACGAGAAGGTCACGGCCTTGATCAGACAGTTCAAGGGGATAAGGTTCGAGTGGGTGCCTCGTGAGGAGAACGAGGAGGCTGACGAGCTCAGTAGAAAGGCCTACTACGACTACGTCTCGAAGAACTTGGCGACCTTCCTCGAAAAGTATAAGAACTACTTGGCGACGGAGAAGCAACGCGCCCTCCTAGCCCGCTTGGGAATCTCATGCCCCCCTTGGCTTTCCAAGAGGGAGGCCTCGAAGCTCATCTCCGAGGCCCTGTCGAAGAGGCGCTGAACGACGGTCGAATCGACGACGCTTCGCCCCCTTTTTAAGCTGTAGACGACATGCTGAGGACCACAGAAAAGGCTGTCTTGATAACCGCGTGCGTTGCTGGGATAGCGCTCGCCTTCCTGCTCTGGAACCCCTACGCTCAAGTCTCCACCTTGAGCTTGGAGTACGTGAGGGGTCAGGCGGTCAAGTGGGCCCGTTGCATAGAGGAGAGGACGCCATTCACGCCTGACGTGCCAGCCCTCGTGAGCCAAGAGGTCGTGACCATAAAGGTTGAGTTGCCGAATGAACAACCGTTGATCGTTACTGCTACAAAGTCGAAGCTGAGGATACCTTGTCCCGAGGCCTCGGGCGGGGTCCTAGTCTACGGCCCTCCCACTACATGGTCTTCTGAGAGGAAGGCGAAGGTGTACCAAGAGGAGGGCTATGTGGTCGTGGAGCTCGTGCCCAGAGTTCAAATAACGACGAGCTCCGAGTCCGGCGCTAGGGTCTACATCGTGAGGGTTGAGCTCTTCCGCCTCGACCTCTCTCAAGTGGAGGCTCGAAAGACTATAGGGCCGAAGGGCGTTCAGGAGCTACCCTACGCTAGGGGCTACGACTACTCCGGGACGAGCAAAGTCTACCTCAACAACGAGCTGGTTGGCCAGCTCTCGGTAGTCAGGGGCGATGGCGTGAGGGTCGTGGTCGCCTACGAGCTGTGGAGCTAAAGGTTCTAGTGCAAAGAATTAGATGGCCGAGACTTCGATGTTCGGCTCCCTCTCCAAGAGGTCTTGAAGCGCCTTCGCTACGTCAGCATCGTAGACAGAGACGTAGATGCTCACAGAGCCCTCGAAGAGGTCCTCCGTGACCCCCATGAACCCTCCCATCGAGAAGCCCTTCTCCACCCTTATCGTCCTCCTCATTATGACGACGCCCCCGACCCCGCTCTTTTCCTCCTCTTCCTTGAGGTCGTAGCCCCTGCCCTTGAACAACTCCTTGATCTTCCTCTCGACCTCTCTCCCATCCTCCAATCCAGCCCTTATCATGAACCTCGCGGCCCTCTCCAGTTCAGTATACTGTCTGGGCTCTAGGAATGTCGGCTTTGAAGGCGCCCGCAAAGGTGCAGGGGCTGTCACCACAGGTGCCCCAGTATACTGAGCTGGAGATGCCTTGGCCTCTGCCCTAGTCGTGACCGTCTTGTAGTGCTTTAGTGGGAAGTTCGCGTCGAGCTTCACGAAGCCGCAATTGGGGCAGAGCCATCCCACTTGGACCCACCTCCACCTCCCCTTCTCGTAGCGCTTCACGTAGAGGCGGTTCATGGTCAAGTAGCCGTCCGAATAGCCCCAGTCGGTCTTAAAACAACACCTAGGGCACTTCTCTCTCATCAATCTCTCCTCGAATCTCCCTTCTCGGTATACTGGTTAGGACCCCCCCACTTTAAAAGCTTTCATGTAGGGCCACGGCTTAGGGGAGTTCACAGCCCGGCGCAACTACCACAGAACAAAACTCTCATCTCCCGAACCTTCGGGAGATGTGCAAGCTTCACCACTCCGTAAGCCCTTTATAGCGAGCTTCAATAGTAGTAAGTGGTGGAGTAGGTGGAGTTCACGATAGGGAAGACGAGGGTCGAGCTGACTAGGGAGAGGGTAGAGGAGGTCTTGGAGAAGCTGGACCCCGAGCCCTTTAAGGGAAAGGCGAAGTACTACCTTGAGTACAAGGGGAGGAGGTACCCCATAAAGCAGGTCCTAGCAGTCGTTACTGGGCTCCCGAAGGTCTCTTTCACGACGATGCATGCCTACAAGGTCTTGAGGGAGCTTGGCTTTGAGGTCAAGGAGCTCAAGGGTTGGGGTGGCAGTTGATGGTGAAGTGCCCCTTCTGTGGGTTTGAAGGGGGCTTCGAGGAGTTGAAGTCTTGGAAGTTCTTGTTCTACGACGTTAAGCTCCTTCAATGCTCAAAATGTAGGAGAAAGTTCAATCATTATTTTGGCGTGAGTCCAAGAGGTAAGAGATCAGAGTTTGTCATAAGAGTTGGATGGAGGAGGAGGAAGTGAGTAGCTATCAAGAGATTGTAATAAGCATAAACCTTCGAGAAATCGTGGATAAAATTCACAAAGTCGCAAGAGAGGTCGAGCTGGAGGGCGGTAGCGAAGAAGACTTGAAGATACGTGTTGAGGACGTCCTGAATCAGGCGGCGTGGAGCATTCTCAAGATACCTCGCCCCAAGTACGAGTATTCGATAAAGGGGGTGAAGGGAACAGCAATTAAGCACTACAGGCTTGACGCTTTGTACGGTCTCACGATTTTCGAGTACAAGATGCCTAGAACTCTGAGCAGAGCTGGTGAAAGAGATGAGGCCGTGAAAAAGTTACGAGAGGAGTACATACCATCTCTCTTGAGAGACGAGAGGGCCAAGAGGATAATCGATGAGATTAGAAAGAAGGGGCTAGTTCCCAGAATCGCCGGTGTGTTGTTAGATGGCTATAACGTCGTCTTCGTATACCACGACCTAGACTCAGGCGCCTTTGTTGTCGAGCCCGAAGTAGGCGTCTACCCCCTAGATGTTGATAGGCTTAGGAGAATCATAAGGATAGTCATGGCCTCTTACAAGAAGAGGTTCGACGCCACAACGTTGGCGAGCGACTTCGGCTTCAAGAGCAGAATAGCTCAGAAGGCCGTGAAGACCCTATACAACGCTCTCGTAAGCCCCAAGAGCGAGAAGACCAAGGTCCTTTTTGAAGAGTGGAAGAAGCTCGCCTCTTACGCTTACCCGCTTTCAGGTGATGAGCTGAGGAAGGTCGCGGAGAACTACGGCTTCTCGAAGGGAGAGCTTGAGAAGGTCGATGGCTTCAAGCTCTTTTATGCTATCCAGACCTACTACGCCCTAATATTGAAGTTGCTGGTAGCTCAAGTAGTTGCTAGGTTTCACGACAGTACTGCTTGTGAGTACATCAAGCAACTGAGGGAGGCCGAAGGTGAGGAGTTCAGGGAGTTGTTGCGCTTTTTAGAGTCCGGCTACGTGTACAAGTGGTTCAAGATAAGGAACTTCCTCGAAGGTGGGCCTTTTGGTTGGTACATCAATGAGTGGAATGACGAGATAGGTGAAGTGGTGAAGGAGATTGTGAAGGAGCTCGATGAGTACAGTGTTGAGGCTTTAGCCTATGACCCATCATCGGCTAGAGACGTATTCAAACTGCTCTACGAGGAGTTGATTCCAAGAGAGGACGTCAGAAAGTATTTGGGAATATACGCAACCCCAGACTGGCTTGCTGAGCTTGTACTAGACGAACTTGGACTTAACATAGAAAGATTCGAAGAGAAGGGCATCGACCCCCTAAGCGTAAAGATCCTCGACCCCGGAGTAGGTACGGGCACCTTCCTATCCCTTATCATACAGAGAATTGCCTCATATCTCAGGAAAAAGTACCCCAATGGGATACCTCACGAAGTCGCTAAGTGCGCTCTGAAGGCGATAACGGAAAACATCGTTGGCTTTGATATAGATGCACTAGCCCTCCTAACGGCAAAGACGAATTACCTCATAGCCTTAGCTACAGCTGAGCTTCTGGCGCACAAGGAAGAGGAGGAAATAGAGATCCCAATATACATGGCCAATTCGATAATAACAAGCGAGGAGTTAAAAGGAAGTCAAATGGTATTAATTGATGAGAAGCATGGGAAGTACTTACAAGTAGAAGTAGCTAAAATACCAACTACGGTCGGTGACTTCTACCTACCGCTCAAGCTTGTAGAGTCCGAAGGCCTTACCGATTTCTTGAGAAAAGTCTCGGACTTGTTAGAACAAGGCAGATCCAGCAAGACCTCCGAAGTTGTTGAGGCTTTCAAGCCCTTCGCCAAGGATTGCAAAGGCCAAGAAGGGGAGAGGGCTTGGCTCAAAATACTAGAGGGCTTCTACGATAAACTTCTCAAGCTCAAAGAGAGGGGAATGGATGAAATCTGGGTGCCTATTATAAAGAGTCATATAACATCAACAACGTTTAAGGGCAGGTTCAATTACGTCGTCGGCAACCCTCCTTGGATAGCGTACAAATATATTGCTGATCCATCGTACCAAGAAAAGGTCAAGGGGTTGATAGCGAAGACCTATGAACTCGTAGTGGACGAGCACCTGATGGCTCACATGGAGATGGCGACCCTCTTTTTCGTCAGAGCCCTCGACCTCTATTTGAAGGAGGATGGCTTAATTGGCTTCGTGATGCCGAGATCCATCTTCAGCTCGGATCACCACGACAGGTTCAGGAGTTGCGAGGTTAAGGGCGTTGCCTACGAGCTCCTCAAGATAATTGACTGTGAAAATGTAGAACCCCTCTTCTACGTACCGACCTGTGTTGTTATTGCGAAGAAGGGGGGCAAGACCTCATACTCGGTAGACGCCTCAATTGTGAGCGGGAAACTGCCTAAGGAGAGCCACAAGGTCATCCCCTTGCAGGAAGCCAAGAAGTACTTGAAGTTCGAAGAGAAAAGGCTCTACTTCAATAAGGTTGGCTCACGATCCTTCCTCGATTACAAAAAGGTGGTGTTAAAAGCTCAGAAAAGCCACTATTACGAGCTCTTTAGGCAAGGGGCAACCATAGTTCCACAATCATGCTGGTTCGTAGATGTGGTCGATGAGCGGAGGGACTTCTTAGTGGTTAAGAGTAGTGGAAGGGTCAAGGTGAGGGGGAAGGTAGAGCACGAGATCCCTCCATTACCTGTGGAGAAGAGGTTCATTTATGGGGTCTTGACGAGCGCTGAGGTCATGCCTTTCTGTCACTTACCGCCGAACATAGCAGTCTTGCCGATAATTCCCGCGGGGAGCAAGTATAAGGTGGTAACCAAGGATCTAGCTAAGAACCTCAGGTACAACTACCTCGTCCAATGGCTCAATAAGGCAGAAGAGGTGTGGAATAAGGCAAGAGGTGAGAAGCGAGGAAAAATGACGATATACCAACGATTAGATTATCAACGTGGGATCTCTGATCAGAACCCTAGTGCGAAGTTTAAAGTCGTGTACCTCAGATCGAGTAAATATCTCGCGGCAACCGTAGTCGAAGTTGAAAGAGCAGTTAAAGGGGATCTTAAATTAAATGGCATAGTAGCTGGACACACGCTTCATTATTATGATACCAACGATGTAGGCGAGGCTTTTTACTTAGTATCCATCTTGAATTCATCAATACTTGACGAGTTAATTAAGCCCATGCAATCTAAAGGGAGCTTCGGCGAGCGTGATATATGTAAAAAGCTTTTCGAATACCCGGTTCCTAAATATGATTCCGCTAAGCCCATCCATAAAAGGCTGTCCGAGCTTGGCATGAAGGCAACCAACGTTGCTCAAGAAAACCTGCCCCAAATACTCAAGGAGCACGGCTACGACGAGAAGCTCAGGGAAAGGGGTGTTCTCTTACCTCAAGAAGTCGCTACCGTGAGGAGGGAGCTGAGGGAGAGGCTTAGGGATCTAATAAACAAAATAGATGACATGTTCTTGGAGTTACTCAAGGAGGTGTCTGGAAGAGAGGAAACGATGCAAGCACCTCTCAAGCACTACATGAAAATGAGCTAGTGTTGTATTGTGTGGGATGAGGACTTGCCTAAATGTGCTCGTGAGAATGAAGCATGCCGTTGATAATCGTGGAGTGCTGACGACTGACAATACTCACGCCTTTCGCTCCTCTCGCTTCCTAGACTCCTCGACTACCTGCAAGCCTTCCATCATAAAGGCCTTCACCTCAAAGCACGCCTTGTCAACCATCTCAGAGAGCTTCAAGAGCCTTGGGGACTGATGTGGTTTCGCGCGGCGCGGGCGCGCGGGGCGATGTCCGTGAGGCATGACGCCTCCGCCCTCCATCACTTCACGTGCGACTGATGATCATCGTTTGAGCTCCTCGTGCATTTTTCAATCGAATGGGGCAACCCGCCCCGGCCCCTCTAAACAACTTTTAATCGGCTGTTTAAACATCGGATGAGGGCT
>Ga0080004_1123601_pt3 | contig 43363 bp, 38 predicted proteins | sample WasSprMetagenome_FD_69207 | JGI IMG/M metagenome (GOLD analysis project Ga0080004, IMG submission 69207) | Sulfidic aquatic microbial communities from Washburn Spring, Yellowstone National Park, USA - WS (SPADES assembly) (version 2) | ecosystem: Environmental > Aquatic > Thermal springs > Hot...
AAACTATCTTCTCTTTGGGATCAAGGTAAAAATAGACCTTAGGTGAAGATTTTGGTGTTGCCTGAATTATCTCTTTTTTATAAATTTTGTAGTTCCTTTTTTCAAGTAGTAGCTCGATCTTGTAAGACGGCACATATTCGACTAAGTAAATGTCGACATCACTGTTTTCATCAACATCTCCTCTCGCTAAGCTACCATGTGCGTTGCCATCGAGATTTTCATAAATTAAGCTAGACAAGATTTCTTCTGCTATTTTTCTTTTTTCTTTCAATATTTTCCATCGTGAGTTATCGTAAGTTATTTCTTTTATAATTCCCTTCCTTTGTGGCTTTATGTTCTTCATTTTAAGAAGAGAGTTTTGTATCCTCTATTAAGAGACCTTTATTAAGTTTAAGTTAAAATCTTCATAAGTCATAGTAAACTAAACTCGTTTTGGTCTAGTGCAATCATCCGTTCTCTTCTCGTATTATGGGAGAGTCTTTGAGTATGGTTCATAGGCTACCCAACTTCAAGCTAGCTTTCCAGAAACTTTTACAGCTGTTTCATCTAATAGAAAAAACTGAAACTCTACAATTAACTTTGAATATCTTCCTAAAGTCATGAATCCTTTGAACCCATTTCCAAATTGCTACGAACTTCTTTAAAAGAAAACTTTAATTGCATTTGAAGCTTTTCTATAACTTAGGCCAAGGGTTACCAGGTAAAGAGCGTAGAGAACTAAAGAAAGGTTGGTTCTCTGCCTCTTGAAGTTTAGTTCAATGAACATAAGAAAAAGGTAATCCTTGGCCTAGAAAAACCTTAAGTTAACAGAGCATATAAATATTTTCGAAAAGCTTATATTTGTACCAAAATAGAATTTGCGAATGAAAAATGAGTCAAATGAATGAGCTTAGATCAATCTGGTCGAGACCATTAATAAAAGATGCAGAAGGCCTAACGTTGAGAGCTCTCTTGCTAGGTCTAGCATACAACATACTCTCAATGTACTTGTCACTACAACTAATGTTTAGGTATGGTATAGGTTGGCAAATACCGCTCTTTCTGTTCTTTTTAGTGGAACTTCTTCTAACAAAACTCTCTCCGAAAATTCAACTTAGTGTGCAAGAATGGGTAACCTTTTTAGCAGTTTCCTCAACTTATGCCTTTACTTTTGTGTTTATAATTACCCCTCCGGCTTTAGCTCCATTAGGGTGGCCTAACCTTGTACAATACATGCCCTCTTTCTGGGGTGTCAACTTGAACGCGCCCGCAGGAGTTGGCGTTTCAGTAAAAGATGCTCTAATGAGTGGAGGGCCTATTGCCTGGGGTGAATGGTTACCTGCAATCGCGTTCTGGTCTTTAACCGTCTTTTTCTTATATACAATGGGCTTCTTTTTGATACTTCCTCTAAGGAAGTCGTGGATAGACGTAGAAAAGGTAGTAGTTCCCTCGGTTGTGCCAACGTATGAATTAATAAGATTTGCAAAAGCAGAAGGAAGACCTTCACTTTGGAATGTACTGTTAACTAAGTGGCTCTGGATTGGAATCGTAGTAGGAATAGTTTTAACAGGCTCTAATTGGTTTTCCTATTACTCTGGATTGAATGTATACCTTAATCAAATAACTGTTCCAGTTAATGCCTGGTTTGGAACTATACTAAAAAATACGCCATTTAATGCAGGAGCTCTAACAATTTACTTTATACCAACGGTAGTTCTTTGGACGTTTGCTCCTCTAGACATTTTAGAGACCGCTCTACTTTCATATCTGGTTATTACTCTCATTATTCCAACTTTACTGGCTTATGCTGGAGTTGATCCCATAGGTACGTGGACAGGTGGCCCAGGTTCAATTGATGCAGGTCCATTTGGTAGATACTCTGGGTTCTTTAGGTATAAGTTAATGTTTAGTGAATGGTATGCGTTTGGAGGAATAGTATGGGGTGTTGCAATATGGTTCTTCTTTAGAGAGTACAAAAGGTACGCACAGACCATAAAAATGGCTCTAAGAGGCGAAAATGAAGAAAATGAACCCTTCTCGTGGAGAACGTCTTGGGCAGGTTTCTTTATTGGGTTTCTTGGACTTCTAACAATGATGGTAATCTCTGGAGCGTCACCAATAAGTGGCTTAGTTGCAATTGTTTTCATAGCTGTCTTTACAGTTTATGGCGCTAGATTCAATGCTGAACTAGCAACTTACTTACCAGGTAACTTCAGTATGGCTGGCATGTACATGAACTCCCTCCTATCTTCAATTGGACTTTGGCCAGCTAGTACTTTTAACTCCGACAAATTTACTACTTTAGCTACTTATGAAATACTAACTTGGACTGGGGGTCAGCAAAACACATCTTCAGGAATGTTTTCAATTCAGTGGTTTAAGATCGCAGATGTTACAAAGACTAAAACAAAGACCGTGGCGATTTCATTGTTTATAGCAGTAATAGTTTCAACTTTACTTGCTGCTCCATTTTACATAATTGCTATTCATAACCCATTAGTAGGAGGCTTCCAGGGTGCTTCAAGCAATTTCTGGGGTGTAAGTTATTCTGGAAAAGGATATTGGCCATTTGGTGGCTTTCCGATAGCTATAACTAATGTAGTCGGCACAAAGTCGATTGAAGCTCAGTTTAATGCTCCTCCATTAGTCGTGTTTGGCTGGATTGGCTCGGGTGCTTTAGTAACAGTCTTATGCTACTACCTTAGAACAGTTTTCCCATGGTTTTTCATAAATCCAATCGCGTTCACCATAGTTTCAAGGTCAGACCAAATATTGCAAATTTTACTTGCGTTCATTCTTAAATGGGTTACACTGGAGTTCGGTGGTTCTAAAGTTTACGAGGAATACTTTATGCCCTTCATGGTTGGTACCCTTATAGGTAGTGGGCTAGTGGGCTTCATTACGGCGACAGTACTTCCAATTGCTTCTGCTCTTGGCATATACTAAAAGTTTTTATCTTCTTTTTTTTATTTTTTTCACGCCCTAAGGTGAAATCTATGAATAAAAAGCCAATAGTTTTTTTCTTTTTTGTACTTACTCTACTCTTATCTTTTTTGAAGACATCATCAGCGCAAAATTCTTACTCACAGCCGTACTTTCCTTCTGTTGAGTCGATTAACAATACTTTAAATGAAGTTTTGATGCCGGATCAAATAAAAACAAGAGTGACTGGATACTCTGGCTACTGGACTGTAATTAGTCAAGTGGAAAGAAAATTTAAAGAAATAGGTTTAGTTGAATTTCAACACTTCATTAAGAACTCTACATCAAGCTTTAATTCTTCTAGGGTTGATGGTTACAGATTTTACTTTAACGTTACATCTCCAATTGAAGAGGCCTCTTATGTAGAAGTACCACAAACTAACCAGAAAATTGTTGCGCATTCTTTGTGGCCAAACCTATTCCAAACTTCTTCAACTAGTGAAGATGGAATTGAAGGGCCCTTAATCTTTGCTAAAGATGGTTCACTTGAATCTTTATCGCAAGGTTCTAAAGAAGCAGGTGTTCCAGTTACTGGCTCCATAGTTGTAATGAACTATAGCTCAGGCGATAATTGGAAGTTAGCATTTAAATTTGGTGCAAAAGCTATCATTTTTGTTGAGGACTCGAAAGCAAATCGAGTTGAAGATGAAAGAAAAATGATCAGTCTTCCAATAAAGTTTACTAGAGTTTTTGTTGATGAGAAAAATTCTAAGGAGTTGCTGCAACTTAATCCTGGTACTAAAGTAAAGGTTTACTCAAGGATGAAGCTGAAAAACATTGAAGCATGCGACCTAATTGGTGTGTTACCTGGAAAAGGAGATTTAAAGTACGAAATACTTACTGTTATGGCTCATGTAGATTCATGGTCTGCTGTTCCAGCTATCGCACCAGGCGTCGACGAAGGATTGGGGGTTGTAACTTTAATAGAGTTAGCAAAATATTTTCAAATTCTTTATGCTCAATCTACAAATTCAAGAAGAACAATATTCTTTGTTGTTACTTCTGCGCATTGGGAAGGCATCACAGGTGCACGTGAGCTATCTGAGTTTCTTCTGTTCAATCTTCTTCCTCACTTAAAACAATATCGTTTTGGAATTTTTGTTGATTTAAGTTTAGCCTCTGATTCTGACGTTATTGGGTTAAACGCTCTTCCATACAGTACCTTCTCTGGGTTTTCTTCGTATTCTAGTACTATTTATTCACAATTCTTTGTTTCTTTACAAAAGATCTACTACAATGATGTTCTTAGAAACTTATATGGAGATAACTTCGTAAATTCAAAAGTTCTTCCGATAGATGTAGTTAATTATCCAGTTCGCGAGCCATTGGATTCTGAACCATTTGCATACGCTGGAATGATTGTGCTTTCTCTTTATTCTGCAGGTTCTTTTAGGTTTCATCAAAGAACAATCTCTGATTTAAAGAACTTTGTCAATCTTAGTAATCTACAAACCCAAATGAAGGCGATTTTTCCACTTATAGAGGTTCTAACTTCTAAAACATTAACTGAGCTTGGAATCAGCGCACAAATAATTCCAACGAGATTTAGAGAATCTGAGCCGCTGGTTGCGGGTGGATGGGGTTCCGTAATCATGAGCGGAGATGTAACTTATTACGACTTGCTAAAGGGTTTTTATGAAAAGACTGATCTTATAAAAAAAGACCTTACGTTATACATAGATATCTTTAATTCAATTAACTATCTTGATCCGCGCTCTCATATCTTAGTCAAGATAGATCCTCTTACAAATCCAAATCTTAGTTTTTCAGTTGTTAGTCTTCCAATAAATATAGCGTCTTCTTATGGTCCAGTTTCTTGGTTTTTTACTGCTTTTGTAGTAAATTCAACGGACAACTCAATTGTTTATGCCCCCGACCTTGGAGACTATGGTAACTCCTTACTCAACTTTTATGGCTTTACTATATGGAGAGAAAATTACTTTAAGAGAATAGTGGTCTTTAAGTGTGGTTCTGCAGTTTTAAACGATCAAATCGACCCAATCTCTTTTTCTACATTTTATATTGATCCAAATATTATACAATCAACATACGCTCATTCTTTACCAATTTCAATTCAATTGCTAAATCATAAAACACACAGCGGGTTCACATCCTACTTTGTTTATCAGCCTGCTTTTTCGTATTCTTCTTTAGCTATGGTCTTTATTCCAGTCCCTGAAAATCTTCCAAGTGAGCCCTTTGAAATTCTTCTTCTGAGGTCAGTTTCTGGAAGAACAATAGTAACCAGTATCCTTTCTAATTCAACTACAAAAAATCCTGATGGTTATGGCTATATCATAAGAAAGGGCGAACAATTGAACATTCTTTATACTGGTTTTAAATTTGCTGAGGATACTTTTCTTTTGACAACCTCTAGATCTAAAACTTTGAAGGAGTATAACGCACTTCCATACTATATTGAATTGTTAGAAAATGACTCAAATAATGCTTTGTTGCTTATGGATAAGGCTGTTGAGAGTAATGATTATCTTGGCTTTTATAACGGCTACATTACCCTGTGGAATCTAGCTTCAAGAAGCTATCTTGAAACGATGAACACTATGCATGACATAACAAATACTGCACTATTCTTTTCTATCAGTTTAATTCCAACTGTGTTCATTCTTGAGAGATTAATAGGGCTAAGTGGAATAAAAAGATTATTTTTCCTAGTTTCTTCTTACATCGTTGCCTCTTTACTAATGTACTATTTGCATCCCGGCTACTTAATAGCTTCAAACATTGGCATAGCACTAGTATCTTTCGTAGTCATGCTGCTTGCATTTCCAGTTTTGTATATCATCTTTAATGGCACATTGAACATTTTGAAAGAATTAAGGACAAAAATAGTTGGTCAACATTTTTCAGAAATAAGCAAAGGCGCTGCATTTATGTTAGCTTTTTCTTTTGGAGTAGAAAATATGAAGAGGCGTCCTTTAAGATTTATGCTTACACTGTCAACACTAGTTTTAGTCACTTTTTCTCTAGTCTCCTTAACTGCTTGGAACTTATCCATAAGTCCAACGCCTATAACAGTAGATTACTTGTATGGAAAGGTTCCATATAATGGGCTTTTATTAAAGAATTCAGTAGAAAATGAAGCTATTCCTGCTGGAATATACAGTTACATGTCGAATCTATTGAACAGTACCACCTTCTATATTACAAGAAGAGCTTATCTAATCCCAATGGCACTTAAGCCTGAATTGAAGCCCTCTATCAACATTTATTCGTCTTACGGGAAATCTTATGAAATTGATGGTATATTTGGTTCCGATCCAAGCGAACTATTTTTCTTTAACTTTAGTAACGCTCTCATTTATGGTCGATGGTTTAGGCCGAGCGACTACGATGTAGCAATAATTAGTGAACGTGCTTCCAAAGAATTGAATGTTAATGTTTCAGACAAAATAAGCTATGGTGGCCTAGAATTAACAGTTATTGGAATACTAAACTCATCAAAAGCTTCAACATTTTATGATTTGGATGGAAAGTTAATTACTCCTCTTACTTCTTTTGTTGAATCCGGTGGAACTGTAACCTATGAGCATATTTCTTGGGATTCTACTCTTATAGTACCGTATAAGCTGTCGTTAACGTTTGGCGCGCAACCATTTAGTATAGCAATTATTTGTAACGATAAAAAATTGAAAGAGATAATAGATAATTTAGTTAGCTTTACTGAAAGTAACTATGCCATATATCGCGGAAGAAACAATAAAGTCGATGTCTATACTTTACTAAAAAGAATGAGTTTAAGTGGGATTGAAGCGTTTATCTTCCCGCTTACTATTGCTATTTTTGCGATCTTGGATGCAATGCTAGGAAACATTCTCGAAAGAACTAATGAAATTTCAATCCTATCCTCAGTAGGCTTATCTCCAATTCATATTGCTAGCATGTTTTTATCGGAGTCAATCGTATATGCGTTGCTTGGATCCTTTATTGGCTATATGTTTGGTCTAATTGGTATAAGAATACTGATACCATACCTCCCTCCAAACATGCAACCTAACTACTCAAGCATGTTCATTATTCTTTCTGTTTTACTTGCGTTGTTTGCTACAATTTCTTCATCTATTTATCCATTCTATAAAGTTTCTAAGATGGTAACTCCTTCACTTGAGAGAAAGTGGAGTTTATCAACAAAACCAATTGGAGATAAATGGCTTATTCCTCTACCGTTCGAGATAGCGCCTGAAGAAGTGAAGGGTTTGATTACATACCTAAAAGAATTTATGGAAGCTCATCAAACCTCTCTTCATCCTGAGTTTAGTGTAAGAAGTTTTATAAATTCTTTCGATAAGAAAGATGACCTTAAAGAAACTATCGGTATTTCGTTCTTAGCTAGCTTACCTCCCTACGACTTAGGAGTAATTCAAGAGGTTTCGATACTAGCCATTAGAGACAGAGCAAAGAACACATTCAGCATCAGCCTAGAAATAGTAAGGAAAGAAGGTCCACTTATTCAATGGATAAAAACGAACTATGGTTTTGTTGATGCTGTAAGAAAACAAATATTACTATGGAGAAGCTTAGGACAAAAAGAAAAAGTTAAGTATTTGAGTGGAGGTGATAAAATATAAAATGTCTGAGTATGCAGATATAAATAAGATCACAGAAAAATTCAAGGATGGGATAACTTGGAGGTCAGTTCTTGCCATAGTTTACAGTGCGATATTCCTATTTCCAGTAACTCTTTACATGAATCTAGTTAGCGGAGTAGGAGTCTCAAGTGTGTATATTACCATCATTTTATTTTCAGAATTAGCTGCTTTGTTCGGTGCTAAGTTAACTAAACAGGAAGTGTACATGATGTTTATGTTTGTTGGCTGGGCAAGCTCTAGTACGTTTGTGCTAGATACAATAGTGTGGCGATATTATTTAATGACTAATCCTGTTTCATTTAGCTTCGTTGACCCTGGTTCCAAACTTCCAATACCTTTGGCTATACCTTGGTGGTGGGCCCCCCCATACGGATCCAATGCTTACCTACAGAGAACAGTGCTTCAACTACCTTGGCTCATTCCCTTAGCAATTGCTATGACATTTGTCTTGTTGCAGTTTGCGGCTGACCTTTCTTTAGCAATGCTCTTCGGAAAACTTTATATAGAGGAAGAGCAACTCGAGTTCCCCCTTCAAAGACCTACGGCTGAAATTTGTATCACTCTTGCAGAAAGAAAGGAAGATAGACTTAAAGTTTTCACTTTGTTTGCATTTCTTGGAGTCATATGGGGCACAATTGCATACGGCTTGCCAAACTTTTCAAAATACATTCTAAGTTCTACCGCTGTAAGTTTTAGTCCTTTTGTTGACCTAAGCTCAAACCTTGAAAGTTTAGGCTTAATTGGTTCAACACTAGTATTAACTATTGAGCCTCTTTCTTATCTTTCAGGATTTCTAATACCTTTAAAAATCTCGGCTTCCTTAATGATAGGAGTACTTTTAATAGCAATAGTTGGAAATTATTTAGCTCTAACTCAATTCTCATATTTGTTTCCAAGATGGAAACTTGACTGGTTTCCTGGTATGCCTTCTTCTTTGATAGCGCAAAAATCTGTTTTAGACATTTGGTTTGGATTCTTCATAGGCTTGGCGATCGGCCTCTCTATAGTTTCCTTATACAATACACGAAGATCTTTCATAAAAACAATTAAACTTTTTTCAAGCTTCAAGAAAATGAGTTTGGAAGGCTACTTAGATTTAAAACTAATCTTTGTTATCTATCTTTCTTCTACCATTGCAGGTTTAATTCTATTCTATCTTCTAGTTCCAGACGCTACTCCTGTTTTACTGTTCTTAGCAGGCTTAGCTAACATTTTTGGCGGGTTTTTACTAACAGCTGTAAGCACAAGAGCCGTTGCTGAAACTGGCTATGGAATTGGTATTCCTTACCTGTGGCAAGGCATAGTTTTAGTTTCTGGATACAAATACTTAAATGCTTGGCTTATAAATCCTCCCATGCCAGGTAGTATGACTCCTTCGTTTGTAGCCTCTCTAAAAGTTGCATACTTGACAGAAACAAAACCGAGTAGTTACTTCAAAGGTTTACTGATTCTCATCCCTTCTACATGGTTAGCTGGAATATTTTGGGTTTCTGTATTCTGGGGTTTAGCGCCAATTCCTTCTTCGTCTTATCCAAATACTGCAATTTCTTGGCCAACTACACTCGTTTCAAGCTTAGTATGGCTGAGCAGGTCTTTTGGATACCTCAACCTATCTATGATGATACCTGGTATAATAATTCCTATCATTCTAGGACTTTTCTTCCAGAAGTTTCCTTTTCCTATTTCGTTGATCGCTTTAGTCTCTGGTATGTCAAGCTATTCTGGGGGTCCTGTAGCAACGGGAATATTCGTTGCACAGTTTATAGGTTCCTTGGTCGCTGAAAAGATAATCATAAAAAGAATGGGGAAGGAATGGTTCTACACATATAGGGCTGCGCTTGTTGCAGGGTTTGCCGCAGGAGAAGGAACAGCTGTTGCTATATTTGCAGCTATTGTTGTAACAGCTAAAGCCATGTGGGTTCTTCCATTTTAAGTGATTGCAAGAATGAAAATAAAACCTATAGCTGTTTTGATATTGATCTTACTTATTATTTTTTTAATCTTAATTACTTTCTCGATGGCTATAATGAAAATAACTAAAGCAAAAAGTTATGAAGAGGAATCTATTAAAGCGAGAAGGGGAGACGTTGTGGGTCTGTATCAAGAAAACTTAAAAAGTTGGGTAGAGGTGCCTTCTGAAGTAAATGACAAAATATTTTATGAGTTTGAATTTAATCCAGACAATGTTACTTTACTATACTCCGATGATCCAGAATATGTTCACACCGAGAAGTTTAATTTCTCGGGCTATGTTTTGTGGAACAGTAACCTTTATGCTGGAAGAAACTTAAACTTTAGTTACTATATTTATCATTTAGTAATGGGGAATGGAAAAAGCTATAGACTAGCTTTTGTTGCGTATTCTTCTAAGAATATAGAATCTGAAATCCTCATCAATGCGAAAGGAGCAGAATATGGGCGAAATTATGTTGAGACATCAAAAAATGCAATATATAAGTGGGCCCTCGAAAGAGTTAATGGAAGCTCTAAGATGGTAGTTGAAGTTGGTGGAGGTGAAGCAAAAATATTGGATAGTCTTGACTTACCTTCATTAGATGAAACTGGATATCTTGTGCAGTTTTTTGGTGAGCTTAAGGTTATTAAGGGTTCTATTAGATTTTTTGCTATAATATACGATCCTAATCAAACTGATGCTCAAGAAATTATAAGAAAGGCTCTAGACGATGGTCAAAACATACTCAAGTCAGTATTCCTCGCTAAAGGAAAGTTACCACGAAGAGGTGATTTTCCAGGAGAGCGCGTATGGAAGATTTATGTCAATCCTGACAATTTTGATAAAGCATTCTTAAGGTATCCTGAGTCTGCTTTTGGTTCAGATATACACGATGCTGGAGTGAATGGAAAAGATTACACAGGAAGATTCAATGGAACGGAAGGAATATTCACTAATCTTGGATACTATGGAATAGTGGATAAAGTTTTCATAATACCTCTTAGCGATTATAAGTCTGAAAAGAACCATTACTTATCAGTTCAAATCTATGTTCCAAGCTACAATTCTCCAGGTATGTGTCCAAATGTGTTAGCAATCGCAGGAGTATTTGGAAGAGACTACTACTCTAATTCTGATGAGGCAGGAAAGTTTGATGTTGATACTTCATTGTCCTCTAAGCCTGTTTTAGTTCTTGGCGTTTACAACAATTCAACATTGGGCAAAAGTAGCTGGTTTGTAGTTACCCAGGTTGGTGGACAGTGCTTAGGAGGATGGAAGCTCTTGTTCTATGCTCACTCAACTAGAAAGTAGAAGAACTCATTGCAAAAACCTTAGGTACATTATGATGTATGCCTACCAATTTTACGTTTATTCTTCCTAAAACTTCAACGAACTTTTTATTTCCATTTCTAGGGCCAATACTTAACGACAGAGATTCAGCGGTTGTATGAATCTTACAACCTATGATTACAACTTTTCCTAGCTTAAACTGTCGCGCTATTCACGGAGGCCGTATCTAAACTAAGCTTTGAACAGCTGATCAAGGGCTCAAGTATTTTTACTCCTTCCTTCTGCCATCTCTTAAGCCTTCTTAAGGCAGTTGAGTAATGTCTATGCTTAATATCTGTCCACTTACATCCAGTTGTAAGAACATAAAGTATGTTATTCATAACCTTCTTATCGTTAGTTCTTGGCTTATCAACTTTTGTTCTGGAGAATCAAGGGCCTGATAAGCTTCTACTTATCGTCACTAGGCTCACAAAAATTCGTGGAGAAAGACTAAAGGAAAAGACTTAAATATTTTTGCAATAAGTTCGAAGTCTAAAAATGAAGTTTAAAAAATTCCAAAAACAACTTATCCTTCTCCTCCTATTACACCTCTATTTTGCTTCTTCACTTAAAGCTATACCTGAAAGTCTTTCTTCTCCTAAGAATATAGTTCTCATTTATTCTGACTATCGTCAGGGGGTTTTTATGTCGAAAGAAGAACTTTTGCCGCTGGTAGTTTATTTTAATAGCACAGAAAAGGCACAAGACTCTTTCTTCGATGGTTTTTTGTTTCTTGGAATTAGTGGACCTTCAGGAGGTAGTTATGAAACTGGAACTGCAAACGATAAAGATTGGAGTTGGTTAATAGATCGTCTACTAGGAAGTGGGAATCAAGTAAAGAACCTTCAGGATGCAGCAGAAGAGGCTTCAAAACTTCTAGGAAAAGAGATAACATTAATGGTAATTATCGTTATTCCTCTTCCTGATCCAAACTTAAACTTATCTCAAAGGATAGAAAAAGTTAAGAATTACGTTGATGAAGTTGTTGCTAAGTTTTACTCTTATAACTTTAAGAACTTAAGGCTTGAAGGCTTCTATTGGATGAGTGAAAGCACATATGGAAGAGATTCTGACTTAATAAGAGCATCTTGTAAGTACGTTCATGAAAAAGGATTTAGAATGTACTGGATTCCTTACTTTGCTGCTCAAGGCTACGAGAATTGGAAAGATCTTGGGTTTGACTACGTCATGCTTCAGCCAAACTTTGCGTTCTATGACTTAACTGTTCAAAGGTTCAAAGAAGTTGATGAAAGAATAAGAAAGTATAACTTAACTGTTGAAATGGAACTCCCAGATTACATTAGCAACCCAAACTTAAGAGACTGGAAACAATCTTTTGTAATTTATCTAAACGCTTCTCTCTTCTACAAGTGGAACAAGCTTTCGCCCACAAGTTACTACTATGGTAATGCTTTTTATCGATTCTATTGCAACGAAAGACCATACTACGACTTACTCTACAAGTACGTTAAAGGAACTTTAACCTTTAACGATATTTCTAAAGAGTATAAAGAGGCCATCGACTACATTGCAAATGATACCAAAGCTAAATTCATAACTTTCTTGCTTATAGGATTGTTCGTACCCTCAATTATAATAGCTTTTATTATTGTTTTGTCAATATTTACGAAGAGTCATAAACAAAGAAATAGCTAAGTTATAAAAATTTGCTTCTTCACTGAGAGTAAAGTTGAGCTTAGCTAATATTGTACACAGAACCTTTCTACAAGAATTAGGAAGACAGCAAAACAAGTAATTTTGGTTTATGCTAAAGTTAAGTTCATCAAACAAATTCATAACTATGTTTTTCTAAACTAAACAAAAGTTTTTATCCTTTATACTAACCTAGAAGGCTTATGCCAAAGGTCTTTGAGATAATTTCCATAGGGAACGAACTACTAATAGGAAAAGTTGTAAACTCAAATGCTTCATACCTTTGTAAGAAAATTACAGAACTCGGGGGCTTCGTAAGAAGAATTACTGTCGTAAGAGATGATCTAGATGAAATTTCTTCTTCAATAAGAGAAGCAATAGCAAGGAACCCTGACTACATAATTACTACTGGCGGTTTGGGACCAACATTTGATGACATGACGCTTGAAGGAGTTGCAAGAGCCCTCAGATTAGAACTTGAAGTCAACGAGGATGCTCTAAAAATGATAAAGGAAAAGTACCAAGCAATAAACGAACAGCTTACTCAACACAGGATAAAAATGGCAAAGTTTCCAAGGGGTGCTATAGCTTTAAAAAATAAAGTTGGCATGGCACCAGGTTGCTTAATTAGCGTAAGCTCTACAAAGATACTAAGTTTGCCTGGTGTTCCAAAAGAAATGGAAGCTATATTTGAAGATTTTCTTGAGTCTACTCTAAGATCAGAGCTTAGTTCCACCAAGTTTTTAGAAGAAAGTTTATTCGTTTTTGGAATAAAAGAATCAACTTTTGCTCCTGTAATTGATGAAGTTAGAAAAAAGGTTCCAGAGGTTTACATAAAGTCACATCCAAAGGGTGCTGAAGGTGAACCAAGCTTAGAGCTTCATCTTACAATTTATGGAGAAGACGAACAAATAATTAGAAATAAGCTTTCTGAAGCTTCTAAATTACTCGAAGAAAAGGTCATCTTTCTTGGAGGGAAATTAGCAAAGAAGAGCTAAATTTATTAATCTAAGACTTTTATTTTTCTAGTAAGTTGAGCATAGATGCGTTTAGAAAAGATGCAGATGAAGTGATCTCAAGATTAAACGAAAGTAAAGAGCATTTTGCTGTTGTAGTTACGCATGACGATGCGGATGGCTTATCTTCTGGAGCTATTATAAAAGAAGCTTTAGAAAGAAGCAAATTCGAAGTTAAGATTATCTTTCTAGAAAAAATTTTTCCCGAAGTTGTAAAAGATCTACACTCAAATTACAACTTAATTTTTTACACAGACATTGGTTCTGCTCATGCTAACTTAATTTCAAGCCTTAATTCAAAAAATAGTCTAACAATAATACTCGATCATCACAACGCTTCTGGCGGCGAAAGCAACAATGTTTATGACTTAAACTTAGAAAAGTATGGCTACAAAGGTGAGACTGATTTTTCTGGCGCAACAATTACTTACCTCTTTGCTAAACAACTTAATTCAAGAAATGAAGACCTAATTTATCTTGCTTTGGTTGGAAGTAAAGAAATTCCAGATGGCTTCCTTGGCATAAATAAAGGTCTTTTGGAGGAGGCAGAAAGAAAAGGTTACATAAAGAAAAAAGGGAACGACTACTTGATAACAAAGTTCAATACTACGCTGGGTGAAATGTTTTCTTCTCTTCAAATATTAGGTTCTGTTGGCTACTATAGTCAAGGTCCAGAAATTGGAATAAAAGCAGCAATAAGTGGTATAGATACAAGTATTGAGGAAAAAATTAAATCTCTAGAATTTAAGAGAAAAAATGCAAACAAAAAGCTCATAGAAGCACTGTTGAAGGGTTCTTTAAAAAAGCTTAATAGGATTCAGTGGTTTGATGCCTCTAATTTTTTTAAGGGAATGGGAACAAAAGTATTGGGAACGTTTTGTTCTTACTTATCTTACCAAACTCATATTGTAGACCAAGACAAATATATTGTTGGTATCGTAGATATGCCAAGTGAAATCCCTAATTGGGGAAAGTTGGAAAAAGAGTACTGCAAAATATCTACAAGAGCACCCAAAAAGCTTCAAGAACTTATAAGAAGTAAGAAATCAATTTCGGTTGTTGATTTACTGGTAAAGTCTACGGGTCCTCATGGCTTTGCCGATGGACACGACTTTGCTGCAAGTGCAATAGTTACCAAAGGAAGTGAAGCAGAAGTAATTAAAAGAATGGATAGCTTGTAGCACTTTCATGAAAAGTTATAAGCACTGTGCTTATGCGCAATGCAGCTTGCTTTAAGTAAAAAGCTTTGATTGCTTGTACTTCCCAACTTTTTTAACGTCTATTCCTACTGCTTCCAAAATTCTCTCACAAGCTGCGATGACTTGGTTTTCGATGTAGTATTGCCAATCTATTTCTTCAAGCTTTGCTTCAAAGTAAGGCTTAACCCTCGTGTATATTCTTCCAGAACCTTTTACCACTACGTATCCTACTTTATCTCCAGGATCAACTTTCCAACCTGATTTTATTAAGTACCTGGCAACTACTACATGCGGTGCAGTAGCTTCGTACTCTTCAATAGGTCTAGTTATTTGCTTCCATATAACTAATTTTTTTACATCCACAGAAGCCTTTCTTAAAAGATCTATGTACTCGTTTAGCACTTTCAATCCTTCATCTTTTGATCCAGTCTTTAGTATGCGTTCTATTACTTTAGATTGTACTTCCTTGGCTATCGTACTCCAGTCTCCTCTAACCGCTTCTAGCCCAACAAACTCAACTTTTCCATCTTCTGTCAATCCTGCATACTTCTTCTTTGCTTCTGTGAATATTATCCTTAAGAATATTTTATCTATTTTTGCTTCAAGGCTAAGTTCATTCTTTATCCATTCAAGAAATTCTTCAACTTTATCTTTTTTGTAGCTAACAAACAAGCTGTCGGTATCCGAGTAGATTACACTTAATCCTAGCTTCTCCGCTTTATCTATTGCGCTTGTAATTGTTATTCTTCCCCATGCTGTTGTGGCTTCTGCTACTTCGCGAGCATACCATCTTGCTCCAGCCCACCCAGTATACCCATATACTGCGTTCGTAATTATCTTTATAGCCTTTTGTCTTGAATCTAGCACTTTGTATTCTGTGCTACCTTCCTTAACTTCTCGCATAATTTTTCTTATTTTGTCTCTTTCTTCTATTAGATCCACTAAAGCCATAGGAAGAAAACCTCTTTCCTTTGAAAAGCCGAAATTAAGCCCAGGTGCTTGTTCGCCATCTTTAACAATAGTATCGAATGAAATGTTATGTTTAATCATAAGACTTGGATACATACTTTTGAAGTCAACAACAGCAACATTTTCATGAAGTCCTGAAATTGGCGCTTTTACGATTGCCCCTTGATAGCTTTCATGGACAATTTCCTTTCTTTCAGGAACAAGTTCTCCAACTTCTTCTGCTTTTTTCATTAGATAGCTTTCAACTCTAAACCCTGCAGATGTTGCAAGAACTTGGTCTGCTGGTAAACTTGTTATTTTCGAAAGCTCGAATATGTAGTCCTCTAAAGAATTGTAAATTTCTAATATCGTTACAGCTCTACCTAAGCAAAAGTTCTTTACTTCTTCAGGTTTTGACTTCCATCGCTCTGAAATTTCAAACTCGTCTATTGTATTGTAGTTAACTTTTATGTTTAAGAATTCAGCGTACTCTTCTAAAGATTCAAGTTTAACTTCAGGTGTTTCTTTAACTAAGTCAAATAAGTCTATGTTTATTCTACCTTGAATCGAAAAATGGCCAAAAACACTTTGATGAGGTTCAGACTGATTTCTTCCAACTTTTAGCTTTACTGAGTTTATTTTTGCCCTCTTTAGTAAGTAGCTCCAGTGAGTCTGGTTGTTTTTAAACCCTACGATGACATCAGGGTCTATTTTCATTATTTCGTCACAAAAAGTTGAGAGTATTTCGTTTTCTTTCCCAACTATGATATTTTTATAGCCTTCGTTTGAACACAATGCTATGGCAACTATAGGGTCTCTGTCAGCCCTCGGTGTTCCCCTCTCACTAAAATAAATAACCTCAAATGAAACTACTTTTAATTTTGGTTTGTTCTTATCTAATTTCTTTGCAGTACTTATGTCAACTCTCGTTGTTCCGTCTGTATTTTCTTTAACGAACTCATACCAAGTAGAAGGTTCTATTCTGTTTTCTATCCAAAACTTTGTGGTGTACCTTATGTCGTAGTTGTAAACTTTAAGCTTAAGCTCCTTTGATATTTCTTCCCCCAGACTTTCAACTTCAGTAGAATTAAGCCTAACTTTAATGGCTTTAACTTCTTTTCCCCTAATTTTTACATTCTTTAATTCTGCATCTAAAACTTTATCGGCAAATATCCTCGTTAAGTCTTTTACTTTCTTTTCTTCGTCTTCTCCAACAAGATAAATTGAAGGGTAGTAGTTTGCTCTTAAAACTGTTCTACTGCCATCTTCTTTAATGGCCCAGATGAGAACCGAAGGTACCTTGCTACTTAAGTCTTCTGATGCATCTAAAAGCCACACTCTCAGCACAAAATTTACTTTGACGCCTTCAATTTAAAAATGTTTTCTAGTTTTAGACTGTAGCTCTCGGTCTAGAAACACCTTAAAGTTAACAGGACACAGCTGCTAGAAAGAAAGATTAATAAAGCAATAAGTTTTGTATCGCCTTAAAACTTGAAGTTTTTGAAGTGTAAAGAAGTATCAAATAAGATAAAGGCAAAAGTTGCAATAATTGGAGCTGGACCTGCCGGACTTACTGCCGCTGGAGTCTTACTTTGCGATGGAATAGAGGTTGATGTTTTTGATATGTTACCAGAACCTGGAGGTCTAATGATTTTTGGAATTCCTGAGTTTAGGATTCCCAAAAGTGGAGTTAGAGAGGGCGTGAAAGAGCTGAAAGAGAAGGGTGTAAACTTCTACCTAAATACAAGAATTGAAGATTCTGAAAAATATGACATAAACTTTGAAGAAATTGTTAGTAAGTACGATGCACTTTTGCTAGCTACTGGCGCTTGGGAACCAAGAAAAATGAACGTTGAAGGTGAAGACTTAAGTGGCGTTTACCATGCTGCTCCTTACATAGTGAGCTACTATTTAGTTAAGTTTGGCTACAAAGACAGTAGTATTTTGCCACGGCTTGGTAAGAGCGTTGCAGTCATAGGAGGCGGCTTAACTGCTGTTGATTCAGCGTTGGTTGCTTTAGAATCTGGTGCAAAAGATGTTTATTTAGTGTACAGAAGAACAAGAAAGGAAGCTCCAGCCGGAGAAAAGGAAATTAGTTCATTAGAAAGTAAGGGTGTAAAAGTCGTTGAGCGCAAAGTTCCAGTTAAGTTTGTGGGTGAAAATGAAAAGCTAAAGTACATGATAACTGTAGATTTAACTTTGGGTACTCCAGACCATACAGGGAGACCCTCTCCTATACCCTTACCTGGAACTGAAAAATCTTTTGAGGTTGATTCTGTCATTGTAGCTGTTGGTGGTAAATCTACACCTCCTTTTAAGAAAAATAAGCTAGGGATAGAAGTTAGTGAAGATGGAAGAGTTTTAGTGGATCAAAAGAAAAGAACAAACAAAGTTGGAATTTTTGCTGCTGGAGATGTTGAATCAGGACCTTCTTTAATAGGGCCTGCTGTCAAATCAGGAATTGATGCTGCGCTATCTATAAAAGAATTCTTGATAAGTAGAAAATGGAAATAAAATAACTTTACTAAAAGGGAAGACAAAAACAAAGCTTTATAATAGCTACTTTCATTGTAAGAAAGCAACTTGAGCTGGTTTATCTTTGCACATGGAGATTGTGATGGTGTATGTTCTGCTTCATTGGCGTTTTCAGTAAAAAAGGATGCTAAAGTGTTCTTTACAAGTCCAGCTGGTTTGCTTCAAGATCTGAAACAAGTTAAGGATGAAAACCTCATAATAACTGATATAGCGTTAACGTCTAGCTATAAAGAAGAAATTATTTCTGAACTTAAGAGAATCTCGTCTAAAAGCGAAGTACTTTACTTCGACCATCATCCACTTCCCTCGGGTTTAAGTAAAGAAGAAATACCTGCAACTTTAATTAGAGGAAACGACGATTCTTGCGCTTCAGAGTTAGTGTACAGCTACTTCAAAGACGAACTCGATCCAGAATTAAGCAGAGTCATGGTGTATGGTGCAATTGGAGACTACAGCGATAACACTAAAGTTGTTAAGATGGTTTTAAATGAATGGGATAAGAGGGAACTTTACCTTGAAGCAGGAATACTGGTAAAAGTTCTCGAAGGTACGAGGAAAAGAGACTATGATTTCAAAAGAAGTTTAGTTTTATATCTGTCACAAAATAAGCTTCCAAGTCTAAGTGAAGAACTTGTTAAAATTGCTGTTCAAGAGTCTATATTAGACGAACAGATGCGTGAAGTTGTAAAAGGAAACACTAAGGTTGTTGGAAATGTTTCATACGTTAAGGATGTTCCTTGGTCTCTTGGAAAAGCAGCAACGTACGCGAGAGTTTACGGTAAGACTATAGTTGGAGTAGCGGCTGAGCAAAGAAAAGAATACGTAGATATGAGCATAAGATCAATAACTTTAGATAATCTTTATGAAGTAGTTTCTAAAGTTGCTGAAAGTTTAAATGGAACTGGTGGTGGACATAAAAACGCAGCAGGTTCAAGAGTTCCAAAAGATTTGTTTATGCAATTCATAAGCAAACTTAATGATGCAGTCTCTACTCAATTATCTTCTTAAATGTTTGCGACGCGATAACTATAGTAACTGCTACAAACACAAAAGAAACTAAGAAGTCTAAGGGCACCGTTGTTAAGTCTCCAGTTATCATTAGTGCTCTTAATCCTTCAACAGCATAAGAAAGAGGGTTAATCGTTGCAACCGCTTTTAACCAATTTGGCATTAAATTAATTGGGTATATTGCGTTACTAGCAAAGAATAGTGGCATTGTAATTGCTTGTCCAATACCCATAAATCGTTCTCTTGTTTTCAACAAGGATGCTATGAATATTGAAAGTGCTGCAAAGGCAGCACAAAATATTACTATGAGAAGAGCTGCCAAGAGTAAGTAAATTGGATTAATTACTATTCTTACTCCAAGTATTTCCGCTAGCAAGACTATTATAAGCGATTGGAAAATTCCACGTACTCCAGCAGACAAAGCTTTTCCAATTACCAAAGCAGATCTTGAAACTGGAGCTACCAGTAGTTTATTGAGAACTCCTAAATCTCTTTCCCATATAACATTTAGCCCATAGAATATCGAGACAAAGGTTATTGATTGAACTAGTACTCCTGGAGTTATGAACTCCATGTAAGTGATGTTTGGAATTGGAACAACCCTAAATTTTTCCATAACTGGCGCGAAAACTCCAATCCAAAGTATTGGCTGCACTGCTCTCGTATAGAGTTCTGTTCTATCATGCATTATTCTCCTAACTTCAACTTCCAACATTGCTAAAACTTTTTCGATGTATGCTATCACTCTTCTCACCTCATTCTTTGCATAGTTCTTCTAACTTTTCTTGCTTCTAAAGCGCTAGTTGTTTCTTCTAATTTGGTTCCTGCGTATGCCAAGAAAACATCATCTAAAGTTGGCTTATTCATAGACAAACTCTCAACATCTACATTGTTTTCTTTGAGTGTTGAAATTATTTCGATCACAGCTTCCTCTGCATTCTCAACATATGCAGTAACACTTCCTTCCTCTTTCCCATCATAAATTTGTTTCACGAAGGGTAAGCTATTTAGAAGGTTTTTTACTTCTTCCTTGTGAAACTTTGAGATGATAGTAATGGATTCCAGTTTTGTGCTTCTCTTCAACTCAGAAGAAGTTCCAACTGCTACTATTTTTCCAAGGTTTATTATCGCCAACCTATCTGTAACCATGTCTGCTTCATCCATGTAGTGAGTTGTCATAAATATCGTCATTTCGTGTTCTTCCATAAGTTGACTTAAGTACGACCAAATTGCTTTTCTTCCAGATGGATCTAATCCTATAGTAGGTTCGTCAAGAAATAGCACTTTTGGATAATTTATTATCGCTTGCGCTATTTCAAGCCTTCTCATCATTCCTCCTGAGTAGTTTTTCACAACTATGTTTGCCTTGTCAAGTAATCCAACTAAGCTTAATGCATTTTCTATCCTTCTTTTTCTTTCTGAAGAAGGAACTCCGTAAAGTTTAGAATAAAAGAGCATGTTTTCATAGCCCGTTAAGTCTGTCATTACTGAAATTTCTTGAGGAACGTATCCAATAAGCTCTCTTACTCTTTCTGCTTCTTCAATTATGCTCTTTCCTAAAATGAAAGCTTCACCACTAGTTGGAGGTATTTGAGTCGTAAGAATTCTAACTAAGGTAGTTTTTCCCGCTCCATTCGGCCCTAACAATCCAAATATTTCTCCTTCCTCTACATCTAAGCTAACTCCATCAAGGGCTCTTGTAACTTTGTCATATACCTTTACTAAGTTTCTTACTGATATTACGTTATTGCTCATTTCACTTGCGTGCTAATACGATAAGTACTATTTAAGAGTATCGTTATCGATGTTGCTCTTTCTGTTCTTCTTATAACCTCTTTTCTTTGTACATTAACTTTACAAGGTAGTTTTTTCTAAGATTCTTTAGCCTTTCCTCTTTTTGTATCATTTTTATAATTTCACTTCTTGTAGTGTGCATTATTTCTTTTACTTCTTTCATTCCAAGATTGTAGTAGTACCTTGCTTGAATGAAAGTTGAAAGCTTATCAGATATGTAGGCTACTTTAGCTTCTATAGAGTTTTGTAGCGTGTACTCAAGCAATAGCTTTTCAATTTCTTCACTAAATTCCTTAAAAGCTAGGATTTCTATTCTTTTCTTATCGACTCTCTGCGAAGTCCACTTTGGAAGGTCTCCAGTCAATACTTCATGTAAGTCGTGTGTTAGTGCTAATACGGCTGCTCTTTCCGCATTAATTTTTGTTCCTTTTTTTGCTAAAAAGCTACTGAGCTCAAAAGCTATTACAGCGCTTTCAAAAGAATGCTCTGCAACGCTTTCAGCTAACTCTTTAGGAACTCCTCTTTGCATCCATCCAGTCCTTGCAAGTCCTTTAAGATAGATTGTAAAGTTGGAAGAAACTCTTCTTTTTTTCATGGCTAGAATTTAGAAAGTGCTTCTTTTATAGCTTCTTTCAGTTCTGGATGCGGCATTGGATAAACAAAGAAACAAACTCCGTTAGAACCTTTTTCTAGTGCGATGCCTACAGCATTCAGTATATCTTCTCTGTTTCTTAGAAATCCTAAAAATATTCCAGCAACTATATTCTTTCCAGAGGATATCCCTTCCATAACTGCTTCTCCAATCCAATTGATGTTTTTGTCGTAGTATTCATGGTATATCATTGGCTCAAAACTATCAAGTGGCCAAGTTGCCCATTGCTGAAAAACAATTCTGTAGGCATAGCCTGGAGTAGCGAAAACAGCTGCAGATGTTTCAATACTACTATCGTAACTCTTTACAGTTACGTTAACAGCTTTAACTATTTCAGTAATTTTGCCTGCTCTCCACGCGTGCCACTCGTACCACTTTCTTGTTCCAAATTTAATTTCTATTGGATCAAAGCCAAATTCCTTCATAAACCCTTCTCTACACTTTTTGCAGTAGCAGAAATCATACTTCTCCATGTAAACGTCTTTGCTTTTTTCTAGACTGTATCTTTCCCTAAGGCCTTCTGGTAAAAATAAATCCGGAAGTCTTATGTAGTCAAGATGGATTCCATCTACATCGTAAGTCTCCATAAGCTCCTGAATAGTTCCAAGTAAGTAGCTTCTTACTTCCTCGTTAGATGGACAAAGCCACTTATAGCTATTAATGTAAGGTGGCTCATCTACACAGCTTTTTCCTTCCTTGCTAACAACAAACCATTCTCTTTTTTTAGTGATCAGTTCTTCGTTTGGTTTATTCAAAGCAACTATCCATGCATGAACCTTTAGCCCATTTCTTTTAGCTTCTCTTATTGCTCCTTCGATTAGACTTCTTTGTCTTGCTTCTTTTGCAACAACTGATAACTTAGCAGGATAAAGAGCGCCTTCGTTGTCTATACTCAATAGGAATATTTCGTCAGCTCCAATTTCTACTATTTCCTTAATATGTTTTTCTGGATTTTGTGCAATTGCTTTCGAGTTTACCCAAAATGCTTTTTTATAACCGCTAGTCATACTCCTATGTTGTTGTTCTGAGCTTTATAAATTATTTTCAAAATTATTAACAACTGAAGTCAGAAGTCGTATGCTTCTAAGGTACTCATAGGTCGATTGTTCGTATCCGTTGTACAAGTGTACTGTCCACCTCTCGGTTTAAGTAGGGAGACTTCCGCCTTAATCTTCGTTAAGTTAAAGAGCGACTAATGGCTTTGTACAATAACCTTAATGCCAGGGCCTACTCGGCTAAGAGATAACAACTTAAATTAGTAAGCGTAAGCTTAATAAATTCGATAAGTGTAGGTAAAAGCGATGTAAAATGAACAACGAAACGATAGCAATATGTGCTCACCTAGGCTCTGGAAGTACAGAAGTTGCTGAGATTGTTGGAAAAAGATTAGGCTTTGAAGTATACAACACAGATAAGCTTCTCAGAAGGATCGCAATTGATTCTAACGTTTCATTCGAGCAACTAGCTAGTAAGTCCATTTCTGGGGAAGTTGAAATAGATGATGTTCTGTTCAGCTATGCTCTAGATATACTAAACAAGGGAAAAGTGATTTTTGAAGGAAGGTCAAGCATACTTGTATTTCTAGCTCCTATAACTCTAAAAGTATTCTTAACTGCACCAGACTACATAAGAGCAAAGCATGTGGCTGACGTCAGAAAAATAAGCTACGAAGAAGCTATGAACGAAGTTAGAATTAGCGATCAAGACAGAGAAAACTTAGCTAGAAAAATATGCAAAATTAACTGGCAAGACCCACAACTGTATGACTTAGTTGTAAATACTGGTGGTTGGAAATACGAAGACGTGGCAGAACTAGTTATTAATGCCTTTAACATGAAAAAGAAGAGGTGAAATGAGAATGTTCGACCCAATAAGTTTCATAGTTGGTTTACCTATTAAAGAATCAAAGGAAAAAAGAGGAATCACTTTAGATTCTGACGCAATGGCTCTGCTTAACGTAAAAGAGGGCGACGTAGTGTATGTAACGAAAGGCGAAAGGTTTGGAATACTTTACAGTCCAGAAATAGAGCTAAAGGTAATTCGTGCCTTGCCACAAGATATAGGAAAGAAGATAGTAAGATTAACGAGCGACGTTGAAGACTTCCGGCCAGGAGATCCGATATTGGTTTACACAAAGGGCTAGACTTCTTTTACTTCCTCAAGAGGCTTAATTTTTTCTCTAATTTTTTCTACTAAGTTTTCTACGTTTCTGTTTTTAGCTGAAGTTAAAACATAATCATGTTCTCCTATCTTGCTAAATAACTTATTGATTTTTTCTTCCACTTCTTTTAAGCTTACTCTATCTATTTTGTTGAGTGCAAAAAGGATTCTGTTCTTGCTTATGTTGAGATCGCTTAAGTACTTCAAAGAAGTCTTTACTCTAAGCTCAAGAATTTCGTATTGATCGCTAACATCAACTACTAATAGTATAAGGTCTGAGGAAGATATATCTTCTAGCGTTAATTTAAAAGAATAAATAAGCCTTGGATCCAAATCAACAACAAAACCAATAGTATCCACTAGGTATAATTTAAGACCTTCTCTTTCTACAAGATAATACTTGCTACTTAAAGTTGTAAAAGGCCTTTCGCTGACTGGCTTATCTAAGTTTGTGATTGCGTTAAAAATTGATGTTTTCCCAGCGTTGTAGTATCCAGTTATACAAACGAGTGGGATGGCTTCACTTTTTCTCTTTTGTACATTTATCTTATGCATCTTAAGCTTATGGTTTATCTGTTCTTCTATTTTTGCTCTGTTCTTTAACAACATCGACACAACTTTATGGTAAGAATACTCACCTAAGCTTCTAGGTCCAGGATGTTCTCTTCCCACCTTGTACTTGATTGAAGCCAAAAGTTTTTGGTATGGAATTTCTTTAAGCAACCTAGCAAGTTTTATTTGGAGTTTTGATGTCTCATCGCTTGCTTCTAAGTCAAAAATTTTTAATGTTAGATCGTAACGATCGATAACTTCCTTCCCAAGTACTTTCTTAAGGTTAAACTGTTGTTTTGTTGAAAGTTCATTGTACACTATTATTGTGTCTATTCTTTCTTTGCTAGCTCTGTCTTTAATTTCATAAATCTTTCCACTTCCAAATAAGTATCTTGGGTCTGGCTTTGAATTAACTTGAACTATTCTATCAACTACTTCGTATCCTACAACTTTTGCTAAGTTTTCAAGTTCAAGGAGCTTAATTTTGAATAAGTTGTGATCATGCGGGTTCGTTTTTAGATAGCAAACGTACGCTCTGTCTTTCATTAATTTGAGTGTTCTTTCTTTTTGTGCTTTTAAAGTCTTTCTTCAGCAGTTCAGGAAACACTCCTAAATTAGAAAGGTTAATACTTCAGTAACTTAAGTTCGTGTATGTTTTAAATAATTGTTTGTTTTACTTCATTATTTTTGTTTCTTATGTTAAAAAATAAAATTATGTTTCTATACTAGAGCAATACCTTTATATCCTTATTTTTTAGTTGTTTAGTCGGTGAAGAAAATGTCTATAACACCTGAACCAAAATTGGACGACAAAGACAAAGCAATACTTAGAGCTCTGAAAGAACTTGGGCAACCTTCTGGCTGTGGTGATGTAGCAAAGAAGGCAAACTTAAAAACTCAGCAAGTAACTGCTAAAGTTAGAAAATTAAAAACCTTAGGTCTGATAGAGTCTCCTCAATCTGGCAAGTACGTAATAACTGCAAAAGGAGAAGAAGCAATAAAGCAATAACTTAATCATAAGCCAGTTCATATCTTTTTAAGATTTCTTTGTTTTTAGCTATGTCTTTGGTTTTTCCATCGTAAACAATTTTTCCATCGTACATTATTATTAGTCGTTTAGATAGTTCAAACGCAGCTTCTAAATCATGCGTAGAGAACAAGAAAGTTGAATTTGTAGAAACTTCTTTCAATATTTCAATTATTTCTCTTCTACTTTTTGGGTCTAAGTTTGAAGTTGGTTCGTCAACTAGTAAAATCTCTGGTTCTTTAGCTATAACCGAAGCGATCGTAACTTTTCTTTTTTCTCCAAAACTTAACCTATGTGGCATCTTGTATCTTATTTTATCCAATCTTAACGACTTCATTAGATTCTCTGTCTTTTCTTTTACCTCTTCTTCTTTTCTGCCTACTTGAAATAAGCTAAAAGCAATTTCGTCAAAAACGCTTTGGTTAAATATCTGCGCATCTGGATCTTGAAATACGATTCCAATTTTTTTCCTTATCGTTTTTTTATCTCTTATTTCCTCTCCATTGTTGAACAGCTTTACACTTCCTCTCGTAGGAGGATAAAGAAAGGAAGCCACTAACAAAAAAGTAGTTTTTCCAGATCCGTTTGGTCCGACTATAGCTACTTTTTCATTCTTTAAGAATTCTGCGCTTACGTTGCTTAATGCCTTAGTTCCATCAAAATAAATATAATCTACTTCATTTAGCTCTAGAACTTTATCGTTCAACTTAGTATCTCAAGCTCCAATGATAAAGCTAAAAATATTATTGTTAACAAAAAGAAGACAAGATTGTATTTTTTCTCATCTCTGCGTAAAATGCTCACTTCTTCAAAGTTCCTTGACTCCAGAGCCAGGAAAACCAACTCTGATTCTTCAAAACCTCTTAGTAGCAAATTGGATACCAGTCTGCCTGTTTCTTTTAGTCCAACTCTTCCCTCTGCTACTCTACTTTCGATAGACAATGCTAAGTCTCTTATTTTTGTTAAGTAAACAAACAACAGCCTATAAGTTAGTAAAAGGCTTATTGAAATTTCTCTTGGAAGCTTAATCTTTTTTAAGGTGTTTGAAAGTTCTCCTATGGTTGTAGTCATAGTTATCAAAACAACTAAAGACGTTGCTACAACTACTCTAAAGTTGAATGTTAAAAACTGATTTAAACTAGCAAAACTAGTTCCAAGTTCTAAGTTAAAAAATCTTATAACTATGTCTTTTTGATTGCCTAAAAATAGTCTTGGGAAAGATATCACTAAAGCATAAAGGGGTATAAAAATAAAAGTTCTCTTTAAAAATTCTAAAAAGTCAACTTTTGAAAGGAAAGAAAGAATAAGCGAAAGTACAAAAAACAAACTTACTGAAAGAGGCTTCTCTTCAACTAAAGTTGTAGCAATGATTAGAAAAGTTAGAACTAATTTTTCTTCAGGACTAACTTTCTGCATCAATCCATTTCTGTATACATTTTTTTCTTCGAATAAAGAGTGTTCAAGAAATTCATCTATGTTAAGTATAGTTTTTCTGAACAATTTAACTCTTTTTTCTTGAGAGTACGCTTGCTAGTGCATAAGCTAAAATTAAAACAATAAGTGTTCCAATTATTCCTGCTATAACTCCAGAAACGTCAAGCTCATATCCAAGTAAGTTTATCGTTTTCCAACCTAACGTATAACCTGAGAGTGGTGCTTTAAAGATCTCGACTTCTTTTAGGTTAAGTATTTCAGCAGCCTTATCTAAAGGCTCGTAGGCATAAGATGCAACCCATGAACCAAGAAAAGCAAGTATAGCTGCTACAACTAAAATTTTTAGCAACATAACATAGTCCAACTTCATCTTTACTCCTCCCTCACTAAGTCAGGTCTAACCTTTGAAACATAGTAAACTGCAGCTGCAGTTATAGCTCCTTCGCCTATTCCAATTATTGCATGGCTTATCGTCATAACTGGGACTGTAATGCTTAGACCATATCCGAAGACACTTGATGAGAGTCCTAGCTGTATTCCCGTAGAAAGCGCTGCAAAAGTTATTCCTATCCAACCTCCCAAAAATGATGCAACAATAATTTTTGCTTTTTCGTTAACTTTTAGTTTACCCATTATTTTTAAAGTTGCCTTGTAAGTAGCATAACCAACAAAAGAGCCAACTACTGCCATACTCAGCACGTTTCCTCCATATGTAGTAAGGCCTCCGTCGTTGAACACTAGAGCTTGAACAAGTAAAATTATCGAAAGTGCGATTACCCCTGAATAAGGACTAAGTAGTATTGAAATTAAAGGAGAGCCAATTAAGTGTCCAGTCGTTCCTCCAGGACCTATTGGCCAATTAACCATCTGAGCAGCAAATATTAAAGCTGTTAATGTACCAAATAAAGGAGCTGTTTTTGCGTCAAACGTATTCCTAACCTTTTTAAAGGATAAGATCCAGAATGGAATGTCTATTAGAAAAGCTATTGTCGCAACCTGTAGCGTTAGAAAACCATCTGGCATGTGCATTCTTTGTTCGCCTGTGTCAACGACAAATCTTTTGGTATATTTAAGTATTACTGAATTAACTATTTGTATTACTAACTTATTCTATTCTAATTTATTTTTCCTGAACTTAAGGATTAACTTTTCCAATACAGAATACGCCCTTAAAGCATCTTCTCTACTTACAATGAGTATTGTGTCAGTGTAACATGAAACGATCTGGGTTATGTTTATCCCTTCTCTAAATAAAGAATCTACAATAAAGGAAACTACTCCGGGTGTACTAACGATTTCTCTAGGACTGATTAAGAGTATAGCCGATTGTTCACTGATTTCTTCTTTTATTTCTTTTGGATCGAAATAGTTCTTTATTTCTTTATAAGTATCTGAGTCTAAAGTTATTGTGATCGAACCAACTCCTTGAGTTATTTGAACAAACCTGCTTTTATCGAACACTTCAACAATTTTACCTAGTTTTTCTTTTGCCATGTGGATATCTAAAGTAATTAGAGAAATCTCATTTTTTAGCTCAAGCTTGCTGTTCTGAATTATTTTTATTATGCTTTCTTCAAATTTGCTAGATTCACTCTTCTTTACTTCTTCTCTTGTTCTTATAACTGCCATCTTTATGGCGTCTCTGTTTACCTTTTTTCCTATTTCTTTTTCAACCTCTGGTGCAATTAAATCAGCGACCATAGAGAAATTGATCACGTCCATTTTAATGCAATCCAATATAGATGGTCTTGAAAATATTATATTCTTTACAACCTCGGAAACTGATTTTCCACCAGCTTCTTCTTTTTGCATTTCGAAGCTTTTTCTCCTTTTACTTTTCTTCTAAGAACTCTCTTATAAAGTTTTCCCGTACAGTTAACTTCATCTACGTTTCAAAATAAGTAGACTCCATATAGGCTAAAAAATTAAGAAACTAAGCGCCAATCGCTTAAGATAAAAATAGAACTTCAGGTGGTGTTTTTCCTAGATCGTACTTTTTAGGAAACCAATAAAGGCTCTACACATTCTTAACATTTAAGGTACGAAGTTCTTTCTATTTTCTTTTTTATTAAGTGTACTAAAGCGAAATAAACTTTTAGCTTCTCTATATCTTTAGTTTTTGGCATACTGTCTTTCAGAAATCACTGAATTATTTCGTCTCCAAATCAGTTAGAGTTCTCTTAATTAGTTTAACTCTTAATCAGGCGATAACTCCTTATAAGTTTTCTAAAAGAGCTTTAAAGTTTGAAAGAAAGCTTCAACTTTGAGAAGGTATAGGTTTATAATTGGATAGAAAGTTAAATTTCTAATTTTTATGAATTTTTGCTTTAAGAATAAGTTTCAAAATTCTATTCTAACTAGAACAGATAAGCCTCATTTGTGTTACTAATGTTACAAAACCTATATTTCACATTACTACCGTCTCGTATCTATGTCAAAAGTTGAAAGAAAATGGTTCTACTTCGTTTTTGCAGTCTTAGTAGTAGCTATCGTAGCTTACTTAGGCTACAACATTTATCAGCAACAAGTCTATCCAACTGTAACTTCAATAAAAAATAAAGGTGTACTAATCGTTGGAACTTCTGCAGATTTTCCACCATTTGAGTACGTAAATCAATCTGGAGCTATAGTTGGGCTAGACATAGATATTGCAAATGCGATTGCAAAGGAGCTAGGTGTTAAACTAGTAGTTAAAGATCTTAGTTTTGATGCTTTAATTTCAGCTCTGCAGGGTAAACAAGTAGATCTAGTCATTGCCGGTATGACGATAACCCCAGAAAGGTCAAAGGTTGTTGATTTTTCAGTTCCCTACTACAATGCAAGTCAGGCTGTAATTAGTCTTACAGCTCAAAAGTTTTCAGGTGTTAATGACCTAAAAAACAAGAAAATTGGAGTTCAAACAGGAACAACAGGAGAGAGCTGGGCTGAAGACAACCTAGTAAATACAAGTGTAATTCCAGAAAGCAATTTGTTTCACTATGACAAACTTTCAGATGCACTTCTTGCTTTGAAGCGGGGAGACATAGATGCAATAATAATAGACGAGCCTGTTGCAAGGATGTTTGTAAGAACGGTTAGCGGTGTACAATATGACTTTGGAATTTATACAGGAGAACAGTATGGCATAGCAATTAACAAAGATAGCAAAGATTTGCTTAATTTAGTAAACACAGTAATAAACAATATGAAAAGCAGTGGACAACTTGATTCCTTAGTTCAAAAGTGGTTTGGAAGCGGATAAAATGATAGACCTTGGTTTTCTAACTTCAATTTTTCCTTATTTAATTCAAGGCCTTGTTTTTACTTTAGAACTAAGCGTACTCGGGTTCGTACTTGGCTTCTTCTTAGGTGTAACTTTAGCAGTGCTTAGGCTATCCAACGACAAGTTTTTATCCTCCATATCTTCTTTATACATTGACCTAATAAGAGGAACTCCATTGCTAGTTCAAATTTTAATAATCTATTTTGGATTGCCTTCCCTAGGTCTTTACTTTGACCCTATAACTGCTGGTGTGTTAGCCATAGGATTAAATAGTGCTGCATATCAGGCTGAGATTATAAGGTCTGGAATAAAGTCAATTCCAAAAGAAAATATTGAGTCTGCACAGTCTTTGGGGTTGACCGACTTTAAGATATATAAGTTTGTTGTGCTACCTTTAGCAATTAGAAACGTAATTCCAGCACTAACTAATGAACTTGTTACCTTAGTAAAAGATAGTTCGTTGGTTTCAGTAATAGGTGTAGCTGAACTAACAAGAAGAGGAGAATACATAATTGCTTGGACTTTCAGACCCTTTGAAGTTTATTTGCTTGTAGCTATGATCTATTTTGTTATTTGTTACTTTTTGTCAAAGCTCTCTTCTAAGCTTGAGAAAGTATTGGCAGTTCCAGGCTTCTTTTCCGCAAAGGAATGAGAAGTATGTCAAGCTACTTGCTTTCTGTTAAGAATCTAAGAGTAAGTTACAACAACAACGTAGAAGTGCTCAAAGGTGTTAGCTTAAATGTTGAAAAGGGAGAAAAAGTTGTAATAATTGGGCCAAGTGGTTCTGGCAAGAGCACGCTTCTTAAGGCTATAGATGGACTTGTAAAAATAAAAGAAGGAGAAATATTCTTTGATGGCGTTAAAGTTACTAACGATAACATCATTAAGGTTAGAAGTGAGATTGGCTTTGTGTTTCAAAATTATACTTTATTCCCTCACTTTACTTTACTAAAAAATGTAATGTTCCCTTTGCAAGAAGTTAAGAAGCTAAGTAAGGAGGAATCAGAAAAAATTGCTAGTGAAGTTCTAGAATCTGTTGGACTTTTGGAGAAGGCTCAAAGTTATCCTTTTGAAGTTAGTGGTGGTCAGAGGCAAAGAGCTGCGATTGCAAGAGCCTTAGCCTTAAATCCAAAGCTATTACTCCTAGACGAGCCAACTTCAGCTTTAGACCCTGAATTCGTTGGGGAGGTTCTGGAAATTTTAGAAGAAATTGCCAGAAAGGGAATAACGATGATCGTAGTAACACATGAAATAGACTTCGCAGAAGACGTAGCAACAAACGTTGTATTCATGGATAATGGCGAGATTATAGAGATCGGTCCTCCTTCTGAGGTTCTCGTCTCACCACGCTCAGAAAGACTCAAAAAATTTTTAAGCAGGATAATAAGAAAGAAACTGATTTACCAAAAATAGTTTGTTATTTATTTTTCTAAAAGCTTAGGTCTATAATGTCCTTTATAGTAGCTAATATTTGGGATATATCAAAAGCAATAAAGCCAACTTTTTCTTTCTCCTTACCTTCAGCAATTTCGTTCAATTTTCCTAGTGCGCTTTCATATTCTCTTAGTTTCTCTTCTATTTTCTCTGCTCTCTTGTTAAGAAATATGTCTAATGCTTCATTTTGGAGTTCGCTCACGTTATGAACAAGTTCTGGCAACTTACCTAAGCTTTTGCTGATTTCGTTAAACGTTTCTTCATTAGCTTCGAGTATGCGTGTTCCCATGTCTACGGAAATGTCTCCAATTAACTCAAGCTTTTCAGAAACTAATCTGTAGTCCATTACTTCCATAGGTAAAATCGAAAATTCAGACATTAGCCAGTAGTCTTGTATTATTGTACGAAGTACTCTAACTGAGAAGAAGTAGATTCTATCCACTTCATCGTCTCTACTTACTGCTAGTTTAACAATCTCATCGTCTTTCTTTATTATTCCATCTACTATGTCTTTGTACATGCTTGAACTAATTATGCACATTCTCTGTAGAAGTCTTGCTGGATGCGTAGAACTAACATCAAGTACGCTCTGCACAACAACTTCGTTCTGAGTTTCTTCTACTATTTCCATCCCAACCAACTTCTTAAGTATTCTCTCAATCCTTTCCTTTTCTTCATAAGTAAATCTCTTTTGACTCCTAATTCTAATCAAATCGTAGCCTAATAGGTATTTTCCAAGAAGTTCATGATCAAAAAACTCTGAGAAGTTTATTGTCGTTGCCTCTTTTCTTTTTTCGCCCATCTTTGTTGGTTTAATTATTAAACTACCGTCATCCCTTACATCTATTATGACTTCTTCTCCCTTTTCTATTCCATGCGCTTTTGCCCAACTTTTAGGTAAAGATACAAAAAAGGTTTCTTTCCCTATTCTTTGTACTTTTCGAGTATGCATCTTAACTTAATGTCTTTAATGGTGTTTAAAAGTTTAATCATAATCCTTAAAGAAACACAAAAAGTATAAAATACATGAGCTTTACGAAAAGAAGGACTCTAAGGATTAGCTTAATTGTAGCTTGCGCAGTTCTTTATGCTGCCGGAGCATATGCAACTTCCTATATAGAAAGTCCTTGGGGCATGGGGCAATTTAGGCCCGCAATACTAATACCTCTAACATTTGCTACTCTCTTTGACTGGGGTACAGCTGCTATTGGCGGTGCACTAGGAACACTACTAGCTGACTCAATAAAACATGGACAACTTTACATACCAAGTTTAGTAGCTGCAGTTCCTGGACACATTGTGGCGTTTTTTGTCTTTGGATTATTTACTTCAAAGAAGTTCTCGTGGCATAACTTTGTAAAAGGCACTTTAGCCTCATTGCTGTTTGGAAATTTCGTTACGGCATTCCTTTACGTTTGGTTTGTACTTGGAACTCCTTACGTTGGGCTCATAATTGGTTTGACGGCATGGTGGTATGTAACAATGCTTCCCTTTGCTTTACTTTTTACTCCTCCAATAGCCAAGGTTGTAGCTTCTGCTACAAAAGGCTACGTTAGAGAGGAGGTTTATTCTTCAAGTCTTTCAGAAACAAGGGTATCAACTTTCTTAGCTCTCTTTTCTTCAGGATTAATATTTCTTATAGTTGGTGTCTTTATGTTTCTCTATCCAAATTCATTTTCTAACCTATTCTCGATAGGGAAATTCAACTTAGTGAAAGACTTGGCTACGCAAGTAACTACGTGGATGTTTGTGGCGTCTGGATCATTACTTCTGATAATAAGCCTTGCAGTCTTAAGCTTTACGAGAAATAGAAAAGTACAAAAATAGCTAAAGCTGTATTGTGACTTCTTTATACTAAGTTTCCAAGCTAAAGATCTTTAACTTGATTTTAAGTATTTTAGTAGAAATGAAGACAAGCTGTTCTGAACTATAGAACAGAGAAAATATTTTAAGAATTAAAAAAGGAGATATAAACTAATTAATGAGCAATATATTTGATGAAAAGAGGACGGAGAACGCAAGAAAAGATTTTTTGTTCTTCTTTAAATGTTGTTGACGCCACGCTATATAGATTTAATTTTTTTATGAGAGGTTTCAACTATTCTTTTGGAACAAAGTCTAATGAGTACGTATATCTTGTTAAGCTTAAAATCTCAGATGGATCAAAAAGTATTTACGGATATGGTGAAGCATTAAGTCGAGATTGGCATTTAGAAAAAGGCATATCTGCTAAAGCACTCATAACCGATTTTACTGCTTCTAACGAGAGAGCAAAAGGAATAAGCGTTCTCAGTCTTGCACAAACACTTCCAGCAGTCACATCTTCTATAGGTGCAATCTTGTACGATGTCTCTAAGGCACTCCCGTTCTATACAGCTACTTGTGTATACTCGCTAGCTTTGCTTCTTTCTTTTATTTTAAGGTTTTAAGAGTCGTTAACATTAGTAATAAGTAGCCCTAAGATGAACTCACGTCATTCAAAAAATATACCTAAGTTTGTTACCAAGAATATTTTTTCACAGTTTCATAGATTGCAATTATGTTCTCTAAAGGTACATCTGGCTGTAGAGCATGCGAAGGCCCTAGAATAAGTCCAGTTCTTCCAAGCTCTCTTATCCTTTTTCTTACTTCTTCTCTTACGTCTTCAACTTTACCAAATGGAAGTGTTCTCTGTATAGAAAGCGTACCATCGAATGCTAATTTATTACCGCAAATCTTTCTTATCTTTAAAGGATCCATTGCTTCAGGCTGAACAGGATTTAAAATATCTACACCTATTTCGATTAAGTCTGGAATTATTGGTTCAATCCATCCATCGCTATGAAAGAAAAAGTACTTTCCCTCGGAATGAATTAAGTCCGATAGAAGCTTGTACCTTGGCTTAAGATACTTTCTCCAAAGACTAGGAGCAATGATCATAGTACTTTGAGCACCCACGTCATCTCCATCGTAGATCACGTCGACATTAGCTTCTAGAAGTAGCTTAGCCTGTCTTAGCCTAATTTCATTTAGTTTATCAAGAATCTCTTCAACTTTAGAATCGTTTCTTGACATCATAACTAAAAATTCGTTGAAGCCTGTTAGTTGCCATGCAATTTCAAACAGATGAATTACTCCACCATAAACGCAAAATTCTTCATTTCTTTTTCTATAACGTTCTACGTACTCAAAAGAACTTTCATCAACTTCAGGCCAATTGTATTTTTCAAGTTCTATGTTCCTTAAAGGATAGTCTACGTACTGGTAAGTATAAGTTTTTTTCGACCACTTGCTTACTATTCCCCATCTATCTTTTCTCAACTCGTATTCTCCATCGTAACCTATAGTGTAAGCTGCTTCATAAGGCCCTTCCTTAACTTCTACGTCTTTGGGTAAGTAACCACCAGTTAAACCAATTCCTGGTGCGAACCTAACGTCTACACCAAGTTTTAAGCAAACTTCATCGAAGTCCCTTGCATTTAAATGTTCTTCAAGCCTAGAAGCAACTTCTGGTCTTGCCCTTAAAACTGTTGGTACTCTATCAACTTCTTCAAACTCAATCGACCTAATGCATCTTTCTCTCGAATCCATACAAAAATGTTTTTTCCACTCTCATATTTAAGTTTACTTTACCTAATCCAATCTTATTTCTATTTAAGCTTATTTGATTTTTAGACTGCTAATTAGGCAAGTGGTTTTAGTTTCAAGCCGTACTCTGAGACTCTAGTTATGTACGGCATACCTCCGACTCTTTGTATTGCCTTTGCTACGGCTTCTCTTTCATTTGGTTTTGTTAATGCAATCATGCATCCGCCTCCTCCTGAGCCAGAAAGCTTTGCGCCTATAGCCCCCGCGTTTAAGGCAGCTTCTATAAGTGTGTCTAGCTTAGACTTAGAAATTGGACAATCTCCAGAAACCTTTAGATAGTTTTTTAAGTAGTATTGGTTTTCGTTCATAAGTTCTCCTATCCTTTCTAGATTCACTTGTTCTCTTTCTAGCTCCTTTTTTGCTTCCAAAACGATCCTAGTTATTTCTTTAACGCCTTCCATAAATTTCTCTTCTCCTTTCTTAAACCTCTCGCCCAACCAAGCAAGAATTCTTTGTGTATCTTTTTGTTGCATTGTGTCGCCTATTACAATTGGTAGTTCACTTTTTACTATTATTTTCTGCAACTTCGCTGGTTCTAAAGTATTGTCTATGAAAACTAAACCTCCAAATGAAGAAGCATACTGATCCATCTGACCGCAATTTATTTGCAGTATCTTTCTTTCTCCTGTATACGCCAGTTCTGCATACTTCTGAAGGTTTCTTTCATCTCTTGAAATCTTTTCTAGCTCTTCTTCTGAGTTTACTGAGTAATTACTTATTATATCTATTGAAGCTGCCGAAACAACACTTAGTGCAGCAGAAGAAGAAAGCCCCTTTTTAATAGGTAAATCTAAAAATTCTTCTTTTGAATCACTCTTAGCTAGCATCGCAACCTCGTTTGCTTTTACAAGCTTAAGAATAGCCGGCTTAATTTTTTCATTTCTTATTAAAAAGGCTTTAATAACACTGCCAACATACTTTAAATCAGAATTCTCAGATATTTTTGGATCTTTTATACTGAAAGACTCAAACTCCTTAAAGGGAGGAAAAGAGTGAACTTCTATTTCTTCTCCCTCTTTTTCTGAAGCTACCATAAAAATTCTCATATCTATGGCTGCAGCAATCACGTATTTTCTTACCCAATCCATATGCTCGCCAAATAAAGCTATCCTACCTGGAGCTGAGGCTAGGAATTTCATGGCTATAGAAAGACAAGCTCATACTATAAACTTTTTCTTAGTCAATGTTTGCTCTGTTAACTTAAGTTTTTTTCTAGACCAAGGATTACCTTTTTCTTATGTTCTTTGAAATAAACTTCAAGAGGCAGAGAACTAATCTTTCTTTGGTTCTCTACGCTCTTTTACTTCGTAACTAAGTTATAGAAAAGCTTCAAACGTAATTAAAGTTTTTTGTTGAAAGAAGTCACATAGCAATTTGGAAATGGATTCAAGGTAAACTGTAGAGTTTCTATTTTTCTGGTAATACAAAAGGATAGATCTGAAAAACTTCGACAACTATTTTCCTTGGAAAGTTTGCAGACTAGATCATGTTTGGCTTAACTTGTTTCATTTGTTTAACCAAGAAGAAGTAATTAAAATAGTTCAAAAACTTAGAGGGATGATACTAGCATGGAGCTTAAGTTAACAGAGCAAACTTAGAGTGGCTCTATTTGCTTATAGTTTTATAGACCGAGTTTCTCGTTTTCTTTTCTGGATATTTTTACATTATAAACTTATTTTTTAAACTAAATGTTTTAGTAGAAATGAAGACAAGCTGTTCTAAATTGTAGAACAGAGAAAATATTTTAAAAATTAAAAAAAAATTTATAAACTAGTTAATAAATAATATACTTGGTGAAAAGAGGATGGAGAGCAAGAAGTTCATCGTAACTTTGATGCTCACTTTAGCAGTTCTATCCCTCTTCTCAATAAGTGTAAAAGTATTTTCAGACATCGCTTACTACCCTGATCATACTCCTCCTTACTACGTTTGGACTCCATGGCTTTATAGCTGGGCTCGTCAGTACGGTTCAGACTGTCACGTTGCAGGATATGAAGATGGATGGTCCAATAAGCAAACTATTACATACGGAAGTGCAGGAGTGAGCGCAGGATATCCTTCCTCACCATACTGGACCCCCGATGATCCTTTTAGAGATTATGATTTCAAACCTTATGATCCTAAAAATCCTGGTCCCACAGGAAGTTGCTATTACCTTTATGTATACGAAGACATCTACCTAGGTAGTCAGCCGGTTCATCTAGTTTTCATTAAAATACGGCTTTATCCTAGTGGGAGCTACTCTGTAGATCGAAGTGATTCCTCTAGTTAAGCGAAAGTTAAATTGAAAAAAAGTAAACTGTTTTTTATTTATTTTTTTATTTTTATAAGCACAACTTTACTCGACTACAATCTTGTTAATTCGTCTCCTCCCTGGTTAGCTGTTGGTTTTTATGCAAAGTATGTCATTGTTGATCAAAACACAATTGACCCTGAGGGTTTTAATGGAACGCTCTTTTGGAAAGTAGAAAAAATAGAAGGAAGTAATGCCTTAATAAAAATAAATCTTACTCTTGCAGGTCATTACTATGTTCCTACCGATAGATGGGAAAGCTACAATCTTTCCAAATCTTTTCACTTATTGGTGGACATTAACAGTAGATTCATACTTAACACAACAAAAGACGATCCTTTCTACTTTACATATTGGATTCCAATTGGAACAAAAGAAGGCGAAAAAACACTTCTTGGACACTACCAGGATAAGGCAACTAAGCTAAATTTTTGGTTCGTCGGGACGTTTTATGGTTATCCTTCAGATCTTTATGTTGAAACAAATTGGAAAAATTTTCACGGAAACGACCTCATTTGTCTTTCGGCTAGAAATGAGACCCATGCTCCGGAACCTTGGCACACCTCTGAACATCCTTGGTTTTTCTTTCACCTTAGCTATGATAGAGCTACTGGAATACTCATATCGTTTGATCAGGATCCATTACTCTTAAGATTTCTAGGTCTTGAGTTTAGAACTGATGGGAGCAAAGGTCATGAATTATCACATGAAGTACACTTTGCAAACGGAACAGTAAAAATAGGAAAATATATAAGCTACTCTGTTATCGATAGCATAGGCATTGAACCAGTTTACGAAAGTTTAAAGAACGAATCTTCAAAAAACAATGAAGTTCATAACGTCTTTATTTCAAGCTTTGTTGTACCTTCAAACATTGAAGCTGGAAAAGATTTCGAGCTTTCTACGACAATCCTTAACAATGGTACTGCTGATGAGAAAAATATTAGTATACAACTTTATAGCACGAACGAAAGTATTAAGTTTCTATCTTCAAAGGAGTTTTTAGTTGAGAGTATCCGCCCGCAAGAGGCAAAGGAAGTCAAGTGGAAAATAGAGTTGCCTTCAGAAGGCAGTTACGTCTTAGAGCTTAGCATTACAAAAAACGATACTGCACTTTTTCAAAAAACATTTTTTATTCATGCTGAAAGTTCACTAGCCCAAAAATTTTTACCATTCATAGCTGGTTCATTTCTTGTTTTAATCCTAGCACTATTGCTAGTAATAAATAAAAGTAGAAAAAGAGTGAAGCTAAGCTATGAGTAAACGACCTTCTGAATTGAAAAAGCTTACTGCTTTGCTGGTTAGAGACATGAAAAACTTGATGCGCTTCCCATATTTTGAATTAATACTTCTTTTACTAACTTTTCAACTGCTAGTGCAACGTTCCGAATCGCAAGTAATCTCCTATGGCAAGACTTCAGACATAAAATTCGCGGTATCCAATTACATGAACTTATTGTACTTTTCAAGCATTAAGAATCAGGTTGAAAGTCTGTACTTAATTATTGTTTTTCTTTCTTCGGTTATGTCGTATTTAGTAGTTTCATACTTTAGGGACATTGGCTTTCTTAAGATAGAGTTTTCTCTTCCTATTAAACGCGGTTTCATTTATCTTTCGAAGTTCCTAGCCACTTTCTTAGTCCTAATAGCTTCTTTAGTTTCTTCCACGTGCTTTTCAATTTTTGTTAAAAACTTTGGTGTACTACAAGCTATTTCCATCGACCAACTACTTTTAGGCTTAGCAATAGTTCTTATAGAATCGCTTACTGTCGTTGCTTTTGTCTCTTCCATAACAACGTTGATCGCCTTTTTAATAAAATGGCCAATAGTGCCGCTCATAATTTCTATTGCTTCTTTATATTCACTGAACATCGTTTCTTACAACTTACAAGAAGTAACTTTCTTTTTGCCAAGAAGCTTAGAGGAGTTCGAAAAAAGAGCAATTTCGTACATGCCAGGCGGTTCTGTCAGATCACTACTCAATTTTTATTCTCTTGAACCTTTACTTGTCTCCTTGTTCATTTCTCTTCTCATTTTTGTTCTCAACTACTATTATGTAAGTAGGAGGCTAGAAGTTTCATGAACGTAGTAAGAAAACTTGGCTTTATTCTAATTAGTTTTTCTTTAGCCACACTGCTTAGTCTCGCATTTCTAGATTCAAAGTCTAACTATTATTATGGTCGCACGTTGCAGTTTGATCAACAACTCAGTAACTTAACAAATGTACCTACGTCTCTTATCATTTACCTACATAACAGAGAAACAGAAGTTTTAGTTGACTTGAAAGAAAGCTCATGGACCTGCCTTACTATCACAAAATGGAAGCAAAATTACAACGCACTTTCTAACGCTTCACACTTTGGGTACTTTAACTTTACCAATGGTTTAGACAAAAAATTAGGGAGGCTTGACCAGGGACTATACTTGTTTACATTTTACTCTAATGATAAAAACCAAGTGGCAAGCCTACAAGTTGTTCAAAGTGGGCTAGAACACGACGTTTTGCTTTTCAGCTTAGTTTTAATGCTGTCTGGAGCTTTCCTTGTTTTGTTCTCATTTTTTATGAATGTAATTTCTAATTCAAAGTGATGCAGCATGGGTAACATAATCAATTTAGAAAGTTTGACAAAAAAATATGGCAAAGTAACAGCTTTAGATAATATCTCTGTTAACATACCTGAAGGCATAACAGCTTTAATTGGTCCAAATGGTTCCGGAAAGACAACACTTATAAATCTCATCATAGGCTTAATAAAACCAAATAAAGGAAAAATCTCAGTGTTTGACCTTGATCCTTGGACGTGTGGCGATAGAGTAAGAGAACTAGTTGCAGTTCTTCACGAAAAGCCAAGATTTCCGTCATGGTATACTGGGCTAGAATATCTACTATATATTGCTAACATTTATGATGTACCTAATCCTAAAGATAAAATTCAAGAAGTTTCTATTAAAGTTGGTATCGAGAAAAGTCTTCACAGACGTATAGGAGAATACTCTGCTGGAATGGTCCAACGTCTTGCTCTAGCGCAGGTTCTTCTTAGTAATCCTAAGTTGATAATTTTAGATGAACCAACAGCAAACCTCGACCCAAAGGCAAGAATTGAATTTTTAGACCTGATTATAAACCTAAGAAAGTACGAAAAGATTAGCTTCATACTTTCGTCTCACGTTCTTCCTGAGCTAGAAAGAGCTTGCAACTTTGTTGTCTTTCTTCACTATGGCCACGCTCTTTTAGCTTCGAACATAAAAGATTTAATTCGTTCATCTTGCGTGCTTGATTACAAGATTCATACTAGTGACGACTCACTTTTGTTTCAAAAAGCAAAAAAAGTTCTGTCAGAAAACATAGAGTTGTCTGAATCTGGCTTACTCTTGAAAGCTTCAACTCCAGAAGATATTAGGTCTTTGTTAAAACTTATTTTAGATAGTGGCTTAACTTTAAACTATATAGAGCCTGAAAGGAGTTTTCTTGAAACATTATATTTGTCGGCACTAAACAAACAAAATAGTTCATAAATCTATTCAACGACCTAAGCTTACTTTTTGCGAATAGCATAAACCAAAAGAATTTTTTTGTTTAATGTAATCTACTATGAATGAAACTAAGTGCTTAATCCCAAGAGAACAATCTTTAAGCCAAAGAATAAAAACAGTAGGATCTCCATTTAGAATTAAGAATTAGTTCAGGAGTAGCTTTAAGCTAATAATCTTCGTAGAGAAATTTTTATTAAATAGTCCTATAAGCTTTAGGAGAGCTATGCCTTTAACTTCAAAAGACCTTGAAGAATTCCTAAGAAGTAAAAACATAGAATTCAAGATACGTTTTCATGGGGAAACTTACAGTGCAAAGAAAGCAAGCGAAGAACTTGGCGTTAGCTTAAACGACATTGCAAAAAGTATCGTGTTCATAAACGACGAGGGCAATCCTCTATTGGTAATAGTACCTGGAGACAAGAAAATTAATCAAAGCTTACTTGCAAAGATGTTAGGGTTAAAAAAGATAAGATTGGCAACTGCAGAAGAAGTTCTAAGATTTACTGGGTATGAAGCTGGAGCTGTGCCTCCTGTAGGTCATAAAGAAAACATACCTACAATCTTGGATGAAACTCTTCTAACAAAAAGCGTGATATATGCTGGAGGTGGTTCGGTTAACTCAACTTTAGAAATCTCACCTAAGGATATAGAAAGATTGTTGAATCCAAGAGTAATGAAAGTTCCTTAAAGTCAAAAACATGAAGCTCTCTAAGAGTGCATAAAGTCCTAACTTTAAGATGAGTTACTAAAAAGTTTGTATGCTACATAGTTATGATGAAGTAAAGAACTTACAAGATTGGAGAATCTCTCAGGCTTTAGTCATGAAGTGGCAAGCTCCTATATTCAGCTTACTTCTCCTTTGCTAACTTTGCTATAGAAGTTTTTCAATTATCTTTTAAATTAAATACTTTAGTATAAATGAAGACAAGCTGTTCTAAGTTCTAGAACAAGCTGTTCTAATTTCTGAACACCATTTTTACTTTAGAAGTTAAATACAAAAGATATAAGCCAGTTAATGAGCAATATACTTGATAAAAAGAGGCGAAGAGTAAGAAGAAAGGGGTGAAATGTACGTTGTTACCCTCGTTCATCGCACTTCAAGTTCAAAGCAAGTGGAGGTTATTGAAATGAAAAACCGTTTACTATTTGCATTAGTGCTTACAACAATTATAGCTGCGCTAATCACTGGTTTAGCAATAACATTTCTTGCAACTAGGCAAGTGTCATCTTCTCAGGAGTCTCCCCTCGTAGGAGGATTCGTTCCTCTTTACAAAATTGCAGAAAAAATTACATAAACTCGACAAGAAAGCCTACGATTTTTAATCGTGGGATGAATTGCGAAAAGTTTATAAACCGCTGTCTTACTAAGCGTAAGAGATGAAGCATCTAAAGATGCCGACGGAGTTGCCCTAAGCTATATGCTTAGAGGCGGGGCTTCGTTGACTAAGCCCTTAACTCCAAGTGAAGCTTCTTCGCCTATGCCTTGTAGGCTTAGTGGTGAGGAAGTAGAGATTGGAGAATCTCCTGACTTTAGTCGTGGAGAATGTCAAATTAGATAAACTAATCAACATATCAAATACTTATGGCCTAACCCTTTACTTACCAACAAAAATGATCGATAACATAAAACTTGTTGCCATTTACTATAAACCGCCAGTAATATTGCTTTCGTATAGTGATAGGGAAGTAATGGACTATAGGTACGACAACATTTCTGTTGAAATTTCTGCATGGCCTTGCACTCCACCTTCTCTAGATGAATTGAACTTTTCAGTCAAGAATTCAACTGGTTCAAAAGTTTTTAATATTAATAGTGCAAGAGGTATTCTTATTGAGCAGGCGCCTTGGGGCGATCCTGAGCTTCAAAAGTTGTATGGTCCTTCACCTTTTGCTTACTTTTGGATTGAAGACCATTACTACATGATTTCTGCTACTCCTCCAATAAACGGTAGTCAACTACTAGAAATTATAAGAAGCATGAGACCCTTGAAAGGTTAAAATTGAAGAAAATTTTGAACTACTTCTTCTTTGTTTAACAGTTTAAGTTTCTCTATAACTTAAGCTAGAGACTTTTCAGCGCCTGAACTAAGCTTTTATAATCTTAGAGTAACAAGTTATGCTACAAATTAAAAGACTTTAATAGTTCTGTTTTCTTTAATAATTCTTCATGCGTAGCGTAAAAATTAGTAAAGATACTTACTACGACAAGGTATGTGGGTGTTTGTTAGGAAAAAATGCAGGAGGGACACTAGGGGGACCTCTTGAAAGAATATTTGGCGAGGAGGAAATGTTTGACGTTTGGTGGTACCCAAAGCTAGCTGAAGGAGGAATTCCAAACGATGACCTTGAAATTCAACTAGTTTGGCTTCAAGCTCTAAAAGAGA
>Ga0080004_1127722_pt1 | contig 43363 bp, 40 predicted proteins | sample WasSprMetagenome_FD_69207 | JGI IMG/M metagenome (GOLD analysis project Ga0080004, IMG submission 69207) | Sulfidic aquatic microbial communities from Washburn Spring, Yellowstone National Park, USA - WS (SPADES assembly) (version 2) | ecosystem: Environmental > Aquatic > Thermal springs > Hot...
AGAGCTTGTGGAACTTCCATTTAAGAGACCAGATGCATTCAAAAGACTTGGAATAGAGCCTCCAAAGGGAGTCCTCCTTTACGGACCTCCTGGAACTGGGAAGACATTGTTGGCAAAGGCAGTTGCAAATGAGAGCGGTGCAAACTTCATAAGCGTTAAAGGACCTGAGATAATGAGCAAGTGGGTTGGAGAGAGCGAGAAAGCGATAAGGGAGATATTCAGAAAGGCCAGACAGGTTGCTCCTTGTATAATATTTATAGATGAGATAGACTCTGTGTTTCCGAGAAGGGGAGCAGGATATGCTGACTCAGGTGTCACTGAGAGGGTTGTCAGCCAGATGCTTACGGAAATAGATGGAATACAGGCCTTAAAGAATGTAATAGTTATAGGAGCGACAAACAGGCCAGATCTGTTGGATCCAGCTATTCTCAGACCGGGCAGATTGGAGAAGCTTATATATGTGCCACCTCCTGACTTGGAAGGAAGACACAAAATATTGAAAGTCTTGACGAGAAAAGTACCCCTTGCGAAGGATGTGGATCTGATGGCTATTGCTCTGAGAACAAATGGATTTAGCGGAGCGGATCTTGCAGCTCTGGTGAGAGAGGCAGCACTTAATGCAATGAGAGAGAACATAGATGCAGATAAAGTGAGTATGAGACACTTCGAGAGTGCATTAGATGTGGTAAAACCAAGCTTAACAGAGGAGATTCTAAATTACTTCGAGGAGGTCAAAAAAGCGATGAGGGCTATTGCTCAGGGAGAGCAGAGAAGTTTAGGATATATGATCTAGCATTATTTAAGAAATCACCTCATGACAAAAAGCATATATATAGCCTTTATGTGGGACATTACAGGAAAGCAATGGCGGGGTAGCTTAGCTCGGTAGAGCGACCGGCTGTTAACCGGTAGGTCGTGGGTTCAAATCCCACCCCCGCCGTCGAATTTTTGTGCTTGTAGTTTTCCTGAAGACAATTTTGATGCAATAATCTGATCTTATCCCTGTTCTCCTTGGTATATGCGGTATTCTTTGGCCTCAGCCCTAATTTTTCAGGTTTGTCAGCAGTTTCCAAAAAGTTAACTTTTGGTGTGGCGCTCGCACGATAAATTTATAAATTGAAAGATCTTGTCCTATTATGCCCGATATGTGGTGGTATATTAGCACCGAATGGGCATTGTACACAGGATGAGGGGAGTTTCCGTTGCCCCTGAAAGCCATCAATGAAGCTTTTGCCGAGATGGAACAGGTAGCGGGATGCTAACTACCCGACAACGGTAAAAATTGCCCGTGAGGGAGGGTTAATATTTTTAGCAAATCACACCTCTCTTGATCCTTATGAGAAAATTCTATGTAGTTAGTGAGGATGAAATAAAACAGGGTAAGGTTACAGATGTCTACTTTGTGAGAACAATGGAAGTCCTTAAGAAAAAAGGTCTGGCCTCAAAAAGGGTGTCCATGGAGATCTCAGCCAGATCTCTTCCCAACAACTGGTCTTGGGGGATTCTTGCTGGTGTGGAAGAGGTATTGAGACTTCTAGAGGGGAGAAATGTGGATGTATATACGTTGCTGGATGGAAGTCTTTTTGAAAAGGAGATGCCAGTAGCCAGAATAGAGGGCCCTTACGAGGAGTTCGGTGAGCTGGAGACGAGCATACTTGGCTTTCTCTGTAGTTTATCTGGTGTGGCAACAGCAGCGGCAAAGGTGAAGATGGCCGCTGGAGAGAAACCTGTTATCAACTTTGGGATAAGAAGAAACCATCCCGCTATAAGCTTGGCCATAGAGAGGGCCGGGATCATAGGTGGGCTGGATGGCTCCTCTGGCATACTGGTAAAAGAACTCGGAATAGAGCCCTCAGGCACAATGCCTCATGCTATGATAATTCTATTTGGAAACCAAGAGGATGCTTGGAGGGCATTTGATGAGATAATACCTGAAAACGTTCCGAGGATAGCATTAGTGGATACCTTCTGGGACGAAAAGACTGAATCAATACTTGCAGCTGAAACTCTAGGAAGTAGATTAAATGGGGTTAGGCTGGATACTCCCGGGTCGAGAAGAGGGAACATGGAGGAGATAATAAGAGAGGTCAGGTGGGAACTGGATAGAAGGGGTTTCCATAATGTTAAAATATTTGTATCAGGAGGTCTGAATGAAGAGACTGTGAAGAAGTTCTCTGAGGCAGGTGCAGATGCTTTTGGAGTTGGTACTAGGATATCAGGTGCAAAACCAGTGGATTTTGGAATGGATATCGTAGAGGTCGAAGGGAAGCCTATATCAAAGAGAGGAATATTATCAGGTTCAAAAGATCTGTACATATGCGATGAGCATTTGGTCTACAGATTTGTTCCCAGAGGAGAGCATCCTCCAGCCTGTCCTATCTGCAGAGAAAAGATGAGATACTCATATGTAAAGGCAATGGAGAACGGAAGAATAACAGTAGACTTAAGACCAGCAATAGAAATAAGGGAGGAAACTAAGAAGATTCTAAGGAAACTCAGAGAGCTTGGAAGAGGGTTCTAGATAGCTAGCAATGAAACAGAATAGTTTAACTGCTTCCAACAAATATGGGCCTTTTGCTCAGTCTTTCCGGGACATTGATGCGCCTGAATGGCATGCCTTCTGTGTTTTCCAGTATCTCTTTTACTAGATCATCAGGAGTTGTGTAGTAATCAGCCCCATCAGATCTTCTTCTAACCCTTATCTTTGACATCTCCTCCTCAGCGGCACCAACAACTACGATATAGGGTATCCATTTTCTCTCAGCATCCCTTATCTTATGGGATAAAGTCATCTCCCTGTCGTCTAGATCTGCTCTGACCCTATCCTTAATGCTATCCAGAATCTTCTCCGCATATGCTAAATGCTCTTGAGAGACAGGGATTATCCTCACTTGCGTAGGCGACAGCCATAACGGGAGCATGGGTTTCTTCCCTTTCTTTCCCCTTTTTGCTGCCGTCTCCAGAACAGCATATATGAGTCTCTCAATGCTCCCCATTGATGTGTGCACTATTATCCCAGGTCTTCTCTCACCTTTTTCATCTATGTAAAATATGCCATATCTGGCAGAATCTTCCACATCCAACTGCACTGTGCTGAGCTGTGCATTCCCTCCTGTCGAGTCCACAAACTGAAACTCATGTTTCATTGCCCAATAATGTTTCATTTCAGGAAGTATCTCTATAAGAGCTGATTTTCCAGATATTCTAAGCATATCAATTATCTCAGGCTTGAGCTCCTCATAAAATCTCTCAACTACTCTGAAGGCAACAACGTACTCTATCCCCAATTCTCTCAACAAGTTATGGTACTTTTCATAATACATCTTGTAGACCGAGATTCCCTGCTTCATATCTCTTGCAAACGTGTGTATATCTGGCATTGTAAATGCTCTGAGTCTTCTCAAGCCCACAGCTTCTCCCCTTTGCTCAAGCCTGAAAGATGGGGATATCTCGTAAAAGCTAACTGGAAGATGCCTATAACTTATGTTCATGTCCTTCATCATCTCAAAAAGTCCAAAATCCCCTGCAAATCTGAGTATAAGCTGGTTGTTGTCCACCTGTATTGTGTACATTCTCTCCCTGAACTTAGATGCTTGTTCAGCTATAGCTGGCACATCTAGCCTGTACATGAGGGGAGTCTCTATCTCCATTGCTCCAATTGAAATAGCGACATTCAAGGCGAGTTCCTCTATCAACCTCTTAACTAGTGTTCCTGCGGGATAAAATCTGAAATGTCCTATATCAGAAGATCTCTCATAATCCACAAGCTCAAGTCTTCTCATCAATTCTATGTGGCGGGGTTTTTCACCGGATGGAACTTTCCCAAATACTTCATTTCTGATGAATATCTTTAATTCCTCATCTGCGATGCTATCCAGATCTCCTATCTCCTCCTCTCTTCCATCAGGATGCAATATGGCGAATCTTCCATGCTCTTCTGCCTCTTTCTCCCTCTCAGCTTTTCTTTCTCCGGCTCTTATCACTCGAAGAGATTCGGAGAGTGGATGTCCTTTCACCTTTATCTCAAACTCCTTATACCAACCAATTGGTGCAATTGCTACAGAAAAATTCTCCTTTTTCAATGATTCTGCAAAGAGATTCATTAATCTTTTTGCCTCATAAAATGGAAGCGGATTTTCTGTCAGATGAACCCAAGGATAAACAAGCAGAGATGTGGTTCCAACTCTAGAGGAGACATCTTTTATATCCTCTATGGCAAGAGAAATCTCTTCCTCAGAATCCCCTTTTTCAAACGATGTGAAAAGCACTAAAAGATCTGAGAATTCTCCTTCTCTGTTTTCAGGTTCCTCAGCAGCCTCAACAGCTTTTTGCCTAACTCTAAATCTGAAGAAATCGCTATGAAGTGCTAGTATTCTCACCTAATCACCCTTACTCCCTCTAGTGAGACCTTAGCTGCAAAGGAAGGGTAGCTTGCTGATAAGTTTTTCGCCAGTACTTCAGGATTCTCTGACAGACCTATAACACATCCTCCACCACCTGCTCCTGATAGCTTAGCACCATATGCACCAAGCCTTCTCATGGTCCAAACTATCTCATCCAACACATAATTTGACACTCCAATAGCACTCAGAAGACCATGATTTATGTTCATAAGCTCACCAGCCCTCACTAGATCTCTCTTCTCTATGGCCTTTCTTCCCTCTACTGTCAAAGCAGAGATGGCATGCATTATCCTATCCATCACATCTCTGATCTCATTATATCTCTTGGATACCATTGATACAAGTTTCTTAGTTTCGCTTAGCAGTCCAGAGCAGGATATTACAATTGAGAGGTCATCCTTTGAATCTATCCTGCTTACCTCCATGTTGCCATCTCTCCACTCAATCCAGACCAGCCCTCCTAGAACAGCACAAGCGGGACCAGTCTTGCTGGCTCTTCCGTGAATCCTTCTCTCAAACTCATAGACTATGTCAAGTAGAAGATATTTTTCCGGACTTTCTCCTACCAAACTAAGGAAAGCTGCAGATATAGCTGCTGATACGCTAGCAGAACTCGCCATTCCACTGTTAACTGGGACATCAGATGATATCTCAACTATAAGCCCTTTATTAAACTCGTACCTTTTCATTAGATCTCTAAGCCCATATGCTAATGGGAGAAGAGGGTTCTCTTCAGGCTGCTCTTCATCATATCTCCATCTCAGACCTTCAGGGAATCTGTCGGATCTTATCTCTATGATCCTATCCTCTACCTCAGTTACTCTTGCTCTTGTTTTGACATCTACACTCATTGCAAGGGCTGGAGATCCATACAGGACAGCATGCTCCCCATATAAGAATGCCTGAGAGGGTGCAATTGCCTCTGAGAATTTGGGCATACACTAGCATAGCACCATGAAATTAAAATTCTACTCTATGACCCCAGTGTTTCTAGCAAGTTTCTCTGCTGCACTTCTAGTTAGTCCGCTCTCTCCCAGTATTGTATACCTGTTTCTTATTCTGTGAGCTATTGTTAATGCATTTATGACATCTTCCCTTTCTATCCCAGCATCAGAAGCTTTCACAGGAGCCTCTGCCTCAACTAGCTTATTTCTTATCTTTTTCCAGTCTTGACCCTGCAGATAGGCCATCATTATAGCTCCAATTCCGACCTGTATTCCGTGAGGTGCACTTTTTCTTCCCTTCTCCATTGCTATTATGTCTAAAGAATGGCTGAAAAGGTGCTCACTTCCGCTTGCAGGTCTAGAACTTCCTGCTATGCTTATAGCCACCCCGCTCCCTATGAGCGCCTTCACAAGCAATCTCGTCGACTCCTCAAGACCGGGTTTTATCTCTCTTGAGTGATTCATTGCTATCTCTGCACTAAGAAGGGCCATGGAAGCTCCATACTCGCTATAAGGCTCATCTTTCAGCTTGTACGCTAGCTCCCAGTCCCTGACAGCAGTTACCTTTCCTATAAGATCCCCGAAACCGGACTTAAATGAGATACTAGGAGCATTCTTTATTATATTAGTATCAGCTATTATAACAGTGGGAGATTCTGTCTTAGCCCACTCCTCTCCCATCTTTTCCTCTATTTTCTTGGAGAGAAGAAAACTTATAGAGGGCGAAGCTATTCCATCATGGCTGGGAGATGTTGGGACAGATATATATCTCACGCCATTCCAAGCAGCTGTGATCTTGGCAACATCAAGAGGTCTTCCACCACCAACTCCCAGTATTATATCTCCTCTGAACTCCTTAAACCTCTGATCACACCTCAAAACATCCTCTATATCCCCTTTTTTGGCGGAAAATATGTCAACAAAAAATCCATCAAGCTCCAGAGTAGAGGCAACATCATCGGCTATCTTTCTTGTAATCTCCCCTCCTGTTACCAAAAAAATTCTTTTTCCAAGGGTCAAGTAGCTAAGGACATTGGAAATCTTCTTAATCGCTCCTGGTCCGAAAAATATATACCTTGGGCTCTCTATTACCTCTAGCCTATCCTCAATCTTGCTTATTCTCATTATCTTGCTCAATATCAATTCCCCGGATCTCTGGAGAGAATGCTTTTAAAACATTATATCTAAACTAATGATAATAAATAACACGACTTGTGCCCTAGATAGAGTTTAAATCCTGAATAAACATTCTCGGTCAAAAGGTGAAATGATGTCGGCTGGAAGTCTTATCAGCGACAGGAAGTTGATAATAGCCATAATAGTAGATCTGATACTGGCATTTCTAGTGATTTCTCCCCTAATTTATGGCACGTCTCCTGTGAAAATAAAGGTAGATCCTGATGTGGTTCCTCTTAACTCTATTTACACTGTGAACATAGAATGCCCTGCGGGGATGAGTGGGACTGTGGAGATCGTCTTTGGCCCTACGGAGAAATTGATGTACTCAAGGGCTATAAGCGGCAGTACTGTTCTCTCTCTGAATGCCTCAGAGGGGGCATATTCAGTAGGATTATATATCGTCAGAGTAAAATCTTCTGAAGGAAAGTTTCTGGCTGAGAACACATTTTCAGTGATATGGGGAGAAAATCTGAGCGTGAACGCATTCCATGGACCTATCAGAGTAGAAAAAGGGAATTACTCAGCTGATGTTTTTGTTGAAGTTAAGCTGAAGAATGGATCTCCTGTCGAGGATGCCACAGTTTGGGCATTTTCTGTGGAACCTAATCAGGATATATCACCATTTCCAGCAAAAACCAACAAATCAGGTATAGCAGTTCTCAGATGGAGCACTGCAAACCTGACGGAGAACAAGACTTTTCACCTAAAGTTTAATGTAGCAAAACCCGGTCATCATCTGGCCTCAGCAATGCTTGAAATCGAGATAACGGTTAAAAAAGAATAGACTACTGCTCAAGCGACATTAGAGGACCGAATTCCCCTCTTCTTATTGCATCTAATTTTTCTCTCAGTTCCTCCTCCTTCACCTTACTGAAAAGAGGCCTTACCTCCGATATCCTATGCCCTCCAAGAACTTCATCGAAGGCATTCTCATATCCGACTTTGTGCACATCTCCCTCCAGATTAAGCATCCTCCATATTTTCTCAGCGGTAAATGGCATAAACGGTTCTATGTATATTGCTATAGTCTTTATTATCTGAATAGCCGTTTTCATAATGATGTCAGCTTCTTTTCTGTTCTCCTTGTACTTCCTCCAAGGCTCGCTCTCATTTAGGTATTTATTTCCTATTCTTGCTATGTCCATAACCGATCTAAGGGAATCTCTCAATTTGAAGGACGAGAGTTCCTCCAAAGATCTTTCTGCAGTTTTATAAACCTCCTCCATTATGCCATCAAGAGGAGCCTCTGGAACCCTGCTTTCATATCTATCCCTGAGAAATATCAGGGCTCTGTGGACAAAGTTCCCAAGTATGTCGTTTAACTCGTTATTTATCTTCATAACAAAATCCTTCCAAGAGAAGTTTGAATCTCTTGTCTCCGGTCTTATGGCGATAAGATAGTACCTCCAGTAATCGGCCTCAAGCAGCAAGATGGCCTCATCGAGCCAAACACCCCATCTTCTTGACTTGGAAAATTTGTCTCCTTCATAGTTTAAAAATTCGGTTGAGCTCACATTGAATGGCAGGACATATCCCTCCTTAGATGCCATTATCAGAGCTGGTAGTATGATTACATGAAATGGTATGTTGTCCTTTCCTATGAAGTAAACAGATTTCGTGCTTTTCTCCTTCCAGAACTTGTTAAACTCATCCGAATTTCCAGCTCTCTCAAAATACTCCTTTGTTGCAGAGATATAGCCAAGAACAGCCTCCATCCATACATATATAGTCTTGCCCTCTGATCCAGGGAACGGAGAGGGTATACCCCACTTGTTATCTCTTGTCAAGGCTCTGGGTTTTAGTCCCTCTCTTATCATGGATAGGGACATGCTTCTTGCATTTTCCGGCAATGAGCTAGTGCTGTTTATGTACTCAACAAGTTCCTTCTCTAGCTTGGGAAGATCGAAGTACCAGTGCTTCGTGGATCTTATAACAGGTCTCTCCCCGCAGATTGCACATCTTGGATCTATTAGATCAGTTGGATTCAACAGCCTTCCGCACATCTCACACTGATCTCCCTTAGCTCTCTCATATCCACAATAGGGACATTTTCCCTCCACAAATCTATCAGGCAGGAATATCCCATCCTTCTGACAGAAGAGTTGCTCGCTCTCCCTTTCAAAGACGTATCCGTTTTCGTAGACCTTCATGTAAAATTCTCTGACAAAGCTTATATGCGTTGAGCTTTCTGTTCTAGTATAGTTGTCAAAACTTATTCCATATTCATTTATCAATTTCAGAAAGTAGTTATGCATTTTATCTGTTAGCTCTTTCGGGCTGATTCCCTTTTTCATGGCCTCCACTTCTATCGGAGTTCCGTGCTCATCAGAGCCTGATACAAAAACCACCTCTTCACCAGCCTTTCTGAGGTATCTTGCATATACATCAGCGGATAAAAGCTGCACAAGAGTTCCCAGATGAGGAACTGCATTTATATAGGGCCATGCGCATGTCACTATCCATCTTCCCATTTAATCACCCTCCTCCTGCTGGTTCTTTTGACAGAAAAGCTTTATCACACGATTTATCACATCTGTTGTTGAGTCGTTTTCGCTGGAGAACTTTCCAAGACGGATTATCTCCGTGCTTAATCCCCTCTTTTCAAGCTCTTTTCTTAGCCATTCTTCTTCAGCCCATTGATCGTATCCAAGCACTATTATATCGGGTTTCTCCTCAATTACAGGCTTTAAGGGATCTCTTTCATCCCCTAGTACTACTTTATCCACTGGCTTGAGATTTTTTACAACAAAAAGCCTTTCATCTTCCCTCAAGATTGGCTTTCTTCCCTTAAATTTCACGACATTAGAGTCCCTTGCAATTATCACAACAAGCTCTCCTTCCTCACCGGCTATTTTCTTCGCCTCGATCAACAAGGCTATGTGACCTGGATGGATTATGTCGAATGTGCCTGCTGTTAGTACTTTTCTCCCCATACACCTCTCCACCTTCTCAATAGGAGCAATCGTTAATAAATGGTTACACTAAGACTCATGTGATGGATGATCTGACATCATGGCTTCAAAGCCTGAGGGAACCGCCCTTTAAGATACTTACTCATGGAGAAGACTTAGATGGTGTTTTCTCCGGGTCACTGGCAATAGCTGCATTTAATGGGGAAGTAGAGCTGGAGTTCATGGCCCCAGATGAGAGCAAAAACTCAATGAGAACATTTGATGTTACCATGGATCTCCCTCCGCCAGCGGGAAGGACAGCGTTATTTATAGATCATCATGCATCAAATTCTAACCTGCTCGACAGGGCAGATATCTCTATTTTTGATCCCTCTGCCCCATCTTCTGCCTATCTCGTTAAAATAAGTCTCCTTAAAGATTATTCTCCATCAGATCGTCTTGAAAAATCTGTAGATTTTGTCTCCAGAGTTGATAGGGGTGAGATGGACGAAAATGTAGCGAAGTTCTCCGTTGTAATAAGAAGGATCTTCAGAACAAGGAGAAAACTCCTGAGAGATATGGCAAAGGAATTGCTTGAAAAGCTTCCTTCATCTGGTGATGATCTTTTATCGCTCAGGATATTTGAGAACGAGTGGAGAGCTGTGGAAAGAGAAGTAGGAGAGCTTTTAAACTGGGCGAATATACTTGAGGAATTAAGGCTGGAGAAAACAGCTCTGATAATGGATTTAAGGGGGTATCCAGGATATATAATACCATATCTTCTTTATAAGGCTAGAAACTCCTCCGATCTTGTTATAACAATGACAGAAGGGAAAAATTCAAACATAAGGGCTTCTGTAAGGAGTTCTGATGGATCCCTCATATCTGCCTTGGAACTGGCCTCTAGGTTCGGTGGAGGTGGTCACGAAAGAGCTTCAGGGATGCTCATAAGGGAGAGTGATATCGAGAACATAGCTAGACTGCTGGGAGAGAGGGGCATTTCAATAAAGGTGATCTCCCCCGCTTTTCAGCAGGAATCCTTCTAGAGGCTACCTGATGAAAGTTTCTCCTTTCCTGCCGGAATTGTTCTTTCCATCTTTCTGATGAAGAAAGAAGCCACAACAAATGACAATCCGACTAAGAGGAATACATAACCGAGGTACCAGTAATCTTCTGTTGATGTAGGAAGACCTGCAGGAGAATAGGTTGGAGTCAAGTTTTCAAGGAGAAGGCCATCCTCTCCGTAGATCTCTATTGGACTGGCAGAAATATTACATATCCTTATATTTTCGGATGAGCCCCCTTTTACATATACCTTCCTAGTTTGGTCCCCAATATTTACATAAAAATATGAATTATCCCCCTTGTTTTCTAGGGTGACTGAGATACAGTTCCCGCTGAAAATGGCTGATGCAGATACCCTCTGCATAATCTCCTTCTTTATTGTCATCTTAACCTCAAAGATGTATCTATCCGGAGCATCCCTCTCATTATAGTTGTACCACGATAGGTGGTTTCTGCTGGCATTGGTCGGACCCTTTGCAAAGCTAGGTTCCCATCTATAGGATATGAGCTCAGCTCCTTCGGAGAAGCTGAATCCCATATAGTCTATCCAGCTCCTAGGATCCCTTTCAGTGAAGCTATCCATAACTGTTATTTCATATGTATCATTGGCTTTCCTCACAAAATCGGTGGAGTTCAGGTAAACAAGGACTTTAATTGAGAGGGACCCCTTGTATTCTGAAAGCCTTCCGGTGTTAAGAGGGTCGCACACTACACTCTCATTTCTGAGCAAAGTAGAATGCATTATAACTTTATATATAACAGAATCAGGTCTTTTTGAGAACATGAGAAGTATATACTGTATCATATCGCTTTCATCTTCCTTCATCAGGTTGACCAGCGTAGCATTATCCATGAGGCTTCTTCCCTCATAGTCAAAAGGATGTTGTTTTGCCTCAACAAGGACGGTTCCATCCCCTCTGAACTCCAGCTCAAAGTTTAATGCAGTCCAAAACCTAGGCTGTGCTCTCACTTGGACTATACTTGGAAAAATCAGCAGGATAAGCATGAGAAACATGAGAAGATTTTTCATTTATCCCGCCCCTATGAATTCAAACTTCACATAAAGCACATCGGAAAAGCTCGGTAATACAAAATCCTCAAGCTCAGATCCTCCAAACTTAGTGCTCTCCGTTCCATAAACTATATGCCTCCAAGAGTAGTCTCCAAGCTTTGGCTTAAATCCCTCTAAGAGTTCAACATCCACCCATCCCCATGGTCTTAAGTAGACCTGAGACCATGCATGTCCTCCCCAATGAGGTAAAGCCTCAGTAAAGTTTTCTCTTGTCTCATTCAGCCAGTAAACAGTTCTACTCATGTTCTCCAGCAGGAAGCCGAAGGCCATTCTTGCAGGGATTCCAGCTATTCTAGCCAGAGTTATGTACACATCAGCTACTTCGCTGCAATCGCCTTTTAACACAATTCTCCCTCCCTCATATACTAAGCTTCTATCAGATCCCAATCTGACTGGCAGCGGGATATAATCTATCATGGATGCAAGTTTTTCTGCTATTTTTTGAGATATTGAGACAGGATTGTCATCATTTCCTACTATACTTCTGAGAAACTCGATAAGAGTGCTGTTATATGTATCCCAGTAGAGAGTTTTTCCTGTGTATTTCTCTGATATGTCCAAGCTCGGCCATTTGGCAATATTATAGTTGAAGTTTATTTTATAGGATTTTACTACAACTCTAAAAGTGGAGTTTATCCACTTTCTCTCCTTCGGCTCCATAGAAAAGCTCAGATATGCAATTGTGTTGTTATTATTGTCTCTTATCATTATAGGAGCTGGAATAAAGCTGATCATGTAGGAACTCTGATATGTTGAGTTCTGAGGGATCGCTATATAAACTGTCTCATTCACAGTCCTGTTATTTCTGTTCTCCAGTAAAATGCTCTCTTTAATAGTGTAATTGAAGAGTTCTATCGAAACTCCGAGATCTGAAGGGGTTTTTTCCAAGACATTTCTGCTGAATGTAAATGAGGAGACGATCATAATAACTCCTAACATGAGGACGAATAGATGTAATTTTCCAACAGTCATCAAATCATCCCAGCATGCCAAAAGTCGGGGCGGGGGGATTCGAACCCCCGACCTGCCGGTTTCTGTTGGAGCGACCGCTGACGGAGACGCGTTAGCGTCCATCTACAGCCGGCCGCTCTACCTCTAAGCTACGCCCCGATCAGTTAATCCTGCATCTAGCCAATATTTATATCTTTCTTTCATTAATCAGAACTATATCTCTGCTCTTTCTTTTATAACTTCAAAGTATGGATTAACTAAATGAGGCTTTCCCTCTCCATAAACTGAGACAAATTCTCTTATCTCCTTGAGATCCTCATCCGTCAGCCAAGGATATTTTACCGTTCTGAAAATTGTATAAGGAAGTCTTGCTGCTATTTTCACCGATCTTATAAAGTCATCAGGGCAAAATCTAGCTCTTATAGTCCTTTCATACTTATCCTTGCTAAAAGGAGGAGCTTTTATATCTATAGCAAAGCCATCCACATGATCTGCTATTAATTCCAAGACATCGGGAAGAGAGCCGTTAGAATCAACTCTTATGGGCAAATCGCTTCTTCTCTTCCTGATAAGCTCTATTAAATTGAGAAGCTTTACACCATGCAATGTGGGCTCACCGCCTGTTATTATCACAATATCGATGATGAAGTTGTTGTCTAGCTCCCAGAGCAGTTTTTCTGGCGGAACCTCACTAAATCTTCCCTCTGCTATGTCTCTGTTATGACAGCCAATACAGTTGAAGTTGCAGTATGGCAGGTAGATGTTCAGGGATATTCTGTTTGGATGATCTATTGTGGATGTCAACAGAGAGGCTATCTTCGGTAACTCTTTCATCAGAAATCCCTCAGGTAGCTCTCCACATCCTCCTTTCCTATTATCCCTCGTGTCACCCAATCAGCTCTCCTGGAATCCTGCCATATGTTCTCCTCCCCATCATATATGCCCTCTGATAAGTCCCTTCTTTTTATTCTCCTAGCAATAGGCCTGAAATAACCCACAACTCTTGAATAAACTGTTGTATCATCACTGTGACAGCTGGGACAGATTAAATGTTCCCCGACGAATCTCTTGCCACAGCTATTGCACATAGTCAAAGTAGGGGTTATAGTCATGTACTTTACTGGGTAATTAATGAAAATGGATTTTATTAACTTCTTCTTGACTAAAGGATCCATCTTTTCCCCGAGAAAGAGGTGAAGGACGGAGCCTCCGGTTGCATAGTTCTGTGTATGGGCTGATACATAAACCAGCCTCGATATATCCCTTTCGCTGAAGGGAGGCTGGAATCCTGAGGTGAGTATCGGTCGATTTTCCGATGCTGATACATATATATCAGGTATACTATTCCATTCATTTATCTTCCTGCTCACAATATCCCTGAACATCTTAAACTCATGATGTTTCTCTCCTCTCAACCATCTCACAAACTCAAGATCCTTTCTTGCTAGGTAACCAGCAGCTGTCTCCATTGGGGCATATTCAAGGTTCCACGCAATGCCATCCGTCTCTTGGAATTCCCTTAACCTCTCCAGAATGTGACTTGCGACTCTTCTCGCAATCTCAAGCCCTTCCTCGCACATAACCCCCTCCTTTATTCCGAAGTTTATAAGCCCCTCGTGTCCTCCTCCCAGCGATACAGTGTTAAAATACGTGTTCAGTGACTTATCGACATAGTAAAAGAATGTAGGATATAGCTCCTTATGCTCCAGTATGAACTTTCTTTTCCTGTTAAGGGCATCTCTGGCCATGTCCAGCAGTAAATCCAAGTGATCAAGCAGGGAGCCCAGATCACCTCTGTGAAGGTATGCAAGCCTGTTGAAGTTCAGTGTTATAACGCCGATGGAACCAACTCCAGATACATTTCCGAATATGGAACCTGTATGGGGAACTTTCATGAGCTCCTTTAAATCCACCTGAAATCTGCAGCAGAAGGATCTTTGGAGTCTTGGATCCCTTATTTCCAGATTATTCACTTTCTTCTTCCATTTCTCATCGGAAAAAGGTCTTTTTAAGTAGTTCTCAAAGTAGATTCCTCCAAAACTATCCATAAGATCTAGAAGTCTGTCCAGCACCTCTGATTCCCAGTTAAGATCATCTGTCACATAAAGTGTTATGAGGGGAAACGTCCATGGCTTTCCCTCTGCATCTCCCTCTGACATCACCTCGAAGAAGGCCATATTCACTTCATCATACAGCTCCTTTGGAAGATCGCCAAAAGTCTTAGGATTTGGCTCAAAACTCCCTCCTATAATTATTGGTTCCTCTAGGAGAGCTGGAGCAGGTCCTCCTATTGTTACAGTCACGTTTGTAAATGGAGAGTTTCCACTCCTGAAATCTAAGTTCACATTATAAACAAATGATTGAAATGCATTCTTAACATCCTCGTATTTCAGATCCTTTCCCAGCTTCTCCCTTTCATACCAGACATAAGCAGCAGCAACTGTTGTTAAATCATTAAGAGCAACAGCACCGGATACCTCTTGGCTTATCTTGAGTATAAAGTTTGCTGCTTGATCGAGAAATGTCCTTAGGTGGCGGGGTGGTCTTGATTTCACAGAGAAATTGTTTAAGGATTGAAGACCATGTTTCATTATATCCAAGGCTGAGAACCCGGCACAATATGGGCTGAGCTGGCTCATCTGATGATGGTACCACCAGCCCTCCTCGTGAAGCATTCGCTCCTCCTCGGATATAACTCTTTTCAGGTAGAACTCTCTCTGAACAAAGCCTGAGAGTATGCCAGCAAGAGAGGGGAGAGAGTATATGAGATTTGCATTATGTCTACTCACATCATCTTTTTTCAGGTATTCTTCTATAATAGAGAAGAGCTTAGCCTCAAGCTCGTCCGATCTCATAAAAATCATGGATGGATTATCCATCCAATATTTAAGTGTTTTCTTTATCTTTCAGGTCTGAAGTTCTTCAGGTGACTGAAAGTCTGTGATAAACAGAACTCCAGAGCGTATGCTCGTTCTGAATCCGCATTTTTCACACAATATCTCCCCAGAAACTACTTCCTCTTGAATGCATCTAACGCATTTATCCAACGAGATGTCCTTACTATTTGTCAGGGAACAATAAGAGCTACAAGGAGGAGCTTTTATTTTCATCTTAGTTTCCACGTTTCTCACTTCATGTTCTACCAGCAGGAGAGGAAATTCACCACATCTTGGGCAAACAAGCAAGTCTAAAGCCCATCTTCTCATGAAATCATCTCCAGTACAGCTGGTATTTCCCTCCAACTCTTAACAGCAGCATCGGCCATTCCTGATCTGCTTTCTCCGAATAAAATAGCCTTCATTCCAATAGCTTTCGCTCCTTCAATATCCTCTTTTTCGCTGTCTCCTACCATGACAGCTTCCTCGGGTCTTAGACCAATTTGTCCAAGAGCTGCTAAAAATATCCTTCTGTCAGGCTTTATCCATCCAATATCTTGGGATGTTAAGACTGCTCGAAATAGAGGAAGAATTCCGTCTCTTCTGAGTTTTTCCACTATCATCGGACTGTAGGTACAGTTAGATACTATCCCTAGAAGATATTTTCTGCTTAAAGACTCCAAAACAGACTTAGCATGGCATCTCATTACAGTTAAGTTGATGAAAGGCCAGGAATATCCTTCTAAATGTTTCTCAGAAACCTCCTCTTTTACTCCAAGTGCATTTAAAAACTCCCTTATCTCAACTTCTGCTGGCACTTCCCTCAGCTCTGTACTCCTTCTGTAATCCATCTTACTTCTTATCTCGAGAAAAATCCTCAAGGCATTTTCATCAGCCTCTATTCCTGAAGCTCTTGCAACTCTTCTGGCTCTTTCTATTTGATACGATCTCTCATCCACTATTTGGACGTAAAGAGTGTTCCAGAAATCTATCAGGATCCCCTTTATCATCCCTAAGACATGGAAAAGGATAAATATAACGGTTAACTAGGCCCGTCTATGACAAGCGACCACATGTATGAGGTTCCCATTAAAAAATCTGAAAGAGCGATTAAGGTGGATAAGGAGTACAAGGAAAAACTCAAGTCAATTTATGGAGATAAATTCATCTCTAAGTTTTCCAAGGACAGCTTGGAATGTCCGATAATGAAAAAGGAAGTGAGCTTTCTCATATGCTTGGGATGTAAAAACTTTGTCAGAAGATTTAAGGGAACTGTACATTGCAAAGGAATGCCTCTTTGATTACCTTCTTCTCGAGATCCATACTGAGATTATGGAGGATGCTAGGGCTATCATTACAGCTAAAATAATTATGTAAAATACTGTTTTCCAGTAAAGGTTAGCTTCCTCCTGATATGCTGGGGTCACATTCTCCCCTGAAGGGATCACAAGAGCTTTCGGGGCTCTTGTCAGCTCTGCTCTAGGGAGAAACGCAGTGCTGTAAAGGAATATTCCGCTTATGGCAATGGTTATCATGAGCGAGACTAAAACAGGTTTGGTATAATCAAAAATTCTGTGCCTCTCAACCTTTTTTCTCCTAGGAACAGCTTCCTCAACCCTAGGAGCCACTGATATCACGAAGCGATTTGAGGTTAGCTCATAGAGTTTCTTTCTTCCATGCTTTCCTGGAATATCTCCTGCTACTCTGACAAAACCGGATTCAACAAGCTTGGATAGATGAAACATCACCGTGCTTATAGGCAGGCCTGTTGACTCCGATATATCCCCTGCACTTTTAGGTCCAGTCGATAGAGCCAATAGTATAGTCCTTCCGGTCTCACTTGAGAGCACTGATGCTAGAGCGCTTAATCTGTCATCCTCTATATGAAATATCTCCTCCATTGATTTAGTGCATGTTGTTGCGAATAAAAACCTTTTTTATTTGTTTCCAAAATTCCTGAACCAATTTAAAATGATCTCAGCAACGGGCAAAAGATCCTTGTAAGCCACTATATAGTCTGCCAGTTCCACTAGCCTTCTAGATCTCGGGTTGAAAGCTATTCTCAAACCCACGGGAAGCTCAAACATGCTCACATCATTCTCCCCATCCCCAATAACTGCAATTTTGTCCAATGGAACAGCCATATCTCTTGACATCTTTACAAGGATGTCTCTTTTATCAAAACCTACCTCCACCTTAACTCCTTTTATCAAATCATTCTCCAGTATCATTCTATTTATTTTTATGAAATCTAGTTCTATGTTCTCCAATGAGCTCAGGACCACGTCTATCCCTGAGCTTATCACACCTACTGCTATACCAGATCTCCTCAGCAAATTGACAGCCACATCCGCATTTTTCATAGGTTTAATGGTAGCCTTAACTTTCTCTGCAAGATCTTTCATGCTGACCCCGATCCAGAGGGCTACGTCTCTCTCTGCCCATTCCTCGTATGAGATTTCTCCTCTAGCATAGAGCTTCATATTTTCCTCAGCAGCTTTTTCAGTCCCCAGTATCCTATGTACCAATCTCCATGAGCTGTCTACATCGATAAACGTTCCGTCTAGATCGAATACGGCTACGGCTCTCTTCTCCTGCATGCCAGTAGTTAGATAGCCCGTTATATATCAACCTTCCTGTTGAAAAAGAAGGATCGGGAATTTAGGTCAATCCAGTAAAACACTTGCCTCAGCCTTATTCTTAGAGCAGGTCTCCCATGAATTTCCTAAAAATTTCTCAGAAAACGATAAAAGCCCTGCCGTTATGAAAGGAAAAACTTATCTTTATGATAAGGAATCACCTCATGATGTACGGGTGACTAAGCATGGTAAGCTTGATGCAACTAGGAGGACAACAGGACTGGCTCTCTTGGATTTTATTCTTTGTATTCATAACAATTCTCCAGCTCTATGCCCAAAAATTCCAGATATGGAAATGGATGAACGATATTAGCAATGCTCTCTCTCGGCTTAAATCCTATGTAAACGACGCATCTAATATGTTTATAGAGGAAGCATCAAAGCTTGGTGTGTCAAGAGAGGAGGCGGATAAAGGACTATCCAAGCTGAGAAGTTTCTTCGTGATAGAACCAGTGAGCCTTGATCCAACTGGGTTGATAAAGAGACTAGAACACATAATAGATGGCTATCAGGATTTCCTGCAGAGGGAGGTATCAAGAATGGCACCTAAAGCTGATGAAAATAAAAAAGCCAATCTTAGGGATCAAGTTGAGGGGATAATAGTCCTAGATCAGATATATCGTGTGGTGAGGCATTATCTCATACTGGGAAAGAGAACGCAAAACTGGATATACATTGCACAAATACAGATGATGCTGCCCGAGATTCTTAGGATAGCAAAGGCCTACTGGAGAGCTGGGGAGGCTTTCAGGAGAGGGTTGCCAATAGGAGACAGCATAGGTCCTTTAGTGGCCTTAAACCTGATAGGCAACGCAGAAGTGAAGGAGATAGCTCCAGATGTTGTCGGGGCAGAGATAGATATAGAAGGAAGGAGGGTTCTTGTAGTAAAAGCTAAAGGACCCGGAGGAAATGTGGGCAAACCTGGAGAGGCCATAGAAAGGGTAATAGAGTCCAGAAATGGAAATATAGCCAGGATAATAATGATAGATGCTGCTGCAAAACTTGAAGGAGAGCCAACAGGAGAGATTGCTGAGGGGGTTGGGGCAGCCATAGGGGATCCAGGACCAGAGAAGTGGAAAATAGAGCAAGTGGCCACAAAATACGGCATACCAATAGATTCTATAGTGATAAAAATGGATCAACTTGAGGCGATAACGGTCATGAGGCCTGAAATAGCTAAAACAACTGAGGAGGTTGTAAAAAGGGTGAAGGAGGCCGTAGTTACTAGAACTAGGCCGGGAGACTACGTAATAGTTGCAGGAATAGGGAATTCAATAGGAATTGCGAACAGAGAGGAGGAAATGAGGATCTCCCCTAGCGAAGTGGGACAAGAAGGAGGAGTAGCTGCATAGAGGTGAGATCTCTATGTCGGAGGAGAAACACGGAGAAAGCTACATGATAGTGTTCTTCTTTATAATATCCATATCGGTGTTGCTGGGAGTAGTTTTAATATGGGTGGGTCTTCAAGGAGCCTCATCTGGAAGCCTGAACTCAATGATACAATTTCTACTCGGAATAACAACAATAGCAGTAGCTGCAAAAATGATGTCAGATCTGATGGAGACAAAGAAGAAGGAAAAGGAGCACAAATACGACATAGTGACAGTCCTTCAATGTAGAAGTTGTGGCACGAAAATGGAAAGGCCCACAAGAGATGGAGAATACGTGGGGATGGTGGCAGGAGAGAAATGTCAGAAGTGTGGTGCAAATTCTATGATAATACGCTTTATATACTGTAAAACTCCGCTGGAGCAGTCGGTGGACTGAATGTTCAGCTTAAGAAAGAAGATAATTGTAGTTCCATGTGTCGTGGTATTCAACAAGGATGGAAAAATCCTTCTATTGAAAAGAGGAGAGGAAAAGACGAACAAAGGAAAGTGGGAAGTGCCCGGAGGTGGAATAAGATTTGGGGAAACTCCAAAACAGGCAGCTCTCAGGGAGCTGTGGGAGGAGACCGGGTTCGCTCCAAGATACTCCGACTTAATACCAGTAGATTCATTTGGTATAACTTATAGGGATAGAGTAGAGTTCATAATACCCCTATACGCAGTAAGAGTGGACGGAGATCCTGTGTTAAGCCCCGAGGAACACAGTGATTGGGGATGGTTCTCATTAGATGAGATTAGAGAACTTGAACTAAAATCTGAAACAATGAAGGGAACCTACCTCATGGCGAAATCGGCAAAAGAAACCTTAGAAAAACTTGGAATTTAATTTTAGCAGAAATTAAAAGGTCAGCTACCCCTGGGAACATCATCCCTCCCCTTGGTCAATCTGGGGTGGTAACTTCATCCCAAGATATTTTTCAGCTGGTGTTCTTAAGCATCTCCTGAAAATCCATATATAATTGTATAATTGAGATTCATCCCCAGTTTCCAAAAGTTAACTTTTAACCCTTGTATGTATATCTCGCACGATAAATTTGTAAATTGGAAAATCCTGTCGTGCCCGATATGTGGTAAATTAGCATTGAATGGGCACTATACACAGGATGAGTTTCTGTTGCCCCTGAAAGCCGCCCATGAGGCTAATGCTGAGATGGAATGGATAGTTATATAACTATCCAGCAACGGTTAATATGGAAGACGTTCTAATCAGTTCTTATGCAGAGAGAGAACAACAAAGTTATTCCTAGAGTTTTAAAGGGGAAAGAGGCTTGGAAATTTGTCGCCTCTCTTGAGAACAGAACAATGGATATAGAGATCTTTAAAGAGGCTGTCATTCAAGTTATAAGAGCTGTGAGAAATAATGGAGATGAGGCAGTAAGGGAATACACCATGAAATATTATGGGGTTGATATACCGCCGGATGAGTTCATGGTCTCAAGGGAAGAGGTGGAAAATGCCTTCGCCCAAGTAGGGGAAGAGGAAAAGAGGGTTATAGAAAAAGAGATAGAGATTTTTAAGATGTTTCATGGGAAGCAAAAGCCTCAAGATATTGTTGAACTGAGCAATTATGGAAAAATTAGACTAAGATGGGTTCCTATAGGCAGAATTGGCATTCATATACCTGAATATTCAGATGCGACCTATATATCCACTCTGATCGCTCATGCTGTTCCTGCAATTATAGCAGGAGTTGATGAAATTGCTGTTTTCACACCTCCTCTTGAAAATGGGGAGGTTAATCCTCTGTTGCTTGCAGCAGCAAAACTTCTTGGCATAAGAGAAGTATACAGAGTAGGCGGGCCGATAGCGGTAGCAGTAATGGCGTATGGAACTCAGTCTATACAAGCTGTCGATAAGATATTCGGTACTGGTGATAACTATTTCATGGCCGCAAAGCAGCTAGTTGCCCAAGATACAAAAATTGATATGCCATCCGGTCCATCAGAGAGCCTAATAATAGCGGATGAATCATCTGACTTAGAAAAGGTAATACTAGAGCTCATATCTCAGGCAGAACACTTTGATTCCACGGTTATTCTTATGACTGACAGCGAGGATTTAGCAAATAGTGTTATCGATAGACTTGAGAGGTTCTCAGTTGAGATCAATCATCCAGTAGTTTTTGACAATATAAGGAATACTTATATATTAGTATTTGATAACATCGATGATATAGTGGAGGCAGTTAATGTGGTCTCTCCAGAGAGGGTGTCGGTGTTTACATCAAAATCTGAGCCTATTGTTGAGAAAATAAGAAATACAGGAGCTATATTCATAAACACGCCAAGTGCATTCGGCGATTATGGTATAGGGATGAATCAACAGCTTCCATCAAACGGGTTTGCCAGAGGTTTTGGTGCTTTGACAGTACTAGACTTCATGAAATCATTATACGAGATAGAGCTAAATAATAATGGAATTGATGATATAAAAATAATTGTCGAGAGAATGGCATCATTGGAGGGGTTTCCACTACATGCGAAAGCTATAAGAGAGTTCTGAACATACAGGATAATCTAAAGTCTCCATTTTCTCTCTGTATGCCCTTCTTTGATGAGATCATCTCTAGTTGCCCTAGCTAGGATGCTTGCGGCAGCTACTGTAGGGTAGTTCTCATCAGCTCTCTCCTCTACAACAAGCGAAGCGCCAATCTCCTTTGCTATTGGCTCTACAGCACTAAGTATTTTTGTCCTGTCAAATGCATCGATTATTATCCTGTCAACTCTAACTTCTTTCGTGACTTTTATGATGGCTTTCTTATGCCATTCAACTAGAAGATCATTGAGATTTCCTCTCTTCCATGAGGAAAGAAACTCCTCTGGCTCTATAACCTCCAAATCAAGGGAAATGCACTTGCTCTTTATTAGATTCCTCATTATAAACAGTCTTTTCTTTGGAATACTCTTTGACTCCATAAGACCCATTGTTCTAAGCTCTCTCCTGGCATTGCCATCTAGGACAACGGCAGCCACGACTATAGGTCCTTCAATCTCCCCTTTTCCTGCCTCGTCAGAGCCCACTTCTACTGCTTCATCCTCCAGAAGGGAGGATGATATTATCGGCATGACATCTTGGTGGTAGACAACAACACCGCTTTTGTAAACTATTATCTGGGAATCTCTTACCTTGGCCCTGAAGATCTCATGATCACTCAGCCCGCTTGAGATGCAGTTCATGTCCTCAAGAAGCTTTTTCAGTCTCTCAATTTCATCCGGCTTTAGTTTTGTGCTTAACTGCTCTTTTGGCATAGATAACTCCCCCGATTACAACGAGCGCCACTAGGATGTAAATATAGTAGGGATATCCGACAGATATGCTCCTCTGGATTTTCTCCGTCCTCTTAGGAGTACTCTCTCCCTCATCAGTCCATGATGCCCAGATGGAGATGCTCGTGGACCTTTCCACTCTGAAGCTGATCTTCCGGTTTTCTGCATAACCAGACGGCATATCCCCTATTCTGAATGTATTGAGGATCCCATTCTCCTCTATGTGTACTTGAACATTTTTTGCAGTAAAAGCGGAGGGATTGGAAATCTTCATCGTTACGGAGGCATTCTCCCAAGGAGTTATCCTGTCAGTTAAGGATATTATCTCCAGCGATATGTTAGCAGGTTTTCTTACAGATACATTCCTGCTTATATGAATCTCCTTCTGCTTTCCGTCTGCAAAAAAGCTTATGCTGACATCCAGACTGTAATCACCAGCGGGGGCATCTGCAGGAATTCGAAGCTGAAAGGGTATTTCTGCACGCGCAATTTCATAGAAGAATTTTTCCAGTATATTTTTGCCTTGATAGCTTATCTTCACACTCACATTGTCCAAATTTATGGCTGGAAGAGGATTCATGACAGCTATTGTCAGATTCCCCTGAACAATCTGAGGAGGTATCACATAATATCTGTCCAGATTGAGGTATACAAAGGGCGAGAACTCCTTTACGTAAACATAGCCCGTGCTGACTGCTCTTACCTCTTTTATCGTTCCATTGGGATATTGAATAGTTGCATTTATCAAAACAGTTATGCTTTTTTGTCCCTCGGCTTCCCACGCAGGAACTCTTGCGATTATGCTTACCCAAGCTTCGATAATTTCATCCCCTCTGTTGACCTTGGCGGTCCTGTTGTCCACCCAAACACCCCTGCCATACAGGGAATTACCCTTTACATCATAACCCCATATCTCCTTTGATGTTGCATTCCATTCATTCGGAAGTATGAATCTAACCTGGAAGCCTAAAAGCTTGTTCTTTGATTCCGGGCTTCCAGGATAAGACTTCACTATGTTGAACATAACAGTAATGGTCCCTCCTGCATAAACTTCTGTTGGCCTTGTTGATACGCCCATATATTGTGCCCTTAGGGGGATGAATTGAGTCAGCAGAACCAAAAGTATCAGCAGCAATGCACATCTGATGCTCATATGATATCTTGATGAACCTTTTATAATGCTTATCTTCTCTTAATCCAGATGGCCGCTATAACGGTGATAAATCTCAGGAAGGAGTTCGGGGATATCGTGGCTGTGGATAATGTGAGCTTTTCTGTAAAAGAAGGGAGTGTCTTCGGGTATCTGGGTCCAAATGGAGCTGGAAAGACCACCACTCTGAGAATGATATACGGAGCTCTTAGACCGACGTCTGGAGAGATCTATGTTATGGGATACGATGCTCTCAGGGAGAAAAATGAGGCAAAAAAGCTGTTAGGTGTCATGCCGGAGAACACAGGAATATATCCGAGGTTGACGGCAGAGGAGAATCTCGTCTACTTTGGAAGGCTTAGGGGACTAAGCGGTTATGATCTGGAGAGGAGAGTGGAAAAACTGCTTAAAAGGTTGAATCTAGAGGAGAAGAGATATGTAATGGCAGATAAGCTCTCAAGCGGTCAAAAGCAAAAACTGGCATTTGCTAGGGCTATAATACATGAACCGCCTGTTCTAATACTTGATGAACCAACTCTTGGTGTTGATGTTATGAGTGCCAGAGAGATAAGGGAGATAATAAGGGAATATGCCGACCAAGGTGGGACTGTCGTGCTCAGCACCCACAACATGTGGGAGGTCCAAAAGCTCTGCTCTGATGTGGCAATAATAAACAAGGGGAAGATAGTGTACAGTGGAAGCAGGGCTGAGCTTGAGAAAATATCCGGAGAGAAAGAGTTTGAGGAGATATTTGTAAAGTTAGTGAGGGATGAGCATGTGGAGGCTCTTTAAGGGTTCTTCCGGTGAAGTAAAGCTTACTAGATCATTTGGCAAACTGGGATACACAATACCCGGTAGAACAGAGGTTATAGTCATGTGGAAAGAGCTGACTGAGTCTATAAGGGACAGAAGGACAATGATAAATGTGTTTCTTCTGCCAGCTATACTGATGCCCATAACAATGGCAGTTCCGTTGTTCATGATGAGCCCCAAGACAAGCCCTCCTTCTATAGTAATAGTAAACTTAGATCCGATGGCTCAAGATTTGGTAAAAAATTTGACAAAAGCATTAGCTAAATCTGTTGTGGAGAATAAGGAGATCAATATAAGCGAGGTCATGGCAAAAGGATCAGCCGATCTAGTAGTTTTCATACCCAGAGATTTCTCTGAGAGACTGTCTGCCGGGAAGAGTGCAACACTAATCTATTACTTTGATCCATATAACATGAAGTACAGCATGGCGATCAGCGTGATATCGAATGTCATCGAGAGCTATAGCAGAAATATATTGTATCAAAGGCTTAAGCAGATCAATATGAGCCTCGAATACGTTGAACCGATAAAAACCGAGATGAAAGAAGTTGTTCCAAAGGGAATCACTGTTAGTCCAGCAAGCGTCTTCTCAGCTATGCTATTGCCGATTTTCATAGGAATAATAGCGATATCCGGAGCTAGTTCTTTCGCTCTAGATATGATAGCAGGAGAAAGAGAGAGGAAAACTCTAGAGGCTCTTCTATCAAATCCCGTTGGCGGTTTCTCAGTTCTCATGGGAAAGTACTTGGCAATGGCAATGATAGCACTTTTAAGTGCTGTGACCATGATACTATCCCTCGGAGTGAGCCTAGTTCTTATGGTGGCCTTTATCCCATTCTATCCCTCTGAATCCATGAACTTCAGCCTCAAAGATATGTTTCCTGGGATAGGCTATAATCCTATGGCTGTGGTAGCAGGGATAATAGTGGCAGTGATATTATCAGCTCTGACAGGCAATGCTTTGATAACAATCGGCGCTTCCTTTGCAAGAAGCTTTAAGGAAGCTCAACAATATGTGGGTTTCATAACAATGGGCCTTATAATACCAATAATAGCTATTCCGTACATGAGCCCGTCGATGATGGGAGCTCTTAGATTTGTGCCTGTAGCTAATTTGATAGTTTTTTCTAGGGACATAATGCTGAATCCTGGCGATTTCCTGCCAATAGTGGAAAGTCTTCTGCTTTCAGTGGCATATCTTGTACTCTTCATGTGGATAAGCTCCAAGATGTTTTCAAGAGAGACTATATCCTCTTCGTAAAAATCTTTAATTTGACGGGTATGGATAGACTGGGTGATCCATTGAAAGTGACTGCTTGTGATGGAAGTGCTGGGGAGGGAGTAATAGGGGATATAGGAACAAAAAATGCCTTGATAGTTCATAAAGAGAAATTGGCTCCTCAAATTAACTTGTTCGAAATAAGGGCTCCAGCTATAGCAAAAAATGCTAAGCCTGGGCAATTTGTCGTGATAAGGCTTCATGAGAGGGGAGAAAGAATACCCCTGACAATAGCAGACGTGGATCCCATCAGAGGGACTATAACAATAGTGGCTCAGGAAGTGGGAAAGACTACTCATGAGCTGGGGCTATATGGAGTTGGTCAGCGAATACTCGATATCCTAGGACCTCTGGGAAATCCCAGCCACATAGATCATTTTGGCACTGTCGTTATGGTGGGGGGAGGAGTTGGTGTTGCCGAGATATATCCTGTTGCAAAAGCTATGAAGGAAAAAGGAAATAAGGTGATATCAATACTTGGATTTAGAAGCAAGGACTTGGTATTCTGGGAGGAAAAGCTTAGAAAAGTCAGTGATGAAGTGATAGTAACTACAAACGATGGGAGCTATGGGATGAAGGGATTCACTACGGATGCACTAAGGAAGCTCATCGAAGACGGAAGAAAGCTGGATCTAGTTCATGCAGTCGGTCCAATGATAATGATGAAGCTCATAGCGGAGTTAACTAAACCCCATGGAATAAAAACAGTGGTAAGCCTAAATCCAATAATGCTTGATGGCACGGGAATGTGTGGTGTCTGCAGGGTCTCAATAAGTGGAAAGATAAGGTTTGCATGCGTTGATGGTCCAGAATTCGATGCTCATCAGGTGGATTTTGATGAGCTTCTCAGAAGGCTGGACTACTATAAGGATCTAGAGGCGATTTCATTCGAGAAATGGAAAAGGGAGAGGGGGATGATATAAATGTCGAAGAAGCGGGTTATCAACAAGATTAGAGTTCAAACTCCTGAAAGAAAACCTGAAGAAAGGGTAAAAGATTTCAATGAAGTAAATTTAGGATATACGCTTGAGCTAGCGAAAAAAGAAGCAGAAAGATGTCTCCAGTGCGTGAACCCGCTGTGCGTGAAAGGATGCCCTGTGAGCATAAACATTCCACTCTTCATATCAAAGATACTGGAAGAGGACATAAGAGGAGCCCTAGAGGTGCTATGGAGCACCAATTTGCTTCCAGCAATGACAGGGAGGGTATGTCCGCAGGAGATTCAATGTGAGGGGCTCTGCGTAATGGGAAAGATAGGAGATCCGATAAATATTGGAAAGCTGGAGAGGTTTGTTGCAGATTATGCTAGGGAAAAAGGAATAGATAGAGAACTTCTGGAGGAACAAATAAAGAACATAAAACCAAACGGCAAAAAAGTAGCAGTTATAGGCTCTGGACCAGCTGGATTAACTTGCGCAGCAGAGCTTGCTAAAATGGGCTATGAAGTTGTTATATTCGAAGCACTTCATGAACCCGGAGGAGTGACAGTATATGGAATTCCAGAATTCAGGCTTCCCAAGGAAATAGTAAGAAAGGAAATAGACAACCTGATAAAGCTCGGAGTTAAAATAGAGACTAATGTTCTCGTCGGAAAAACAATAACATTTGATGATCTGAAGAAGAATTTTGATGCCATCTTCATAGGCAGTGGAGCTGGAACGCCCAAGTTTGCTGATTGGGAAGGTATAAACTTAAATGGTATATATTCTGCAAATGAATTTCTGACTAGAGTTAACTTAATGAGAGCCTACTCCTTCCCAGAGTACGACACGCCTATCAAAGTAGGGAAGAGAGTAGCAGTTATAGGCGGTGGAAACACTGCTATGGATGCTGCGAGAAGTGCTCTTAGGCTTGGTGCTGAGGTATGGATACTTTATAGAAGAACGAAAGCTGAGATGACAGCGAGAATAGAGGAAATACATCATGCTGAAGAAGAGGGTGTGAAGTTTATGTTCCTAGTTTCTCCAAAACGCTTCATAGGAGATGATCGTGGGAACCTCAAGGCTATAGAGCTTGAGAAGATGGAGTTGGGTGAACCTGATGAGTCGGGAAGAAGAAGGCCTGTTCCAACAGGGGAAACCGTGATAATGGAGTTTGATAATGCCATCATAGCCCTAGGACAGACTCCAAATAAGACGTTTATTCAGAGCGTTCCTCAGCTGAAAGTTGATGAGGGAGGCAGAATAGTAGTAGACGAGAACCTCATGACAAGTATACCTGGTGTCTTTGCTGGAGGAGATGCTATAAGAGGGGAAGCAACAGTTATACTTGCCATGGGGGATGGAAGGAAAGCAGCAAAAAGCATAGATTCTTACCTGAGACAAAAATAAGTTCCTTCATATAACCAGAAATTAGTTTATTAAGTAGGCTTTATAGTGATAGCCGATGAGCGATATAGAGAGAAATAGGATCGAAGAGCTTGCCATGAAATATGCTGTTCAAAATGCTATGAAGTACGGAAAGGCTAGAGTGGAACCTGTTATGGCTAAAATAATGGCAGAATTGCCTGAATATAAAGGCAAGGCGTCTGAGATAAAGAGAATAGTCGAGCAGATTGTGGAAAGAGTAAATAATATGGAGAAAAGCGATCTAGAGGATATAATCTCAAAGCTAGGAGTTACCTTGGAGAGGAAAAAGCCAGAGGGGGAGAGAAAATGGCCAGAGCTTAAGAATGCTCAGCTTGGGTTAGTGGTAACAAGAGTTGCCCCGGAACCGAATGGGTACCCTACTTTAGGTCATGCAAAGGGACTTCTCGTGCCATTTATATATGCTAGAATCTACAAAGGAAAATTCCTCCTGAGGTTTGAGGACACAAATCCAAGAGTTGAGAGAAAGGAGTTCTATGATGCGATAAGAGAGGAATTCAAGGCGATACTTGAGGGAGCTGAAAGAGAATTAGGTCTTTCCCCAGGAATCTGGGATGAGGAGATAATAGAGTCAAATTATCTGCTCCATATGTATTCATTGGCTGAAAAACTGATAGAACAAGGAGATGCTTATGTATGCACTTGCGATGCGAGAAAAGTGAGAAAGCTCAGGGCTGAAGGAATAGAATGCGAACACAGGAGGAATTCCATCGAGAGGAACATGGAGTTATGGCATGAAATGATAAACGGAGGCATACCAGAAGGGGAGGCACATCTTAGGCTGAAGACTGACATGAACCATCCTAATCGTACCATGAGGGATCCGGGGATCTTCAGGATAGTGGAAGCAGAGCATCCTATACAGGGAAAGAAGTACAGAGTCTATCCCACATATGACTTCTCCATAAGTGTCATGGATTCTCTGACAGGAGTTACTCATGCCTTCAGAAGCAAGGAGTTTGAGCCTCATGTGGAGGTTCAGAGAACTATCTTGGAAAAATTGAATCTGAGGAAGTACGAGATGATACAATTTGGAAGGGTTACTGTAGAGGGAGTTCCCCTATCTAAGAGGTATATAAGGCCTTTGATAGAGTCGGGAATACTTCAGGGATGGGATGATCCCAGAATTCCGACTTTAAGAGGCCTATTTAGAAGAGGAATAACTCCAGAAGCGATATCCAGATTCTTCTACGATCTAGGCCCAAGCAAGGTGGATTCTACCATATCAATGGATGCTATAGCTGCTTATAACAGGAAGATACTGGATCCGATAGTTCCAAGGTATATGTTCGTTCCTGATCCTGTAAGAGCAGTTATAGAAAACTTTCCTGAAGGGCTTAAGGCGAAAGTCCAAGTGCATCCAAGCAGGCAGGATATGGGGTACAGGGAAATAGAGATTTCCGTGAAAAAGGGGATAGCTACACTGTACATATCCAGTGAGGACAAGAAAGTGCTAAAAGAAGGCGACACGATAAGGCTGAGGGGTCTCTCAACAGCAACCGTTAGAAGTATAATGCCCGATGAAATCTCCCTCAAGCACATATCTGAGAGGAAGGAATCCGAAAAGGTGATCCAGTGGGTTCCAGCAGATCAAGCAGTTCCGGTTAAAGTGATAAAACCCCTATCTCCTTACTCCATATCAATAGTGGGAGGATTTGGGGAGCCTGCTATGAAGGAACTGAGGCCCGGTGATAGAATACAGCTGATAAGATATGGCTTCGCTAGGGTGGACTCGCTGGATAGAACTATAAACTTAATATTCTCTCATGAATGATATAAATTTATTAATTTAATATGGCTCTGTATTTTCAGGAGGCAAATTTATAACTGCTTTAGGAGGAAACTTCTGATGCGCAGGGAAATCGCGATACTTCTCATAATGATCCTCTTTCTGCAGTATACTGATGTTATTGCAGTTGACAGCAATGTTACTGTAGTAAAACTGGGAATTTCTCCGGATAACGTGAAATCAACCCCATCTCCTCTAATACTATCGGATGGAGTGGTTGTGGCGATCAACAACCTTCTGAAAAAGATATGCTTTGATGGGAGGGAGATCTGGACCTCCTCCATACCGTACAGGGTAAAGTTTCTTCTGGAGACAGATTCGTCTTTGCTAGTGTTTTCAGAAGGAGGATCCCTCTACTTAGTTGATGCGGTCAATGGCAATGTTCTAGACTCCATTTCACTGGGAGGTGAGGTATCTACACAGCCGATAATAAGCAGTGGAATGATATATGTTCCATTAAGCTCAGGAAATCTGATTACTTTGAACTTGCTTAGTCTTAGGAGAGCGTGGAGCATCAAATTGGACTCTGTACCTAGGTTGCTGACCTCATTTTCAGGAGGTGTTGCTGTTGCGACTAGCAAGAACACCTATCTGATATTTTCAAGCAGTTATATCATTCCAATAAATATAGCTCTCATGAACATTGGCTCCGTTGCCGGAAAGGTTGTTGGAATAACTGACAGCAGGGATGTTGTGCTGATAGACAAGGATGGATCCATCAAGGTTCTTACAAGTATAAAATCGGGTTTCATTCCAGCTGGACAACTTGTGTCCGCAGGGAATAATGTGTATATTCTGACTGGAGGTGGCAGTTTTATTAGAATAAATGTGGTTGATGGATCCATCTCATCTGAGATGCTGGATATGTGGCCTCTTTGCCAACCTCTTATATCCGAGGGTGCAATAGTAGCACTTGGATCAAACAGTATTATAATTAAAAATATATTTGGAACAACTATATATAAGGAGAGCATAGGAGGCTTATCCAGCGTGGCCTCTTTCAGGGGATTTTCCGAATCAGGAGAGGCCTATTTGGCTAGTATATCCAGCTCAGGCGATCTGATAATAGATAAAATAGACCTTCTTTTGTTTTTTGGAGAGAAATATGTGAAGGACAGGGTTGTTAACATATACGGGGATATATGCCTTCTGACGAATTCGGAGAAAAGGGTGTCGCTATATATGCTTGATAACAGCACAGGTAGTATGAAGATATCCGAAATTGCTGTAATATCGCCCGGATTTTGTAAATCAATTTCAATTTCTGCATCCGTTCCAGAAAACTGGACATATCTGATTGCCGGCTTTGTGATAGATGGCCATAAGCTTTCTCCTATAATATCAGCTAAATATCAGCCTCAAGTAGTGACTGCTGGGGAGATAAAGCTGAAGATGCCAGACAGCGTATCAATTCCGCTCGGAGGCACGGAAAACATAAGCCTAGTCATAAATAACACGATGGACACAGAGGAGTTTGATCTGTCAGCGGAAGCAGAGGGTGTGGTTCTTTCATTTCCTAACAAAATAAAGATAGAAAAGAATAAATTAACAGAAGTTTATATTAAAATACTTGGCAAACAAGAGGGAGGCTCTGTTCTGCATGTGAAGATACTGTCAAAAGGAGAGGTGTTAGCTGAGGGAAAAACTCAGCTTAAGATAGTTCCCGTAAAAGTTTTGGATAACTTAAATGTAGTTCAGAGAGATAATAATTTCTTCCTACTCGCCAATCTCACAAATAGAATCGGCGACAAAATAAACATGGTTCTCGAAATATACTTGGATGGGATCAAGGTAAATCAGACAAATATCTACTTTGCAAATAAGGGAGAGTCGAAGGGATTTGCAATGCCCGTAAAATTGGCTCAGGGAAATCACTCTCTTAGTGCAGTAGTTTCTGCAGATGGAATAGTAATAGATAGGGTCTCTCGTGGCATACAGATTGGTCTGGGCACTCAAACAAGCAAAGTTTCTCTGGCAAACATTCCTTATTTGCTTGCTGCTTTCATCATAGCGTTAGCCAGCATAGGGGGTCTTCTAGTCTATAGAAGAAGGAAAAAACCAGCTTATGCAGCTAGACTACCTCCAAAACCTCCTGCTACTGTCCCATCTTTGGAGAAAATTGAGACAGAAGTTCCTGAAGCAGAGAGATTGCCGGAGGTTGCACTAGAAAAACCAGAGGAAGAAAAACCAAGGGAGCTTATGAGGCCTGAAGTTAACATAGAGGAGATAAAAGACAGAATAGGGGGAGTGAAAAGCGAGTTGTTGGATGTAAAGTCACTAAATGAGAGCATAGAAGGAGAAGTAGGAGAGGAGGTATTTCACGATGAGATATCCGAGCTGGAGGAGAGGATATCTGAGGTTGAGGGACTTCTCTCATCCAACAGATTAGATGAAGCAGCAAACGAGATAGACAAGTTAGCGGAGACCGTATCTTCGCTGAAAAAGAGGGTTATTGCAGCTAGACAGGTCTTAATAAACAACTGGGACGTTGTGGAGAAGAGAATAGACATAATGCTGAGAATATGGGGCAGAGCTCCCTCATCGATGCTCACAATGGTTCCTCCAGAGCTCAGGATGGTAGCCCTTAAGATGTACGCCAAAAAGAGAGGGGATGTGGAGATAGTTGGGGATGAGATAAGAAAGAAGGAATCAGCTGAATGAGATAATTTCCGGTAAACATAATAAATTCTGCTATAAGCCTCTATGCAAAGGATTTTTCCTCGATTTCATAATCTACGTGCAATTCACGATAAAACCCTTGAGATATCCCGTCCATGGATGCTTTGGATCCACTGGATGATCGGGTGATTGGCCTAGCACTCCATCCAGCAGTTTAATACTCCTTCCGGATTTATCTCCAGCCTTGATCACTATTCCCTTTAGCTCTTCTTGAGATAAAAACTGGCTGCAACTAAAAGTGAATATAAACCCCCCTTTCCTCACTATGTTCATTATTTTTGTGTTTAACGTTAAATAGGCCTTCTTTCCTGCATCTTTCCTGTCTATAGAAGGAATTAGGGCAGGAGGATCTGCTATAACAACATCGTACTCTCCTCCTATCTTAAGTTCCTTTACATTTCTTTTTATGAAATTTATTTTAACCTTATTAAGCTCAGCATTTCTAACAATTTCCTCCTCCGCATAATCGGATTCATCGACAGCAGTGACATTTGCACCCTCTACTGCTGCATGTAGGCCAAATCCTCCTGTATATGAGAAGAGATCCAGTACGTTATCTCCCTTTGATATATATCTCCTCAAACTTATTCTGTTTATCCTCTGATCTATGAAGAACCCTGTTTTCTGCCCTTTTAAGACATCTACATGAAATAAGACACCTTCTTCATCTATTATGGTGTCCGATGGACCTTCTCCAGCTATTTTTCCCTTCCATAATGGGAGGTCTATCTGTCTCCTAGTTCTGCTGTCGTTCCTTGCAAAAACAGCTCTAGCGCCCAACTTAATTAATATATTAGCTATATCCTTTATCCTTGCATCAAATCCGACAGATGTGCTAGTTATAGATGCTATATCATTATAAAAATCAATTATGAGCCCTGGAAGGAGATCGCTTTCGCTGTGCACTAATCTGAAATAATTTCCAAGCTTCATCCTCTTTCTCATATCCAAGGCATTTTTCATCCTCTCATCTATAAGATCTAAGCTTATCCTATCCTTAAATGCCAACATTCTCACTCCCACGGATCCTATTTCCTCATAAAAGCCCTCTCCAAGGAATTCTCCATTCTCATCCTTCACTATGACAACATCTCCTCTTGATACCGGTCCGATGAGCTTTTTTATCATATTTAAGCCTATGTTAAATCTGCCTGAGAGGATAAGAGAGGTTCCTCTTTTGTCAACAATAACCTCTCCAGTCGGATGCCAGCTCATGACTCAACCCTCAGTGTTGTTTCAGCTCAATCTCCTTGATCAGTCTTTTTGTCAATATTTCAGCTCCATCTGATCTCACTATCATGGTATCCTCTATTCTGATGCCACCCCATCCTTTTATGTAAACACCGGGCTCCACTGTCACAGCATAGCCGCTTTCTATCCTCTCCTTCACACCTACAAGAAGTCTAGGAGGCTCATGAACCTCCAAGCCTATTCCATGACCTGTGCTGTGGACGAAGTTCTCAAGCAATCCACTTTTGTTTAACACATCTCTAGCCTCTTTATCTGGATCCTCAGCATTTATCCCAGCCTTAATCTTCATTATGGCTTTTTCCTGACTTTCATAGACAGAATACCACATCTCTTCCAGTTTCCTCTCCGGTTTTCCCACTGTAAACGTTCTTGTCATATCGCTAGCGTACATGTGATAACTCGATCCAAAGTCGATGAGCACGATATCTCCACTTTTTAACCTCCTCTCTGTTGGAATATGGTGGGCATTAAATGAATTCTCTCCAAAACAGACTATTGTGGGGAAAGCCGGACCATCTCCTCCAAGCCTTCTCATTTCTAACTCTATCCTACCTGCTATCTCTTTTTCTGTTGCTCCCGGCACTATCTCCGGGATTACATTGTAAAAAGCATTCACAGATATATCAGCACTTCTTCTCATTGTTTCAATCTCTCTTTCGCTTTTAACGGCCCTAATCCTAAGAATTTCCTGACTTAAATTCAGAACAGGAAGGCTTCTTCCTCCTCTTCTAAAGGTCCTCCTCAGTTCCTCTTCCTCTTTTTTGTTTCCATCAAAAGCAAGCTTTCTAGCTCTTATTCCTCTCTTTTTAATTTCTTCTTTTATCAAAAGGCTTATTTTCTTGTCTTCAACCCTGTCAAGACCGTAAAATGGCTTTACAGTGACTACCTCATACACAGCCTGCTCCTCAGCTATTTTATCCCCGAATGCATATCTAGCTATTAGAAAAGGTTCTTCGTCAATTGGCACTATTAATGCAGATGCTGTGTTTGTTCCGGAAAGATAGAACATATTTGCGCCCGATCTAATCACGCATAAATCCACTCTTTTGCTGTCCATCCACTTCTTAAGCTTGGATATCCTTGAGTCATACTCCTCCTTGGGGAACATCTGCTATCATGTTGCTGATAATTGATAAACTCGACAGGTTATCAGTGCTCAATATATTACTTATATATTTGTATTATCAGTAACTTTAAGCTTTTTTATTGGTGATATCCAGTTAGTGTACTCCTGTATGTGAGATAGGGTTCGTCGGCAGTTTCCAGATAGTTAACCTTTATATAATTCTTATGTGTATATTCAGATTGTGGAAGTTGTTTTAGGAGTCCCCTTCGGATATGAGCCTAATGATGAGCTCAAAAAACTTCTAGAGGACTTCAGGGAAATGATAAACTTCTGCATAGATTATGCTTATAAAAGAAGGATAACATCTTATGCAAAGCTGAGGAAAGGTGTCTATGAGGAGTGGAAGCAGAGATGGGATTACTCAACCCATTTCTGCCATTCAGCATGCAAGATAGCTTTAGCTATGCTCAAGAAATACAGGAAGAAACACAGAGAGGGGAAGCCTGAGGCCAAGAAGTTATTCATGCAGTTAGATCCCCAGCTCTACAGGTTTTATGGAGATAAGATCAGGATCTCGGTCAGGCCGAGGCAGTTTCTGTTCATAAACCTGAAATTCGGGGAATATCAGAAGAAGTTTATAGATGCATGGAAAGAGGGGAAGCTTAAGATCGGTGAGGTAACGATAAATGAGGACAAGATAATAATTCCATTTAGAAAAGAAGTGGATCTGCAGAATCCAAAGGAATGGATAGCGATAGATATAAATGAATCTAACATAACAGCGGTAAGTTCAAATCCCCATGTTTTAAGGGTAGATCATGAGCTAAGAACGATCCACACAACCTATTTTATCATCAGGAGAAATATTCAGAAGCTTGTCAGATACAAGCCTAAGACTGCACAGAGGCTGATGAAGAAGTACTCCGACAGGGAGAAAAGAAGGACAAGGGATCTATGCCACAAAATTTCAAAAAAGATTGTGGATTTTGCCAAACAGCACAACCTAGGAATACTGATGGAGGACTTGAAGGGGATAAGAAAACGCATAAAAAGGGGAAGAATGCTGAACAGAAGGTTGCATAACTGGAACTTCAGAATGCTTCAGTTCTATGTTGATTATAAGGCTAAGCTTAACGGTCTGCCAGTTATATATGTTAACCCGAGGGGAACTTCAAGCCTGTGCCCGATATGTGGGGGAAGACTAGCTCCGAATGGGCACAGGCTTGTGAGATGCCTGCGGTGCGGTTATGAAAGTGATAGGGATGTGACCGCAGGCATTAATATGCTCAGGATGAGGGGAGCCCCGTTGCCCCTGAAAGCCATCAATGAGGATAGCAACAGATTGCTATCCGAGATGGAACGGGTAGTTATATAACTATCCGACAACGGTTAAATTTTGCTCGAGATTTTTCTCGTATGCCTGGCATATATGCGTTGATCAATATATACACAGAGAGCAAAAGCATCGACAAGATATCGAAAAAGCTTCAGGAGATGGAGGAAGTGATAGATCTCTATGAGGTAACTGGAGACTATGACTTAGTTGCCCTCGTTAAAACAGAGGATCCAGCTAGCTTCAGAAAGTTCCTCAAGGAGAAGATCCTATCTCTAGAGGGGATAAGAGGAACTAACACTGTGGTAATACTCCATACAAGTAAGAGAAACGGGGAGGTAGTAGAGGAATAATGGCAAAAAGGATTTTAGTGCCTTTGTACAGAAAGATAGACTTGGATGTATTTTTTCACATGATAATGCCGGTATTATCGGAAAAGGATGAGATAACATTGTTTCATGTAATTCAGGTACCGATAACAACAGCGATGGATAGAGAGCTCTTCTCAAAGGAGCTTGAGGAGGCGAATAAATGGCTTGAGGAGATGGCAAAGGAGCTCATGGATAAAGGTCTGAATGTTCGGACAAGAGTTGTGATGTCAAGGGATATAGCTGAGGCAATAGCTAGAGAAGGAGAAGAGGAAAATCATGACGTAATATTCATGCTTAAAAGGAGGAGAAAAAGTTTAAAGAGGATTTTTCAGAGGAGCATCTCATCCAAGGTATCAGAGCTCTCGAGGAAACCTGTTATAACTTTATTAGTTGATAAAATTTAGGATAACAACTCGGATTCATACTTCCTGAGGTGCTCCATTGCCTGTTTTACATCTGTATAGAGCTTTTTCACCTCCTCTACGTCCTCAGGAAGCACCTTATCTCTTGACATCGATCTAGCTCTCACTCCAGCCATGCTGAGAAGCTGAACAGCATGTCTAAGGGATGTTTCAGCTCCTATCTTTACAAGAGAATCAAATGCCTCCTTTTCAAGCTCAATTTTCTCTTCTGCTGCTCTTATTTTCAAAATCTCCCTTATCTCCTCCTCGTTGTATTTATCTGTTGTTATTATGACAAGCCTATCCAAGAGGTCTAGAGGAAGGCCGAATGGGGATTTTACATCAGTTCCTCTTATTGTGGTAATCCCTCTATTTGTGGCCATGACTATTATGGGGACAAGTTCTCCCTCCATAGCCCTTGCTAAGAAGCTCAACGCCTCTATATCCATCATGTGAACGTCATCTATGAATAGCACCCCTGGTATTATCTCAGCTCTTCCCTCCTTCACCCACTCACTGACCTGCTCATCAACTGATGCTCTGATCTCCGAACTTATCTCTTTCTCTGCTGAGAAGCCGAAAAGCAGGGAGGCTATGCCCGATCCTCTTCTCCTTGCGAAAAGCTCGTCTAGATCATATAGAGTCATCGTATATATGAACTCCTTCTCCTTCATCACATCTCCATCCGGCTTTGGAACTGTTTTTTCAGTCTCTATTTCATATAACTCCTTGCTTGAGCTGGATCTTCCCACTCTAGCCACTCTTCCAGTCTCAGCATCTATCTGTATCACATCGCCCTCTCTAACTCCCAGCTCAACAAGCTGAGCAGCTACACCTTCCCCGACTTCAAATGTTCTGGATTGCTTCTTCGTCTCCAAGGTTATTCTGGCACTTCTAGGTATCTGATAGTAGGGATTATATGGATTTGAAGCATATCTAACATCAAGTTTAGTGACCTCCCCCTCGTAGATCTTCCTCATTTCATGCAGCCTAACACCTATTGCCTTTCTCATTGCCTCCATTAGAACATCGGTCTTTCTTCTCTCTGCGCTATATATCTCAGAGCCAGAGAGCACTATGAAGGGGACATCCTCCCCAAGCTCCCTAGCTATTCCCACTGCCAGTGCTGTTTTTCCAGTTCCAGGTGGTCCTGCAACCAGAACTCCTTTTCCGCTGAGCTTTCCCTCCTTAGCCATCTTCACAACTAGATATGCAGCTTCTCTAGCTCTTGTCTGTCCCACCATTCCATCAGCAACGAGCTTTGCTCTCAGGTTTTCATCAACTCCTAAGCCTCTTATATGGCTATGAGCTCCAACCCTCTCCAGCCTCTTGGGTGTGGGTCCTGATATCTCTCTTATCTCGGACAAGATTCCCACCTCCCAAGAGCGATAATCTAACTTATCGAGCGAAAATTTAAGCTTTTCTGTGAAATAATATATTTAAATTATAATTCCGCTTGCACTTAAACCCTTACTCAGATCTCTCCTAAAGTTATGATCATAATCTTTCCGGGGTATCTCTCGGAGAGTGCCTCAGGAAGAGCTTCTCCCATTAATCCGAATCTCCTCCTCCTAGTGGAGAAGAGCACTATTACATCTGCTCTATCAAGCTCCTCCCTCAGGTTTTCCATTATACTTCCCTCTTTTAATGGATCGACTATTACAATGTTGTATCTAACATAATATCCTTCCTCTTTTAACTTATTCTCAAGCCATCTCAGGCTCTTCATGCTTTCCTCTCTATACCTTATGATATCTTCAGCCTTTGCTCTTGGAATCTCAATAAGCATTGAGAAATTCAGTCTAAATCTATTATCTAGAGATTCTACTATCTTATCAGCCACTAGATCCAGAGGATCGCCCTCTTTAACTACTATCAAAGCATCAAGGTGAAATCCGCCGGGCAAAATATCCTTTCCTCCTAATTTTCCCATTATTGGCATTTTCATCATTCTTCTGAAAAGTGCATATAGGGAAATGCCAAACAGAATCCAAGCTACACCCAAAAGTCTAGCACTTGGATGAAAGATTACTATTAAGATCCACATTATTAAGGTGGTTATTGTTCCCATAATTCCAGCTAGTGGGTACTCCCTTCTCCTGATTTTTATGGATCCTGGAAGTTTCCAAGGTCTGTAAGCATCTCTGTCTATGAATCTTAACTTTATCAGAGATATGTTGACCAAAATATAGGACAAGAGCGCCCCAAAAGCATACATTCCTGCAGTCTGCTCTAATCCTTGAAAGAGACACATTAAGGCTCCCAGCATGCCGAAGGTTATTATTGTCCTCGTTGGAGTTCTGAATCTCCTGTTGACGTGGTAAAACCATCCAGGTAACAGCTTAAACTTTCCCATGGAGAAAACAACTCTGGAAACTCCCACTACTCCAGTGTTAGCAGATGCAAGAGTTATTATAAATCCGGTAAATGCAGTCACTATGGATAATACCTTCCCTAGAAAAGGTATTTTGGATGCAATAGCTACTAGAGGTTTGTTCATATTGGCCACAAGCTCTTTCCAGCTCATTAAACCGTTAGCCAATGTGGAAAGTCCTATTGCAAACACAGCAACAGCTAGTATTGAGAATTTTGTCGCCTTGGGGATCCATCTATCCGGTCTCCTTGTCTCCTCCGCTGCTTGGGCTATGGATTCTATGCCCACATACGACATCATAGCTAGGGTAAGAGCATAAATAAAGTTTTGCAAACTTATATTACAGGAGTTTACATATCCAACATCAAGCAATATAGCTGGATTCCCAATCTGGTATATCTGGGATATAAAACTATTAAAATTAAATGCAAGAGCAAAGCCAAGCAGCAGAATTGCTCCTTCAAGCACGACATCTGGCATCACGAGTGCTATGTTGAGGGCTGAGCTCTCCCTTATGCCTACTATATTTACAATAATTAGAAATAATACTATGAAAAAGGCAAAGAGGGAAAGGCCATTTACTCCGCAGAAGCTTATGCTTAACAACTGTGGGAAGAAAAATGACATATATCCAGCAGATGCAAGAGCAAAAAGAGCTATATCCACGGTATAATCAAAAAGAAGGGCCCATCCCGCTACAAATCCCCAAAAATCGTTGAGAGCTCTCATGGAATATACGTGAGCTCCTCCGGCATAAGGGTAGGTGCTTGCTAGCTCTGCGTATGCAAGTCCTGTGAATACATAGGCTATAGCAGCAAAAGCGAATGCTAAGGGAGCTGCCCCCCCTGCATAAAGGGCAACTACACCCAAGGCTATGTACACATCGGCACCAACATCAGCATATCCCATTGCAAAGGAGCCAAGTAATCCAACTTCTCTCTTTAGGGCAGCTTTCTTCTCCATACAGGACCCCTATTTCCTCACTACATCCAGAACTATTGCAGGGCAAACCCTCTTAACACCTTCAATGGACTCTATCTCCTTTAATATATCGCTCATCTCCTGATTATCCTTTGCCCATATCTCAACGATGATCATGTGATCGCCCGTGGTAACATAAATCGTATTTATATAGTCTTTCTTCTTTAATATATCTATTACCTTGAATATAGATTCAGGCATCGTATCAATTCCTGTGAGGGAGACGGAGTTATACCCTAAAAGAGAGGGATCGATAAGTGCGGTGTATCCTCTTATTACCCCTCTCTTCTCGAGCTTTGATATCCTCTTTTTCACTGCAACATCGCTTATTCCGACTATCCTTGATATTTCTGTGAGCGGAATTCTTGCATCTTTTTTGAGCATTTTTAGTATTTCCATGTCCTTCTCATCGATGAAGCGGTCCTTTCTCATATTTTACCCAACAGCAATAGAAGACACTCTTAATAAAATTAGCAGTGCTTGAGCTACTTGGATACAAATAAAAATAGAAGCCTCTAAATCGAGTTCATGAGCTAAATTTTAATACATCTGAATCGATGTTCCTTATGCTGGAAAGGCTTGTAGTCGGGCCTCTGAAGACAAATTGCTACATTCTGATGTCCTCGAATGAGGCTGTTGTTATAGATCCCGGATGGGAAGGAGAGAGAATACTGGGCAAAGTGGGAGATGCAAAACTGAACGCAGTGATCCTGACACATGGACATTTCGATCATGTAATGGCTGCAAATACGCTTAAAAAAGCAAAGAATGCTAGAATTTTGATTCACAGGAAGGATTTATATTTGCTAAAGTCACTAAGATATCAGTTATCAAGATTTGGAATTGAGGAATATGTAGAGATAGAACCTGATGGGTTTATAGAGGACGGAGATGAGCTGAGATTGAACGACAGCCCGATAAAAGTGATTCACACCCCCGGTCACACTCCTGGAAGTGTATGCCTTCTCTGGGAGGGAAAGCTCTTCTCGGGAGATACTCTGTTTAGGGGGGCTTTTGGCAGGGTTGATCTCCCGGGAGGCAGCTATGACGATCTCGTTTTATCCATGAGAAAGTTGCTCGATTTGCCAAGTGAGACATTGGTTTTTCCCGGTCACGGTGATGGGACCACGATAGGAGCTGAACGGTGCATGATGATGGAAATAATATCAAAAAAGTAGGTAGGGTTACCTACCAGATCTCCTGATAGATACAATCTCTTCTACAGCTTGATCTAGGAGGAATCTTAATCTCTCGGCAAGTTCATTTCTGATCATTCCCTTTACAGCTGCCTCTATAGCTTCCGATCTGCTTGAAAATCTCCCCTCCTTTACCAATGCATCTATAGTTGATACAAGCTCGTCGTCCAGTTGTACTGCCAACTCAGCCATTTTCGCTCGCCTTAACCAACCCAAGGAAGCTGAGATATTTAAGCATTAGTATAGCAGCTATATAACTTACGTCAACTGTCTAATTTAATCTCTAGATTAACCCTGAACTCTATTCCTCTTCTGGATGCAAGCTTGATGAACTCATCCGCCTCTATCACCTCTTCGGGATTGTGAACTCCTTTCTCAATTCTATTATATCCTATCATCTGTGCTGCTATGGAAGCAGGAACTCCAACAGCTAAGGATTGAGCTGAAACTCCCCATTTCTTATTGCTTTTTGTCAGAGAAATTACCCTACAGATAGCAGATCTTCCACCTTTCAAGCCGTAAGCTGAAACTATTATTGCATCAAAGTCATCCGGAGTTATATCAATTGCCTCTATTTTTTCGAGGGCTTTTTCTCTAATGAGGTCCCTCATCGTCATCCTTCTTCCCCTATAAAATACCTCCTCCTCGTTTAGAAGACCCATATCTCTAAGCATGCTGTATTTCATCACTAGCTCGTCAGGAAATGAGAGCTTATAATCAACTAACTTGAGGCCCTTGTTTCTCAGGTACTCCCCTATTGTGTATGTCTCTGGATGCTCCACATAATAGACTTTTTGCCTTCCCACAGGCTCAGGAAAATCCACTATTTCAACCCCTGAGAGCGCTTCCACCAGGACAATACCATTTTCAGTCCATATCTCGACTTTGTCTTCAAATTCATCTGCGATTGTGTCAAAAGAATAAGGAACAGGCAGAGGTATGTTCACCGGTCCGTAATCGGTTAAATCCACCCAGCCCTCCCTCATTATTATTTTTTCAACATAATCAAGCTCTTCTGCGGCTTTTTTTGCCATTATATTTATCATCCCAGGGCTGCATCCCATACCTATTATTGCGGTGATTCCCTTGTCCCTGAACTTCTCGTCAAGGTTTTTCTGCATTTTAACAGTCTCTACATCGCTTCCCAGATCCACATAATTGACTTCTGCTTCTAGACAAGAATTCATTACCTTGGGTATGTATGTATAAAGTAAGCCATTTATAACAATATCATAATTCTTTATCAAACTGACTAGGTCATCGGAGGATGCATCTACATGCATTGTCTTGATCTCCTTCCTCTTGGTCAGCCTTAACGCTTTTCTGGCAACTTTTTCAGCTCTTTTAATCGAAATATCTGCTATTGCTATCTCCTCCACATCGGGACTAAGTCTATCATCTGCCAAATCTAGGGCAGCTGAAGATGAACTTAAGCCTGCTCCGAGAAGTAATACCCTCATTGACATCGCTTACCGTCTTTAATCATCCCTTAAAAAGTTAATTTTCACAAGCTTTCTCCTTATAAAAATGGATGTCCAGAAAACCCAGTGCTTTAGCTTTGGGATGAATGGCAAAGCTTAAATACAAACCTCCCTGAAATCAATGGTTCGGATGTTCCGAGCCCGTGAGGGAGGCAAGAT
>Ga0080004_1239450_pt1 | contig 43341 bp, 44 predicted proteins | sample WasSprMetagenome_FD_69207 | JGI IMG/M metagenome (GOLD analysis project Ga0080004, IMG submission 69207) | Sulfidic aquatic microbial communities from Washburn Spring, Yellowstone National Park, USA - WS (SPADES assembly) (version 2) | ecosystem: Environmental > Aquatic > Thermal springs > Hot...
CTTTTATTAACAGAACATAAAGTCCATGATCCAAGGCGAGGGGGTGGCTGTTTTTCTAATAGTTTTCTTGTTAATTAACTAAAAATTGCGGTGCACAGAGAGTAATAGTATACATCAAATACTATAAAATAGGGCCTTCTAAGGGGGTGTGGATGCGAATTCTTTAATTAATTCATATTTTTCCCTTGAAGGAGACGCTTGCCATGCCAAGGCCAAGAAAGTATGCAGACACAGTTGTCAAATCATTCAGTATAGATCGGGAAGTCTACACGCGGTTGAGGGCTATGCTTGCTGCTCAATGCAAATCTATAAGCGAAGAGGTTAACACGCTTCTTAAGAGGCGTCTGGCAGAGCTTGAGGGCGTTGCGCCTTCTGTCTATGGCAATGAGGACTATGAGGCTTTGAAGAGTCAACACCTAAAGCTTGTTGAAGAGGTTAAGCGACTAACAAAGCCTTTGGAGAAGGACGGCGTCTACGAAAGCCTAATGCGCTTCGCACACCAACTCGGCTTAGACCTCACAGACCTGCATAACGTGGAAGAGATTACTACTAAAATACTAGAAAACTGGCGTGGGCAACTTGACCAAAACATCCAGCCAAGCCACATCCACCTATTCATAACACTACTCGAAAAAGGAAAACAGAAAAAAGCGATCGAACGCAAACTAACAGAAATAAGACTAAAAGCAGCTTCCACATCAACAGAAAACGCATACCATTAAACATTACTAACAGAAAGCGCCAACAAAATTATATAACAGAAAAATATTTTCTAAAAGGATTAGCCCGACATTATTAGAAGCCATTAACTAAGCCATGAACCGCTTGTAAGCTTGATCTGGAAATGGGAGTTAAAACCTCTCTAGGGCTACCATAACCCCAAGTCAGGTCGAAGTTCAAACTCTCGGTTTAGTGATGATGACTTGTGATTTGAACCTGCGACCCCCTACGGGATGGCCGCCTCAGGGCTACGTATTTGGCCATACTTGGCAACCGTATATTTGTTTTTTCTCAGAAAGTTCAACTCGTTTAGCTATAGCTTTAAAAGGTTCCATGGTGCTACTCAATTGACTTGTTAACATGGCTTCCTCAAGGGAGAAAATTTGCTTCAGGATTAGTATTTCAATGCCCGATGCTGTTCTAGGAAATCCATTGGAAGCTTATCAAAGGTCTCTGCCTGTTGTGCAAACATCATTATTCAAGTCATTACTCTCTTACAAACCTGATTGACAAGTTTAGAAAAAAGGGGTCTTGGTTTGTCTTAGTTGTATTTAATGCTCATTGTTTCTATGGATAAGGATAATATACTGTACCTACTGCGTCTAAAACGATCTGCGTTGGATCTGCTAGATATCCGTCTAGCGAGCCCTTTTTCTGTACATGCTCGAACTCGCCGGTGCCGTGTGTGCCAATGAACGTTCCATTGATTGAGTATCCCATTGAGATTGTGCCTCTTGCGCTCCCCGAAATTGTGCCGCGCCCCTCGTAGGTTAATAACCAATGTCCGCTGAAGGTTCCTTCACCAGTTGCCACATTGATGTTAAGAGATAACCAATCCTCAAAGGTGCCGCTGCCAAGTGTGCCTACCTCTGTGCCCTTCCAGTAAGAATCCCGAATGTGTAGAATGCCGTCCTCGGTGACCCATTGCTTGCCAGGATCGACCAAGGCACTTTCGATGTGAGAGCTGTACGGTACTTCGGTCTTTGCCATCGTTGGAGCTATTAACATCACGGATAATACGAGTAGAGTGACCATAGGTAACAATATTTTTCTCATTTTGTACCTCCTCCATTTTTCATCTAAGCGATAATGTAACGGTAAAAATACCTAGGCATTTTTCACGGAAATCCATCCTCAATTTGAAGAGTAAACTAAAAACATTGCCTACTTGTGTGACATATTAATAATTGCGACCGAAAAAACAGTTCAAAAGCTGAAAAAGCGTCATCAAGAATGGATTTATCAGAATACTGTTCAGAATGGCCTTGTCCATTTTTATCAGCTACGGGCAACTTCGGTGTCAACGTATCTTTTCATCGTTTCTTTCTCGTATGATATTCTTGCTTTAGTGATTCTTCCTCCGCGTCCTCGTTTGCCTGTAAAAATTCGGATTTCTATGAATCCACGCCTCTCAAGCTCAGATATGGCTGATCCGCGTCGCCTTTCATCGCCGTACACGCTTCTGAGAGAAACGTGTGCATCCTTGGCTATTTGCACAAGGCTTCTCCAGCCAGCTTCCTCAATGAAAAGCCTTCGCTTCATGTAGTCTTCAACAAAAGCATTGACCAAATAGTCAAAAACCAAGCGTGCAGCCTCCGTGTTGAACTTGAAAACAAGCGAAGCCTGTGAAGTCAGTTTTTCCGCTGGTGCAATCTCTGCGCCCTGCAGTTTATCTTCTTTTCCAGCCACGGAGCGAAGCGTCATCCCCCAACAGCTGAAGTTGTAGACAAAAGGCTCTTGCAGAAGATGGGTGAACGACAACTCGCCGTAAGCCAAGAATCCAAATACTTGTGTTGAAGATAGTGCTTCTTTGAAAATCTGGCACTCTGTGTTCGAGCTACATCCAGCAATCATCTCCGATAGTCTACGAGAAATGCAGGACTGTATGAACGTAATGTCTCTCTCCTTGAAACCACGGTTCTCCCTAAGCATGTTAAGGACGTTCCGCGCTCCTTTCTGAACCTTTTCATGATCAATCATGACGATGTAGCCAGGTACGGCGGGGTCGTGGCTCCTAACGGGCTGAAGAAGCTCGAAAATCGGACCGTGCACTCGCAGCAGGTTTGCTGGAGCATAGTTTCCAAACGGAAAGGCAAAAGCGTACTTCGACAGTGTCAAATTCAAAGGTATCCCTTCAATTTCGGAAATCTGTTGCAGTAGCTCTGTTTCGCTAGGCAGGGGCAAGCCTCTTTCACGAGATATTCGAGTTTCGTTTTCGCATATTATTCTGGCATGCACTTTTCGAGGATCTTCTTCTCCAATACGTTTGAGGTATTTGAATTTGGGTTCTGCATCAGGGTCAAAGTGGAAGATGTAGGATTCTCCAATCCTTTTGACCGGTGACACGTCAAGACCACATGAGGGATCAACTATGTTAGGGATCAACGCGCAGACAGCGTCACTATCAAGGATTTTTAGCTCTGACAGTTTGCCGATTCTGCCGTAAAATTGGTGCATTCTTTGACCAATGATACCATCACCACTGACTCCGCCGATTACATTTGCTATTCGTGTTTCCGGAAAACTTCTGAGAAAGTCTGCGATGCCTGTAGCTAGGAAATATTCCCAACCTCCTTTTCCAATCATCGCTCCCTTTGTTAATACGAGAAGAGTTTTGCTTTTCTGTAGCTGCTCGTTGGATTTTGCGTTTTGATTGAAGTCAATCCAAGCATTGTGAGCCATTTCTTTGCCGTTTTCCACAGCTTCTCTTTCGCTTTCGAGACCCCAAGTTCGTCCGATACCAATGGGATAATTCGTAACTAAGGCTAAGAGGGATAGACCGTTGTAGCCGATTCCTGAAACTTCCTTCAACTCGATGTCTTCGTTTTCTATCTCGCCGCCTGTTGTATGTCCAATCAAGCGAAGCTGTTCCGCGGTGCTTTTTCCTTTGAATCTTCTCTCTATGGCTCCGAGAATGCCTTCACAGATGAGTTTATCTTTATCTTCGGTATCGCCTCTGTAACTCGAGTAGAGAATCAGCAGTTTCACGTCTGTCAGATTGTGCCCAGTCTGAGATATGTCATTTTCGATCTTATCCAGAATTCTTTCAGTCAGCCTTTGTGCTTCCTCAACGCTATTTCCCTTTCTCAATTGCATATCCTTGGTCGGATCGACTTCCAAATCGTTTCTAGTATGTGCATGTCCTACAAACCCTAAAAAGAAATCGTTAACCATTATTGGCCCTCCATGAGTGGCAGTACATGCATGTAATTATTGCATCTGCGAAACCTAAAAACATATCTTGTCTGCAGACACCTCTCTGCATAATCTAAAAAGCTCCTTAACATATTAGTTGACTGCATTGAAAACGTCCTCTTTCATGTTGATGATAAGCCCGTGTCGGAACAAGACAAGCTTATAGGGTTGTGAAGAATCTCCTTTCTGGAATGCAAGTCTACAAGTCTATATTCGATTCTGCTTCCGTATGAATAATGGAAAAACTAAAATGAAAAGCCAACTAGAGGAAGAATTTTGGATTATTTAGGAAAAAGCGCTAAAAAATAGGCATAATTCGGCAATCTTAGATGCAGGAGATGGGATTTGAACTCCGACATTTTCCTCCAGTCAGAGCCTCCCTCTTAGTTACTGCGAGATGAGAAATTTAAACGAGATAAGTCACATAACCCGGCCTACCACTAAAATATCTACGCATATTCAGTTAGTGTCTCTTAACAGAAGCTAGATGATAGTAATAATTTGACTTACTTCTTAACCTGTCCCTGCCAGTGCACCGCCATCAACAACTAGCGCTGTTCCAGTTATAAATGATGATGCGTCGCTGGCAAGAAATAATGCTGCCTGAGCAATCTCTTCTGGCTTGCCTATTCTTCCAAGTGGACGTTGAGCTGATTCTGATAAAAACTGGTTTTCTGGTTTACCAAGTTGCCTAGCTTCGCTGCGCAACATTGGGGTATCTGTGTCGCCGGGGCATATGCAGTTGACGCGTATGTTCTGTGCAGCATGGTCAAGAGCCATGGCCTTGGTGAGAAGCACGACAGCTCCTTTTGAGGCGCAATAGGCAGCTGCCTTCCGCCCACCTGCCAGTCCCCACCCTGATGCAGTATTGATGATAACGCCACCACCTTTTTTGGCCATTACTGGGATAGCATACTTCGAGAGCAAAAATATCGACTTAACATTAATTGACATCACCTTGTCCCATTCCTCTTCGCTTGTCTCAACCACCGTTGCGCGTCTAATAATGCCAGCGTTATTGAAGAGAATATCCAACTTTCCAAATTTTTCAACAGTTTGTCGAATGGCTAACTGACAGTCCTCAGCTTTTGATACGTCGGCATGCACGAAAATGGCGGTTCCTCCATTGTCAATTATCTTTTGAACAACAGCTTTTCCTTCAACTTCATTCAAATCTACAATTGCTACAGCTGCTCCTTCTTTGGCAAATAGCAATGCGGTTGCCCGTCCAATACCAGATGCTCCGCCAGTGATAAGAGCCACCTTATCACTTAATATTCCGTGAGGTTTAACATCGTTATTATCTGACATTTAATGCACCTCGATATTAAGGAACTAAAGTGATGTTAAAAGGTTTACTTTGTTCTATTGGGTACAGCGTTAAGAAGTCATAATGACCCTCGGTTCAATTTTTAACATGATACTTTATAGACAATTTCCTCGCGATATCCCGTTATCACCCTCACATAACCCTTTAGCATTTCATCTACTTCCCTACTACCAGTGTCCACCAAAATAGGTCGACCACCAAGCGAATGAATTTTTTCAGGGGTAGCTATAACCAATATGTTATCTCTTCCAACTTTTTTAATTACTTCAGCGCTTATCTGGTGGTTTCCCCTTCCGAAGATATAGCCTTGACCTCCTATCGGGGTGACTATCATTTTGGCTTTGTGATTTTTGATAAGCTCTAAAAGCTGCTTCTCATTAACATCGGTGCCTATTAATCTCCCTCTAAACACCACGTCAACGCCTATTAATGTTTTATTTAAACCCATTTTCGATAATATTGCCCTAGTTGTAGTTCCAGGCCCAATTATGTAGAGGCAATCATCCTTCATTCTATCTATAACTTCAAGTGCTATCGCCTCCATTGCTTCTTTATCTCCGCTGCTACTTGGAACCTTTGCACCTTGGACTAATCTTTTTTGAAACGGAATCTTTAGGTAACCGTAAAGTTTCGGAACAACAATGCCCCGCCTAACTGCTTCCTCGTCTATATCCATGACTTCAGCCTCTCGCACGTCACATTCTCCACGTAAATATGATACAGTGAGTTCTCCAGCGCTTTTTGGGTTGATGGCGAAAACAGCTGATTGGATTTTAACGCCAGTAGGTATTCCGAGGACGGGCATTTCTCCTCCAATTGCATCATAAACGTCTCTTGCAGTGCCATCTCCTCCGGCAAAGAGGATTAAATCCACATTCGTATGTAACATTTCTTTTGCTGCTTTTTTAGTATCCTCGGCGGTTGTTCTACCTTTCACGATTGAACCTATTACCATCGAGTCGAAGCTGCATTTTTTAGTAGCGTCTTCTCCCATTTCACTTGGATACGTTATAAGTTCAATATCATCTTTTATTGGTTTTAAAACTTCTAATGCTTCGATAGTTCTGTCCAATGACAGCGGCACGGCACCAAGTTCCAGAGCCTTTTTCTGTATCTCAATTCCATCACTGCCTTTAAGCCCAACTCTTCCGCCTATACCTGCAATTGGATTCACTATCAAGCCTAACTTCTTGCGTTTCACTTAAGTGACCCACTTTTGCAAATAAATTCCGAATGTCTTATTATTCATGTTCTTTAGATACCTTTCTGCGGTATGCCCTCCAGGTAATTGCCCATTGAGATGGATCATCTAACGGTGCATGATCAATTCTGTGAATGGTGCTGTTGTGAGGAGCTGTTTTAACAATTTCAGGATTTGTATACGCCTCATTGGCTACATGCTTAATTATTTCAGCGTATTCGTCGAGCTCGGTCTTTGAGTATGATTCTGTTGGCTCAAGAGTGCAGGGTTCTGGAACAATCCATGGATGATGGCTTGTCCAGTAATGGACACCGAAATCTGCAGCTCTTATTCCAATATCTTCGGAATGGACCCCTGTGTCTTTAGCTAGTTTCTCCCAACTGTATCTAACCTGTTCAACTCGCCGTTTGCCTTTAGCGTAAGGCGCAGACACTCCCGGTATTTCCAGCATCTTTTTAAGCAGATAATTATTGTTGAGAACAGCAATTTCAGACACCTCCCTCAAACCTTCCGCACCAAGGCTCATCACCCACGCGTATGCCTTTAAGACTACTGGCGCTACTCCATACCATGATCTCACTTTTCCTATGCTCTTTGGTCTATTATAGTCCAAATAGTATCTATCACCATCAAACTCGATAACCGGTATTGGCAGGAACTCTGCAAGTTCTTTGGTGGCACCCACAGCCCCAACCGCGGGTCCGCCACACCCATGAGGCGCTGAAAATGCCTTATGCAAGTTGAAGTGGCATAAGTCGAAACCAGCTTCTTTTGCTCTAGTTATGCCCAGTATCCCATTAGTGTTTGCTTGGTCATAAGCGCATAATCCGCCTACTTCATGAACAATTTTGACAAACTCTTCAATTTTCGGATTAAAAATACCAGTATCCTCTGGGTTTGTTATCATTAGTCCTGCCGTGTGTTCTGATACTGCTGCTTTTAATGCTTCAATATCAGGATAGCCGTCCTCATTCGGATAGATTGTTATTACTCTGAAACCAGCGGTTCTAGCGCAAGCTGCATTTGATGGATGAGAAAATATTGTAGTTATTATCTCGGTTTTTTTATCCGCTTCTCCTCGAGATTCATGATATGCCCTTATGATTGAAGCGTTCGTGTATATAGCTTGTGAACCACCACCTGGCTGAAACGAAAACTTGTCAAGTCCCGAAATTTCTTTTAGAATTTGTTCAAACTTATACATTATTTCTAGTATACCTTGAACAGTTTCTTCAGGTTGTAAGGGATGCAGCTCCGTCATTTGAGGCATTCTAGCCAACTGTTCATTTATTTTTGGGCTATACTTCATCGTGCATGTCCCTTGTCCTACGTCAATGTTCAAATCTGCCCCTAAAGTCTCCTGTGAAAGTCTCAGATAATGCCTCAACACTCTTGGTTGGGCAAGTTCTGGCAATTTAGGCGGCTCTTTTCTTCGCATTTTCTCAGGTATGTGGGAAATAACATCCCCCACCATATGCTTTATTTCATCTTCGACTTCTGGCGGAAGGATTCCTCTCTCTCCTTCAGTGCTTAATTCAAAAATTATTGGTTCATCCCACTTAGCCTGATGAAACCGCTTCAGTTTCGGCTTTCCGTTCGCATATCGCTTTTTGGTTATGTCCTCCATCCTATTCCACTACCTCCTTCAGCGCATTGACTAACCTATCAATGTCATCTTTAGTGTGAACTTCGGTTATGCAGTAAAGGGCGCTGTTTCCCAGCTCTGGAAACTCTTTTGTCAAGTCTTTCCCACCAAATATTTTACGTTCTAATAAAGCCCTATTAATCTCCGCAACAGTCTTACCAGTATCATCAAAATTTACAACGAATTCCTTGAAATGGGTTGATTTGAAAACTGGACATTTAACGCCTTTTAGCCTTGATATCTGTAACATTGCGTAACGTGATCTTAGCATGATTGCCTCTCCGATTTCCCGCATGCCTTGGGGTCCCATAAGCGCTAAGTAGACACCAGCCGTTATGCCCCATAAAGCAGCTGCTGTACCAACGAACTCTTTTGCTTCCTCCCTTAAAACGAAAGATGTTCTTCCAAAAGCAACATCGCCGAATCCGTATTCTCCTTCAACTGAAGTTGGAGCTATTCCAAACAGTCTAGAAGGGTATTCCATCACGTACTTTTCTTCGTCCCGAGTAGCAATGAACCCAGCCTGGCCACCGCCAAATTGCATGTGTATGCCGAGAGGTTGTATATCGCCACACACTATGTCCGCGCCGTATTCGATGGGAGGAGTTAATATTCCTAGAGAAATTGGGTCAACTCCGACAACAGACAACGCACCATGCTCGTGGGCTATCTTGGAAATTTCATCTCCATGAGCTTCAATGAAGCCGAGATAGGATGGATTTTTGAAATAGACTGCTGCCGTTTTTGAAGAAATCTTGGCCTTAAGGGAATCGAGATCTAGTTGCCCCGTTTCAGGGTCGTAGTCAAGCAATTTAACCTCCATTTGGGGTTTACAATAGTCTTTAATTTTTGATAATTCATCAGCGCTGATGGTTTTAGAAATTAATATTTCACGTCGTCCTGTAATCCGTGATGCCATACGAAGGGAAGTGGCGGCTGCTTGCATCCAGTCATATGTTGGAACGTTGACGACATCCATGTTTAGAAGTTCTCCCATCATGCTTGCATATTCGAAAAGGGCTTGAAATCTTCCATGGTCTTCGTATGGTTCACCTGCATAGGCTGTTAAAAATTCAGATCGCTGATTTACCTCATCGCATATTGCAGGAACATAATGTTGCCAGCACCCAGCTCCCAAAAAATTAAGATATTCCTTACAAGTTTTGTTTTTAGAGAGAATTTCTTCAATGTATCTCCTCAAAGAACATTCAGACAACAAAGGCTTAGGTAAATTCATGTCTTTAACGCGAAGTTTTTCATGGACATCCGCGAAAAGGTCTTCTGTGCTTTTTGCGCCGATTTCTCTGAGCATCTGTTCCTTTATTGTGGGCACAGCGTTTGGTATGTATGGATGAACAATTGGTTTCTCCCTATTCATACGATATTCCTCAAGTCTAACATTTACTTAACTTGACGCAACTTTTTATATCCTTTATCATGTGAAGCTATCATTAATGCTCTTCCTTAGATGCATGGCTTACCTGTTTTCTTCCACAATAATAACAACACTTCCATTAATCATTGTTAACGAAAAGTAGCGTTGTAATTTGTATTTTCCCTTCGAACATTACTAACAGAATAACTCAATAAAATTATGTAGTAGAAAAACATTTTCACAAAGGCTTTAGCTAAATAAATCGCTTAAACTTGCTATTTAAGCTGCTAAAAGAAGATGAATGCATAATATTAATTCTTTTTTCATAAATTAATTAAATAAGGAAGAATTTTTTGGTGTTTCATGGGATTTAAGTGAAATTTTCAGCTCATGATCGGATGTTAATTCGAATATTTACTGTTAGCCTTCTGGTTTTAGGCGGTACTCTGATTTCCTTTCGAGTTTCTATACCATCGGTTAAAGGTGAGGGTCTTGATGATTTGGAGTTTATTTATGATAGTTACTATGAGGCTGTTTGGCCTATTGAATGGTGGATAAAGCAGCCTGTTTTTGTGAGAAATAATGGTGTAAGTGCTTTGAATTTATCATTTTTGGCTGAAGTCGTGGAAACTGGGGCCGAAATCAGCGCCTTTCCGCAACCTTATTATCTTTACTTAGATCCTGGGGAAAATCAGACTATTTGGGTTCCGCTTGATCCTGCGCATCTAAGTTTGCCAGATATGGATACAGAAGCTAATTACACCAGAACTGTTAAGATAAGCTTCTGGTTAAAAGGCGGTGATCCTTCAATCAATAGAACCATTACTATCAATTACTTTATTAGGGTTCTTCCTAGAACTTGGTATTTGAGCCATCCAAACGCCAAAATTTATGGTTACCTATATGATAGAGTTACAGGTCTGCCTCTAAGCGGTACTAGAGTTGAGTTTCGCAGCCCCGGTATAGATTACGGATGTTTAACAAATGACTCAGGATATTATGAGATAAACTTCTACGCACATAGAAATGTTATGAATAATCGAATTACCCCTTATTCATTATCAGTTGAGCCTTCAGGCTATGAAGCCTTCATTAAGCCGTTTTGGCCAGTCAGCGGCGATGAAATCAGACAAGATGCATACCTTGAGCGAACAAAAGAAAATGTTACTGCCAATCTTTTGAAAAGGGTTGAGACAAACATGACTATCTATCGCGGTGCGGTGACTAAAGATGAAAGGTTTGTAGTATTCGCGCAAGGACATCCAGAAGTCAACATCACGGACGAGGAGGTTCGACAACTTTCAAGCGTTCTTCTTTTTGATACTAACGGAACCTTGCTATGGAAATACACTCCGTATGGACAGATATGGGGTGTGGATATCTCTGAAGACGGAGCTTATGTGGCAGCTACGATAATTGACACTGGTTATCCACCGAATGACAGGGCCGTCCTCCTTGACCATTACGGAAACGAGGTATGGAATACATCAGATCTCGGTTCTTATGGATCAAGGGAAATCAAGATCTCACACAATGGCAAATATGTGGCATGGGGCGCTGGAGATGGTGACATGTTCCTTTTCAACTTAACAAATAGGAACATTCTTTGGAAACGGTTTCTGGAAGGTCAGATCCGACAGATTGTCTTCAGCTCCGATGACACGTCTGTTTTCGCTGGCAGCGGCGACGGATACCTTTACATTATCCGCGTAGAAGATGGTCAAATTCTATCGCGGGCATATATTGAGGCTTGGCCTTACAGCACGGTAGGCTTAAAGTTGAGCGCTGACGATGCTTACGTTGCAACTGCAAGTAAACTCGGCAATATAACGCTGGTAAACGCAATAACCGGTGAGGTATTGTGGACTTTTGATACCATGGGCGGAGCAAACTCTGTTGATATTTCGCCAAATAAAGATTACGTGATTGCTGGGTCCGGCGGCGCTATCGCTTGTTCTCTCTTCAGTATTGATGGCAACTTAAGATGGTGGAAAGCCTCCTACGACACGAAATCGGAGATGATTATGAGTGATGGAACGCACATAGTGGTGGGACGTGACTGGGGAATTGACATAATAAACACTAATGGAACAGTGCTTTGGAGCTATTGGGAAAACTTTAGCTACATACCTAAACCAGTTGAAACTCATTTTGTTTATGTTTTTAAGAACCAGACAAGGATAATTGTTGGACATGGCAGCGGTGCTGTTTACTTCTGGAACCTCTCAATTAACTCTGAACCTGTTGACGATGTTCCTCCAACAACGCTAGACGACTACGATGGCTTGTGGCATACTGCAAACTTCATAATAAATCTCACAGCCATTGATGACTTGAGTGGCGTAGCCGAAACTTATTATCGAATCAACGATGGTTCAATTCAAAATGTAAGTGCACATGGGCAGCCCCTCATCACGTGTGAAGGCGCCGACAACAAGCTGGAATACTGGAGCATTGACAACGCTGGAAACGAAGAAAGCCACCACGTTTTGACAGAAATCAAACTAGACAAGACCGCTCCTACAGGTTCCGTCTCTATCAGCGACGATGCCACTTACACAAACTCAATATCCGTAACGCTAGCCTTAACAGCATCTGATGATACTTCAGGCGTCTATCAAGTCAGATACAGCAACGACGGCGTATGGGACGCTGAAAAATGGGAAGACTACACACCCACCAAAGCTTGGATCTTACCGGAAGGAGATGGTATGAAAACAGTTTACGTCCAGTTCGTGGACAACGCGGGACTAATCTCCTCAACATATTCAGACACAATCATCTTAGACACAAACAACCCAATAATCCTGGAGGTTAAACGCCAACCAGAGGATGACGTTGAACCAAGCCAACCCGTGAAAATCCTGGTTAATGCCATGGATTTATTAAGCGGAATCAAAAATGTCACTTTGTCATACAACCTAAATACCAGCATCATATGGATAGATTTGCCGATGACTTTTAACTCGACAACAAGAGTTTATGAAGCAGCAATTCAAGTGGAACATGCAAATGTTCTTTTGAAATATAAAATAATAGTCTACGACAACGCCGGAAACATCAAAATTGAAGACAACGATGGACAATACTATACATACACAGTCATACCAGAATTCCCATTAACACTAATCCTCGCATTATTCATGACGGTCACTTCAATTGCAACTACTCTTTTGAAGGCAAAAAGAAGAAGCCAACCTCTCTAATCTTTCCAGACAATTATATTCTGTTAGTCATCGTTAAAAGAACTGCGCATCTGTTGTCATGAAGACGTTTCGTTTTATTGCGCAACTGTACAAATGTAATTTTTATTTTGGAGTTCCAGCGGGCAGCCTCCTCCGCATATTTTCAGTTCAGGACACCCTTTACATTTTGGTTCAACATATTCTCTTTTCCTTATTTTTACTGCAAGGGGGTGGTTCCAGATTTTTTGCCAGTCATCTTTAAGCATGTTGCCGAGGCTTTCGAAGTAGCTTTGACATGGGTATACGTCACCGTCAGGTCCAATACACATGTTAATCATAGCAGCGCTACAAGATTTGACGCCTAAACCTCAATTTAACTGGGTTGAGTTGGCGTGTACCATAAAAATTTCATTCCGTGTTGATTTGCTCTGTCGCGTATTTTAGGTAAAAGTTCAATTAATGTCTTCACAGGCAAGGCAAATTTTTTGCTTATGGAGGTTGCCTTTCCAGAGTAGATTAAACTGTTACAGCCAAATGTTGTAACGCCAAGCTGTTTAAGAAAGTCTATTGTTTCTAAGAAATCGTCGGCGTTGTGTTTGTTTAGAGTTGTGTTAGTCGTAACATAAATTTGTGAGTGTAAGGCATTTTTGATCCCGGCAACTGTTTCATTCCAACTGCCTTCGGTTGCTGTGATTAGGTCATGCGTTTCAGGCTTGTAAGACTCCAAGTTATTTGAACGAAGTCTAATCCAGCTTTTTCAACATAAGCCATATTTTTTAACGCCCTGCCATTTGTGATCAGCCCTGTGACCATTCCGTTGTTCTGAGCGTAAAGCAACAGTTCGAGCAGATCTTGACGTAGGGTAGGTTCACCTCCCGTGAATGTCAGAATAAACACGCCAATTTGTTTGAGCTTATCGATGATTTCTTTCCATTGTTCCTTACTGAGTTCACGGGTTTCATGAGGCCCGCCTGCATAACAGTGGATACAGTTGTTTTGGCATTTGAATGTGAGAGGGCTATATCCATACGTAGAGGGGCTGAGTATTGCGCTGAGAAGGGTTCTACGCTTTTTATGTCAAGGAATGATATCGGGCAAACTTTTTCCGTTCGTGCCAATGTGCTGATGGTATAAACGAGTTTCTCGTAGTCTTTTTTTGCGGTTTTCTTATCTAACCGATACATACGTCGAATTTTCTTCAAAACAGCCTCTTCACTTATTCCTTGCATAAGAAAGTATGCGTAAGCTGTTGCTGTTTCGTTAAGGTATAGGACAGTATTGGCGTTGATTACCATTATCCCATTACCGTCGGGTTCAACACGGAGCTGAAGTGCTAAACCAGCGCGCGTGGAAAGTCGGAATAAAGGACCCATTCAAGATTCACGTGCACACTCCGGAAAAAGCTTTAAAGGTTTAACCATCCGGATGCTTTTCCCTATTGCATGTCTGCATGTTTCATTACGGTTGCAACTCCATTTCCGCAGTTACGGCTTTAATATCGTATGAAGAAACTCCATAAAGATTTTTAAGAAAACTTTAAATTGCGTAGGAATAATTTAAAATCTTGAGGAACCGAATGCTTTGCGTGGAAGAGCGTTCGGTCTGAAATGAAGAAAGGAGAGGTGAGGGAAAATATCTAAAGCAAAAATATGTGCATTGCTCTTTCTGCTTGTTGTAGGGCTTGCATTTTGTGCTCTTCCTGTAACAGGTGCTTCTATGGTCAAAGTAAAGAAACTGATGGCGGGCGCGGCAAAAGTGACTATAACGCCAACTGTAAATGTGGAAGATCCATACGCACATCCTGTCTGGATGGGGGGATGGGGCAGGAGAGTTGCTTTGGGCGTTCATGACGATCTTTACGCTAGATGCATAGTTGTGCGATCTTATAATACCGTAAATGGTAAGGGGGTTACCATAGCTTTCGTGGCAGTAGACTTAGTTGGCTTGTTCTACACGGATGTGCAAGAGATAAGAGCGATGGTTAGCTCTTCTTTGAAAATAGATCATATTATTGTAGCCAGCACTCACAATCATGAGGGCCCTGACACGCTGGGGTTGTGGGGACCTGACGATTTCACATCAGGAGTTGACCCCGAATACATGGCGTTTGTGAAGCTTCAAGTGGTAAATTGTATAAAAACGGCGGTTAAGGGGATGGAAGAAGCCGTATTGGAAGTTGCTCATACAACTGTTCCTGGAATTATGGCGAATGCACGTGATCCTGGGTTAGTGTATCCTGATTTGGTGGTAATGAGGTTTGTAGGTGGTGAGAATAAGACGATTGCTACTTTGCTAAACTTTGCTGGTCACCCGGAAGTTCTGGATGGACCACCATATAACTATCTCATTTCAGCAGACTACCTCGCTTATGTCTATACATACATTGAGGATAGGCTGGGGGGAGTCGCGGTTTTCTTTAATGGTGCATTGGGAGGTATGATAACTCCAGATGTAGATGGAGTTTTTGATGGCATGGAAACTCCGGGTTTACCAGTGAATCGCACTTTTGAGATGGCTGAGGAAATAGGTTTTAGATTGGCAAGTGCAGCGGTAGACGCCCTAGGAAGTGCCGAAGTATGCAAGAACACGAATATCATTTTTGAAAAGGCAACCATTGATATACCTTTGGAGAATTTCAATTTCAGGTTGCTAATGTCCCAACCGTTTCCTGCAATCCTAAATAGGGATCTATACACTAATGGCGAGTTGGATACTAGTTCTATGGATATCTCTGGATGGTTTGGTCTTCCATCGGGCACTATGATGATGCCTCTCGGTGAAGATTTGAGGACAGAAGTCTATGTGGTAAAAATTGGATACATAGAGATAGTAACCGTTCCTGGAGAACTTTTGCCTAAGTTAGGGCATCAACTGACAGAAATGATGACGGGCAAATACAACGTAATAATTGGATTAGGAAATGATGAATTAGGATACATAATTCCGTTTGAGGATTGGGATCCTGCCAAATATGAGGAATCAATGTCTGTTGGACGTGAAACTGGACCAATCATTCTGGGTGCACTTCAAGCGCTTATTCAAGAAGTTGAATCACAATAGAGATGGCAGTCAAAAGCGTGAAGCGTTCGCTTGACCTAGCACATTTCCTCTCTTTTTATCCTATTTTAACCTCAAAAGTTACCTAAAATTAAATGTGAGGGCGTTTCTGTTTTTATGGTCTTCTGGGAGTTTTGCGTGGTGGCTTGCGCACGCGCATTGCCGCTGCGTCATCCATCGCCATATTCTCAAAGAATCTCTCAGAAGCTCTCTTCAAAACTGCAGCCTACTCCAACATACTAATACTAATCACAATAGACGCTATACTCCCCGCAGTATTAGCCACACAAAAAACCATCAACATTTCAATTCTGTGAGCTACCCACCTTGCGCGCGCCAAAAATTTCGGAAAGGATGAAGAAATCAGCGCGCGCATTATTGCACATTTGAACAAAGGATAGGACATTGAAATAATTATGAATGGAAAAATAGGGGAAAGTTTTGTGATAGTATTATTATCAGAATAAAGTAGCGAATATACATGCTTTCATTTTTAATGCGTTTAGACCAGCAAGTATCAGTAAAATTTTCTAAAGAAACATCACTGTAACATTGAAATCGTCAAGAATGCGCGGCCGTTTCATTCTTTTAGTTGCTGCTAACGGAACAATGTTGTTATTGTCTTTAATTTCCATTTATTCGGATTTTTGCCCTGCATAATTGAAAAGGGCTGGTCGATAAGCAGCAGAATTAGGGAAGAATAAGCCCGATGAAAACGCTCACAATATCAGACGAAACTTGCAGGAAACTTACAGCTGCGCTTGGAATGCTAATGGTTGAGACAGTCAAACTGCAAGCGTATAACAGCACAATAACAGCCTTGCTAACACGATCAGTAAAATTGCCAAAAGAAGCCATTATGAATTATGGAAGTTGAAAATTCATAAAGAGAGCAAACATCCAAGCTATGTTTCACGAGAAGAAATCATCAACAAGGCCCGTAATATTTAGGCTACGAATGCTAAGAGGCAAAAAATAAACTGAGTCCTGAAATGAGTGAACGCGCAATTCAATGTAAGAACGCTTGCACAAACATAATTGAACCATTACGGGCAAACACAAGGGCGTCTGACAGAGTTAAATATATTTTGCGCGCGCATGTGCGTTTTAGGCGTTGAGGTTCCGTCAATATTATTGTTCTTTGTAGCGTTACTGATGCTTATTTTGGTCGAGATTTCTTAAGTTTAAACCTGAAACCTTACGAAACAATAGAACTGCAGCCATACAGCGTTAGCACTAGTTAAAGCGACTTTGTAGTCTTGCGGAACCATATTTTTGTTATAAGCTGACAAAATCTAAGTCTTAATCTATAAATAAAGGAAAGGAAGAACCATTTAACAGATTGCGCTGTGGATTGGTTATGTGGTGGTTCCAAAGTCCTAAAATAGCTTTTGGAGAAGATTCCCTGGAAGCCTTAAAGGAGTTGGAAGGAAAAAGAGCTTACATAGTCACGGACAAAGTCATTAGAAGTTTAGGCTACGTTGACATAGTTTCAAAATATCTAAACGAGGCAGGCTTTAATGTGGAAGTTTTTGACGAAGTAAAACCGGAGCCATCAATTGAAGACATAATTGTTGGTGCAGAAAGGCTCTCAATTTTCTCTCCAGACTGGATTATCGGCTTAGGTGGCGGGAGCTGTATGGACACTGCCAAAGCAATGTGGGTTCTATATGAAAGACCAGACATAAAACTGGCGGACATATCGCCACTTTTAAAGCTTGGTTTAAGGAAAAAAGCAAGGCTTGTTTGCATTCCCACAACAAGTGGAACAGGCTCAGATGCAAGCTGGGTGATGGTGATCACGGATGAAAGCCAACATTTCAAAATGGAGCTGGCCTCAAGGGAGCTTTATCCAGACATATCGATAGTTGACCCCAAACTTACCTTAAGCATGCCAAAAAAGCTAGCTGCTTACACAGCTATAGACGCCCTAATAAATGCTATTGAGGCTTATGTTTCACAATGGAAAAACGACTTCTCAGACGCTCTTGCCATAAAGGCAGCACAACTCATATTCAAATATTTTTTAAGAGTCTACAAAATCAAGGAAGACGAAGAAGCCAGGGAAAAGATGCATAACGCGGCTACAATGGCCGGATTAGCCTACAGCAACTCTCAAGTTGGAGTAGCCCATAGTTTAGGTCATGCTTTCGGGGCTGTCTTTAAAATTCCTCATGGCTTAGCAACCGGGGTGTTCCTGCCTTATTCCATTGAATTCAACGCAAAAGAATCTGCCGAAAGATATTGGGAGTTAGCTGAAGCCATCGGCATAAAGGCGGAATCCGCGGAGGAGGCCGTAGTTAAACTTGTAGCGGCTGTAAAAGAGCTCATGAAAAAAGTTGAACTGCCCTTATCTATTAAGGAGATGGGAATAAAATGGGAGGATTATCTGAGCAAGCTTGATGATCTGGTGATGAAGGCGGAGATGTCTACATGCAATTTCGTAAATCCAAGAGTGCCAACAAGCGAAGATCTGAAGAGACTGTTTATTTACGCCTTTGAAGGGCGAAGCGTCGACTTCTAAGCCATAACGGAAACTTTTTCCTTCCGCTCCTCTTCCCCTGGCTTGGGGAGCTCGCAGCCTTCTAACCAGACGGCTGCTAAAACCTCAAAGTCGGGCGGAATAGCTTCCCTATCAATTTCAACGTCTAACACAGCAGGCAGTCCAGAATCCACCGCCCTTTGAAGTGCTGGCTTAATCTGGGAAGCTTCCACAACTCTCTCGCCGTAACAGTTCATTGCTTGGGCAACTTTATCATAACGAATATCACCGAAGTCGACTCCAATGTACCTTTTAGAATAGACAAGTTTTTGTCCAGATTTTATCATCCCCCAACTGTGATCATTAGCCACTATAAAAACGACTTGCGTTCTTAAACGGCTTGCTGTTTCTAGCTCTTGAATGTTAAAGCCAAAGGCTCCGTCCCCGGTGATGCAGTAAACTTGCTTTGATGGAGCCGCGAGTTTGGCTGCAATGGCATATGGTATGCCAGCACCAAGATGCCCAGAATCGCCAGATGCGCAGCTTAAGTACGTGTATGGCTCATAAACTCTGTTGAGGTATAGGCACCATACTGCCGTGTTTCCTCCGTCAACAACCGTGATGGCACTCCTTGGAAAGAACTCCCTAACTTCCCTTATGAGCCGCAATGGATGTATTGGCACGTTATCCGAGTGGGACATTTCCTCAAACCTTTCAAGCCAAAGCTTCTCTATATTCTTATACTCTTTAACGGCGGGGTTCTCCCCCCTTCGCGGGGTAATCCTTTTCACGCTTTCCAAAAGAGCCCTAAGCGTGGACTTTGCATCTCCAACTATTCCAATGTCAACTGGGCGGTTAAGCCCGATCATATCGCCGCAAATATCTATTTGAATAAACTTCTGCTGAGACGGGTCACCCCAAGCTGGAGGCAAACCCCACATGTCCAAATCGCCTAGTCTGCCACCAACAAGGAGAACAACATCAGCCTCAACCTGAGCCGCGAGAGCCCCTGAGCCTGGGCAAGCCGGAATAAGACAGAGAGGATGATCCTCTGGGATTGCGCCTCTTCCGCTCATTGTTGTTGTTACTGGCACTTGCAAATACTCAGCAAGTTCAATAAGTTCTTGAGAGGCTTTTGCCCTTAGAACCCCGCCGCCAGCATGGATTAGGGGCGATTTAGCTTTAACAAGCATTATTGCAGCTTGCTCTATCAATGAGGAGTCGCCAACGGGAGGCTCTAAAGCTCTATAACATGGAGGAGGAACAATTTTGGCTTCTTCTTCATCTCCGGTTTGGAACAAAACATCCGATGGGAAATCAAGGTGAACTGGACCCGGTTTTCCAGATGTAGCGATGCGAAAGGCTTGCTGCGTCAATTCTAGAATGCGTTTCCAATGGGAAACAACGGCATTCCATTTTGTAACTGCTTTAAAGAGGGAAAGCTGATCCAAGCCTTGCTGAGAACCGTGATCTGGATATGAACGCCAAGTTTGATTTTGGGCCGTTATAATTATCATTGGAATGCTATCCGCAAAGGCTGGGTAAACGCCTCCGATCAGGTTTGCGGCTCCCGGTCCTACGGTTCCAAGGCAAACTCCAGGCTCGCCGGTCACACGAGCCCAAGCATCGGCCATGTGGGCAGCGGCAGCCTCATGACGTGTTGTTATAAACTCTATGCGCTTATCTTTATAAATTGCGTCCAATAGCGGATAAAGCTGATCTCCAGGAACCCCGAAGACATACCGCACATTTTCCTGAACAAGGCATCGCTTCAGAACCTCTCCACCAGTTAAACGTGCCATATAGACCCCATTAAAGTATTAATTCCTCTACCTTTATAATAGTAATCATCTGAAAGTTCTAAGCTCCTACACGGGTTTAGAGCGCTTCAGAGGATCGTCGTAGTGCATTCAGTCATTTCAACAGGCGCTTCTGGTTGCCTCTTCATGAACTCGGCAATAAACTCTTGTGCATCTATGCACCCTTCTGGTGCGAAAACGCCCTTCTCCTTAATTTTCCCTTTAGCCAACATTTGAGCCCCTATTGAAACTTGAACACCCGTTCCTTCATTCATTCTTCCTGTGGAAGCAAAGGCTATGCTTGCTTTATTTCCACTTTTTATGCCTCGAACTTCAACGCGCACTGCACCCATCTTCGGCACATTCCTTATTTTACTGCTTACTTTATACACTAGGGACGCTGCAAATTCCAATGGAGTTACAGCTAAACCCCTCACATTTAAGGGTTCTTCCGACGCAAATCCATGGTCACCCAAAGACAATATTAAATCTTTGATTTTAGGAGGGTTAAAAGCGCATTTCGTGTCAACATGCTTTACCTTCTTTATATATCTTGGAATTGTAAGCGGTTCTGGATGCCCTATGTGAAAAACTTCAAATTTACCAAAAGGTTTTGAAAATTCAACCGTTTCTTTTCCGTCAACGAAGGCTCGCACCTTTACATATTTTCCATTCTGGAACGTTGGAACCTCTCCATACATGGAATGGAATCGGTGAGCTATTTCAGCAACTCCGCCAAGGTCTGGTGCTCCCATCAGTATGGATATGTGAACTTCTTCTGGTTCATCTAGCATTTCGGCTCCAGCTCTCGCCAAAATGTTTGTGGCACCGGGAGATACCCCGAGACCACTGATGACTGTTATTCCAGCATCCTTTGCAGTCTCATCTAACTCCAACACTTTCAAAGTTGAATCATAATCATCGCATATGTCCACAAAGTTTACTTTTGCTTCTATAGCGGCTTTAACAACCGGTAACGCAAATTTATAGAAGGGACCGACGCAACTGAGTGCAATATCAAACCCGCTCATCAAATCAACCAGCTTCTTCTTGTCTGTTACATCAACAAACTTAGCGGAAACAATAGTTCTTTCGCTCTTCAGTTTTTTGACGAATTTCTCAGCTTTTTTCACGTCTATGTCGCCGACAATAACTTCATCGAATTCGCCATACTTTATTAAGTCCGTTATAGCTACTTTCCCCATCTCCCCGCATCCCAAAGCTAAAGCCCGCATTCATTTCACCTAAAAATGTCTTTAGTCAAACTGAATTAATTCAAGGACTATGCCTAAAGTTTTTTCGGTGTCCAAGTAGGCGAATTTTGTGACTCCAAGGGCTTCGCCCCTCCACAAAACCTCTATCCCCTCATTCTTTAGGGCTGCAAGTTCCTCTTCTAAATTTTTTACAAAAAAGCCTACGTGGTGAAGCCCTTCTCCCTTCTCTCTGAGGAATTTTGTGTGAACGTTTTCACCTTCTAAGACCTGTATGAGTTCCAGCTGCACCTCGCCCAATTGAAAAAACACAATTTTTAGTTTCACATTGTCGGTTTCAAATTCTATCGGCGGTAACGGTTCTTGTTTCAATAGTTTTTCATAAAATTTCGCGGTTTTTTCCACATCTTTTACAACCACCCCGATTTGATCAACCCTAGAAAACAGTAATCCCTTCTTAATCTCACTCATATGATTATTCCCCAAGCATTTATCTTTCCTGTTCTCACCTAATACCTAATACACCTATAATTGTATAATTTTTAGATTTAAGAAGCTTTTTAGCGCCGGTGATCTTTTCAGTTTTCCCGAAAATATGCATCATTTATGAGGCAAAACAATTTTGCTTAAAATTTTAAATTATTCAATTTTCATCATTGATATCTTTGAGCCTTTCATCACAAATGATATAGTGATGTCACTCAAGGCTTATGCAGTAAACTTAAAGTTTTATAAGATACTTAAGATGATATTTTTTGTTATGTCACCAAAAATGCTTGTTCTCGGTGGAGCAGGGCATATTGGTTCAGTTATAGTTTCTGAGCTCCATCGTCTTGATCCAACAGCGAAAATAGCTATTGGAGACAAAAACGTCGAAAAGGCTAAAGAAACAGCTGAAACTATCGGCGGCGACATCAAGGTTCTTCATGTAGATGCAGCAATTGAAGATTCTTTGATAAACGTCATGAAGGGTTTTGACGTGGTCGTTAGTGCACTTGGCCCCTTCCACAAATTCGGCGTTCCGGTCTTAAAAGCTGCGTTAAAAGCCGGAGTTAATTTTGTCGATATAAACGATGATTACGACGCTACAGAAGAAGCCTTAAGGCTTCATGGGGAAGCGCAGAAAAGAAATGTGACAGCTGTTATCGGAATGGGGGCAACGCCGGGAATCACAAATCTTCTAGCCTGTTATGGGGCGCAGAGGCTTGATGAAGTTTCTGAAATTGGAACCTACTGGGTTTGGACAGCCATAGACCCCACGATGGGGCCAGCAATTGTAGATCACTATTTCCACGCGATAACGGGCATGATCCCAACCTACAAGAATGGAGAATGGGTTATGGTTAAAGCCCTCTCTGAACCGGAGCATTACGAGTTTCCGAAACCAATAGGCACTTGGGAAGTTGCCCATGCAGGCCATCCTGAACCTGTCACAATACCAAGGTACATTAAAGTAAAGAACGTGTACAATAAAGGAGGGGTTTGGCCCTTAGACCTAAACGATGTTGCAAAGGTTTTCTCAACCCTGGGTCTAACAAGCCTCAAGGAAATCAAAATAGGCGATCACACATTTAAGGCTAGAGAAATTGCGGTTGCCATAACCCTAGCGCTGTCTGAAATAACACCACCCGAAGAAACAGAAAAGTCAATTGGGCCCCTCTACGAGCGTCTAGGCGACTATGCACTAACAGGCCTAGGCTTAGCAACAGTCGTTAAAGGCGTTAAAGAAGGAAAAGAACACATCATCAAATATGGCATAGCATGCAAAGATGCAACCGAAGCCACAGCCTTGCCAGCCGCACTTGCTGCGTTGGAGCTTGCAAACGGAAAAAGTGTTGAGGCAGGAGTTTATCCTCCAGAAGCTAATGTAATCAATGTTGAAAGGCTCATCAACTGCATCAAACGAGAGATTAAAATAGAATTGGTTGAAACAGAAGTAGAAACCGTATAGGGGGTAACCAGCGCACAAATGGTGCGTTAGATGAACGTTGAGCTCGTTTTTGGGGATGATTGGATAAACGTCACCATGCCGGAAACGACACAAATTGTCAAGCCTGGCTTCAGCATCCCCATCGAACCCGTAACCGATCTAGAAAAGGCTGTAGGTGAAGCACTAAGAAATCCTCTTGATGCTAAACCCCTAAGCGACCTCGTTAAACCGGACTGGAAAATAACAATAGCCTTCGACGATCCAACTGTTCCATGTTATGCCCCTGTATGGGAAACGGCAATTTCAAAAATTTTAAGGGAATTAAAGAAGGTAGGCGTCAGTGAAAGTCAAATCACACTTTTGTGCGCTAATGCCCTACACCGAAAGTTTCGCCTTCCCGAACTGGAAACAATTTTGGGGGCTCCAATAGTCCAAGCTTTCAAAGACAGAATTTTTTGTCATGACGCCGAAGACCCCGACGGAATCGTACATCTCGGAGAGACATCTTCGGGTTATGATGTTGAAATCAACCGCAGAGTTGTGGAATCCAACCTCACTGTTTACGTTAATGCGGTCTCCACGGGATTTAATGGAGGATGGAAATCGATATGCGTGGGTCTCTCTACATGGCGTTCCATTCGGTGGCATCACACGCCAGAAATTATGACGATGTCGCTTGTTAGGAATCCAATGCATGATATTCTGAATGAAATGGGCGAAATCGTGAAATCCATAATTGGACAGGAAAAAATCTTCAAGGTTGAAACGCTTTTGGCGAACCCTTTTGAAGTTGCCCGCATATGGGCCGGCAGCGTGGACGCCACCAGGAGAGAAGCCTTAGACTTGTTAAAGGCACATACACCCCCGCGGAGGCAGCTTTTGCAGGAAAAGGCGGATATCGTTTGCTATGGTATTCCATACTGGAGCCCCTATGCCGCTTTCGCCACTATGACCCCAATACTAACACTTATATCTACAGGGTTAGGATATTTGGGCGGCATGATAGAGGCCGCAGGAAAACCAGGATGTAGCGTTATCATTGCAACTCCGTGTCCGAATCAGTGGGACGACATCCACCACCCAACACACAGGGAAATATGGGAACATATCCTCGCGGAAACACTAGACCCAAATGAAATAATGCGGAGGTACGCCGGTAAGTTCGCTAAAAGAGCGGATTACATAGCTAAATACCGTTTTGAACACGCGTTCCATCCAGTTCACGGCATACTTGCTCTGCATCCCCTTAAACGTCTACGAAATGTGAATCAAGTTTTCATAGCTGGAGCGCAGGACCCAAAACTTATTCAACGTTTAGGCTTTACCCCAACGAAAACCGTTGAAGAGGCAGTAAACAAGGCTCAAGCAATTCATGGAAAGGATGCTGTAGTCGCTTGTGTACGGTATCCAATGATGGTTAATAGGCAATGAAACGCTAAGGTCAGCTTTACAATTGCTAAATGAATTCCGTCGGGACTTTGCTGGCTGTTTTCACTAGCTCAGCTGCGGCTCTTGTGTATCTCATTATTTTCATCATGCTTCCTGTAAGCTTGAATTTGCGAGTCAACAAGCCTTTTATCGGGTCTATTTCTCCCATGATTAACTTTTTCCAGTTCGAGTAAGGTCCCTCATAGATGAATTCTGCCGTTTTGGCGTTTCGGTTTGGCACTTGATAGGCGTCGCGACATTTTCCATGCCACAAGTCTACATAAAAAACTACCTCTTTGTCTAAATTTTCGTCGGGGGTTGCTATGAAGAGAAAATCTCCCTCCCAGTCTTTGGCGGCTTCCTCGTAGACCTTGTTCTTGTTAATTTCCTCTTTGAAAGCCTTAATCCATTCTTCGCTTGGAAACTTGTATTTCTTTTCCATATTCACACCTAATTGCTTGATTATGCTCAACTTATAAAAATTTTTAGGAACAAATAATTAAAATGGCTTACACGCTATTTTTTATACTCGTTTTGTAACAATAACTTTCTTCGCGCATGAAGCAGCTGTTTAAGTGTGCTTTTGAGCAGCAATTTAGTAACAGTTCGCTGATCAGAAGTTTTATAATTTTCGAAGGCAACTACTTCATAGGGCGTGTTTAAAATGTTTGGGTATATGGGGAAAATTCTCAGGGTTAACTTGTCGACAGCAAAAATAACAGAGGAAATCCCAGATGAACAAACGCTTAACATGTTTTTGGGAGGCAGCTGGTTAGCAACTAAATATCTTTTTGACAAGGTTAAAAGAGGAGTGATGCGCGCTGAAGCCAAGTCACAATACTGTTAAGCGTTAATCGGCCTACACGCCTCCTTTCGTTCCTTGGCAAAAGTCGATCTTGCTCCACACAGTCTAAGAAATCCTTTATTGAACCTTGGTTTGAGTAAAACTATTGAAAAGCCGCCAAACCACGACGATAAACATTGCATGTCCCAAGCTTCAAAACAGAAAGAAACTCCAAAACCTCAGAGTCAAACTCAACATGCCCAGAAACACCTGACAAACCTCAGAATGAAAAGAAAAAAGGGGTTTTGCGGGGGGTCTCCATGGAGACCTTATTAAAACCTTACTAACAAGAATTAGGCGGCTAGTTTGGCGGTTTTGAGAAATGGCTAAAACATCATCAGCTATATAGAGTTCTGAAGGAGCGGCTAAACGTGAGTGGGGCTCTACTTGAGGATATGGTGGCTCAAGCTTTCAGAAATAGAGGCTACATTGTTTTCACTCGCAGAAACCATTGCGATGTTTTGGCTGTGAAATCTGACATGTCTTTGGCTTATTTGATTGAATGCAAGGACTATGTTCTGTCTCGTAAGCAACAAATTTTAGCCGTGAGGGAGCTTAACCGCAATTACACTCATGCCTTAGAACTTTTAATACAGAAGCATCTGTGTCCCGACAAGATTTTGAAGGTTCTAGTCGCCAGAGGCTTCGCCTATCAAGCTAGAGGAATACTGCAATACACGCCTGAAAAGTTCATTCAGCATGTTTCTTCCTAGGTGGTTTTAAGGCGTAAGCCTAAACTTATCTCTGGGATAAAGTGTAACTTCCCTTATGTTCTTCTTCCCCGTCAACATCATTGTAAGCCTCTCCAAGCCGATAGCCCAACCTGCGTGGGGAGGCATTCCATAATCAAAAGCTTGCAAATGATGTTTGAAGGATTCAGGGTTCAAGCCCTTCTCTTTTAACCTTTCTATTAGAAGCTCTTTTGAAGCAATTCTAGTTCCACCTGAAACAAGTTCTATCCAGCGCCACATCAAGTCGAAGCCTTCGCACAATTCTGGATTGTCGTCTTTCGGTTTTATATAGAAGGCTCTTGCTTGTCTAGGCCAGTCTGTTATGAAATAAAAGTATGGATGGAGTTTACCGAGGGTTCTTAATGATGGCGTTGGTATATCCTCTCCCCAAGGGACTTCGATGCCTTCCCTCTTTAACTCTCGCAGAACCTCTTCGTAAGTTAGCCGCTTAAATGGAACCTCCGGGACTTCCACTTTGTGCTTTAGTATGGAAAGTTCCTTTTGGCATCTTTCATTAACAGTTTTGCAAACATACTGTATCAGCTGTTCTAGCAGTTGCATCACATCTTCGTCGTTGGCGAAAGCCTGTTCAATGTCTATGGACACGAACTCGCTTAAGTGGCGCCGTGTGTGGGATTCTTCAGCTCTAAAAAATGGTCCCGCTTCAAAAACGCGTTCCAAGCTCATGACGAGCTGTTCCTTATACAATTGTGGACTCTGAGCCAAGAATGCTTTCCTGTCAAAGTAATTAACAGAGAAGAGGGCGGCTCCACCTTCGGTTGCAGATGCAATTATGCGCGGGGTGTGCACCTCTATGAAGCCTCTTTCGAATAGAAAATCTCTTATAGCGTCTACGGCTACGTGTTGAACTTTAAAAATTGCTATGTTCTCTTCTTGACAGAGGTCCAGCGCTCTAGCATCCAGTCTAGTTTCAAGGCTTGCAGGAGTTTTTCCAGTTATGTCAATGGGCAGCTGGGAAGCTGCTGTGTTGAAAATCTTAATTTCATTTGGTATTATTTCGACGCCTCTGGGGGTCATGTCGGTCTTTTTTACAATGCCTTTAACGCCTATGCTATACCTTTTCTGCAGAACCTCTGACTTTGCTAAGACTTCCTTTGTTGAATTTTTTCGTGAAGCTGTAATCTGGATTGTTCCTTCTCTATCCTGTAATATTATAAAACGTATCCCGCCTAAATCTCTGACCTCTTGAACCCAGCCGAAGAGTGTAACTTCCTTCCCGTCCATTTCTGGTTTAACATCGGCAGAGTAATGTGTTCTTTGCCAATCGCCAATGGCGTCTAACCTCATCTGAACTTTCACCGCCCAAGTTTAGTCTGTGAATTCCACCCGAAGGGTTATGTTGCGAACTTTACTGGCAATTTCCTTTAAAGCCTTTATATTAAAGGGCAACTGTCTTCCATGTCTCTTCTTCAAGATAATTCTTGTTTCAGTAGTTCCATCAGGCAGCCAGATGGTGTTAATCGTCACTATGCTTAGCGGAGCAAATAAATCCTCTAAAAACTTTCTGTCATCAGCCCCGTACTCTAGAACACGGATGCTTTTGCCCGTTTCTTCGCTCAAAGCCTTAATAATTTTCCCGCCATATCCCAAAAGGCGTGGGACATCCCCTGGACCAACAATCACCGCCAGAGTTTTATCAACTTCAACAGCCTTATGAAAAAAGACATTTTGGAGAGAAGGGTATTTCTCTTCTAATGATAGGAGTAAACGGGCAATTTTTAGGTCTAATTCGCTGATTTCTCCAGATTTAAGTTTAGCTGAACACTTCGGACACAGTACACCACTTTTCAGACAGAAGTTACATAGTGCAGTTTTCACCTTGGGAAGCGCCCTCCACAAATAAAGGAGGGGCGGCGGAGCACTGAAATTTTATGCGGAACTATACTCTAACGCTCGAGTGTTATTTCGATTGTGCTAACGTTTGTAGGCGTGCCACCCTCTTCTCTGGGTGCCATCTGCTCCGTTCCAATGCCGACTTTCTTGATTTTCACATCTGGAAGGAATCGGCGTCTAACGACTTCGACGACGTCTACTGCTCTGCTTATTGACCTCCCTCTCGCCTTAACATTCACTTCTTTTGCTCCGCCGTGAAAGAGGGTTATGCAAGCCAGTACATAGTTCATTACTGGCTTATTTCCGATCAACACTGAGTTGCTTTCTGACATTTTGTACCGCCTCACTCCTAGTTTTTGCATTCTTAATGGCTCCATAACCTTTTTTATCCACAAATAAATATGTTACGGTTTTAATTAGAGAATTAAGACTTTACTTACGAAAATTAAATTTGAAAATGATGTACGAGAGCGTTTTGACGTTTACTAAATGCTTAAATAATTCATATAATTGTAAAAGATAAGCCTAACAAAATACGTAAAGGATGAAACGCATTGGAAACGCTTACAAGACGCCCGATACAACTTCTTAAAACTCTTTATGAAAAGGGCAGATTCTCAAGCACATGCACTCTCAACGTGAAACAAGAGGAGCTGGCAAAGCAATTAGGCATAAGCAGACAAGCTCTAAACGTTCACCTGCGAAAGCTAAGAAACATAGGTTACATACGCACTGGAAGAGGTTTTATAGACATAACAGAGAAAGGGTTAAATGCACTTGGAATTTTCTCAAGCCCAGCCTTCATATTCCTTAAAGTATCTCCTCTAAAAAGAATTTATGCGTACGAAAAAATAAAGGAACTTCCGGTTCAAGGAGCCTTCAGAATAGCGGGAGATGTAGACGCTCTTTTAATTGTTGAAAGAGAAAAACTTGACGAAACTCTAAAGAGGCTTTCCTCAATTGAAGGAATACAAGACACAAAATCCTACGTTACAATAGAAACCATAAAGTAAATGGTGGAGAAACCTTGAAACTTTTTGAGTATGAAGCCAAAAAGATCCTCGCCGGATATGGAATACCAACGCCGCGAGGAGAACTAGCTGCAAACTCCAAACAAGCCCGCGAAATAGCGTCCAAACTAAAGTTTCCGCTTGCTGTCAAAGCGCAAGTACTTGTGGCAGGAAGAGGAAAAGCTGGTGGAATAGTTTTCGCTAACTCTGTTGAGGAGGCGGAAGAGGTAGCTGGAAAGCTTTTGGGCATGCAGATTAAGGGTATGCCCGTAAAAAGTGTTTGGATTGAAGAGAAACTGAATGTAAAGAGGGAAATTTACTTCGGCATAACAATAGATAGATTCAAGCGAAGCTATGTCGCCGTTGCCTCGGCATTTGGTGGAATGGAGATTGAGGAAGTAGCCCAAAGAAAACCAGAGAGCGTAATCAAAATCCTTTTGAGTCCGCAACAGGGCCTTAGACCATACAAAGCTAGGCAAATCGCAAGAAGAATTGGTTATGCTGGCGACCAGCTTGTCGCGTTGGGAAGAATTTTTGAGAGGCTTCACTCGGTTTGTGTGGATTATGATGCAGAGTTAATTGAAATGAACCCGCTTGTAGAAACACTTGATGGAAAATTTGTGGCAGCAGACGCTCGCATAATAATAGATGATAATGCGTTGTTTAGGCATCCAGAATTTAAAAAGAGGCTTTTTGAAGAGGAAAGCGAGCTTAGCCCGCAAGAATTAGAGGCTTTGAAGAGCGATTTGGCATATGTCAAGTTGGATGGGAACATAGGCGTTATAGGAAACGGCGCGGGCTTGGTGATGGCGACATTAGACACAATTCGGTACTTTGGCGGAAAACCAGCAAACTTCCTAGATGTTGGAGGTGGAGCCCCATCCGACAAGATAGCTGCAGCGCTTAGAATTGTGCTTTCAGACCCGAACGTCGAAGTGCTTTTCATAAACATCTTGGGAGGAATAACAAGATGCGACGAAGTTGCTCGAGGAATTTTAGAGGCGAAAAAGGCGGTTGGAGTGGCGAAGCCCATGGTTATTAGGCTTGTTGGCACAAACGAGGAAGAGGGAAAGCGCATACTAACGGAAGCTGGAATCCATGTTCTTGAAAGCATGGAAGAAGCAGCAAAACGCGTTGTTGAAATCCAGAGGCAAAAGAGGTGAACCTTTGGGAATAATAGTTAACAGAAAAACACGCGCCATCGTTCAAGGAATAACTGGAACGCAAGGGAGCTTTCACACAAAACTCATGTTAGATTATGGAACAAAAATTGTGGCTGGCGTAACTCCGGGAAAAGGCGGAACCCAAATCCACGGGGTTCCAGTTTATGATACTGTTGAAGAGGCTCAAGAAAAACACTCGGCAGATGCCTCCATCATTTTTGTTCCAGCCCCGTTCGCGGCAGACGCAGCTTTGGAAGCCTTAGATAACAAAATAAAAACAGTCGTGATAATCACCGAGCACATTCCAATAAAAGACGCGATGACAATCATAGATTGTGCAAAGCAAGCCAAAGCAACCATAATTGGGCCGAACACTCCTGGAATCATAACCCCCAAAGAGTGTAAACTTGGAATAATGCCGGCCCAAATTTTTAAGCCCGGCACTGTGGGCATTGTTTCAAGAAGCGGAACGCTCACATACGAAATAGCAGCCAGCCTAACCCGCAAAAATCTGGGGCAATCCACATGTTTGGGGCTGGGCGGAGACCCGATAACAGGGTTGAACTTTATAGATGCGTTAAAAATGTTTGAAAAAGACCGCCAAACTGAAGCCGTTGTATTGATAGGCGAAATTGGCGGCAACCTCGAGGAGCTAGCAGCTGAATACATCGCAAAGAAAAATTACTCAAAACCAGTTGTGGCTTTCGTTGCTGGGCGTTCTGCTCCGCCCGGAAAGCGCATGGGACATGCTGGTGCAATAGTGACTGGTAAGGCTGGAACAGCTGAAAGCAAGATTGAGGCTTTCAAAAGCGCAGGGGTAAAGGTTGCTGAAAAACCAGGTGACGTAGCGGAGTTGCTGGGAAAACTTCTCCGTGTCTAAAAGGGTGACGGCAAAAAATATATTTGGCTGTTTTATCTGTTGTAAGCCGCACAGAGGTTATCTGAATGCCAATAATGGACCCTTTCAAGAAAACCATAGCTCAAAAGCATAGGCTCTACATGAAGATATGCCGCGAATGTGGTGCAAGGAACGCTGCAACTGCTGTGAAATGCAGAAACTGTAGAAGTAAGAACTTGCGCTGGAAGAAAAGGGAGCTTGTGAAGTAATTTCCCCGTCATAGTGTGTTTGCTAAGGTTTCTAAGTTGAAAAACGTGTTTGCACACCCGTTCTTTATAAGGGGAACAGCCTGACCCGCTAACCCAAAAGTTTCCAACATTTGCCCAGCCAACCTCAATTCCTCACCGCACGCAACCCCAACAACTCCATCATACTGTTTTTCCTTCAAAATTTTTGAGATGCAGGAGCTTCCGGGCAGAATATAGACATCGTATCCCTTCTTCTCGGAATATGAAACTGCTTTGTTAATTAGGCAATCTGGAGAGCAGTGCGCGCAAATATAGGAGGGTATGCTTGGGTCAAATGTTGCTTTGCAGCGGTCGTCCATGTATTTTCTGGAACAATGTGGAAGAAAAAGCGCTCTCTTTCGTGTTTGTACAAATTTTTCTCTTTCCAAAATGTTCCTTGCTTGCATGTCGATGAAATCTTGAAGAAGAAGAACAGCATCTGAGAGATTAAGACCAGTTGCCTCTTGAATCCTGAACTTTTCTATCATTCTCTGCACAGCCCTACCCACCTTCTTGTGCACGCCCCTTTGATGGCTGACTCTAGCGATTTCTGTGAAAAATAAGCGTGGAACTTTTGAAAGGTCAAAGGTGAACTTGTATGGCATAACATGTATAGTATACAGATAAACCTTTAAAATTAACTGCCACAATATACCTAATCCTAATTCAGTTGCCTTAAATCTAGGCAGAAAAAGGGAATGTTATGGGGTTGCTGGACATATTTAAAAGGAAAAAGAGGGAAGAAGAAAAGAAGAAAACTGGAAAAACAATGACGGAACTTGAACAAATTTGTGGAGATGATAAAGAAGCCTACGAAGCCTTAATCGATACAATGTTTCTCGACCCAACAAAAATAGGCATAACAATGAAGAATGCAGCTGAAAAAGCCAAAAAATTCCTAAAAGATAAAGATCTCATCAAGGCAAAGTGGTGGTTTAGAGTCGCCGGAGGCTTAGCGATTTATGAGGGCGACGTAAAAAGGGTCGTGGAGTACTTCAGTGAGTGCCAAAAAATTTCGCCTGACGAAAAATATTTGATACTAAAGAATCCGGAAAGAGCCGTAGCCAAGGCTCAAGAGTACTACCAGAAATATTTAAAGCGTAGCTCTTAAGCTTCTATGTACTTTTGCGCTCAAGGCTATAGATGTAACCTCGCCTTGTTATTTTTCAATTTCTTCCGTGTAACCTAAAAGTTCTCTAAGAGATTTTACCTCTTCCCTAAGCATGCTCACTTCACTTTCGAGAGCACTGACCCTGGATTCAGCAACCTTCTTTAACTTTTCGATTTCAATCATTAAGTTTGCGCGTTCAGTTTCCAAAGTTTTTATTTTTTCGCGTAGATTTTTCAAAGTTTGCATAAGCTCTCCCTTTATCCCTTTTATTCTCTCAACCATGTTTTTAATACTTACTGTCTCTTCTATTTTGGTTTCAGCTTCCAATGCTGCTCTAAACTTTGCATTACACTTTGGACAGGCAAACAGCCCCATTGTAAGCTTAGACGTCTCCCCCTCCTTCAAGGGTTTTCTAGGCATAGACCAAGTTTTGACAGGAGACGCTACTTCAGCTCCACATTTTGGACAATTAACCAAACTGCAAGCCTCCCCACAATATTATAGCGCTTATGTCTAAAATGCCTTTTGTAGCCACTAGTGTTTCGGGGCAAATTATTAATCCATTAAACGCGCAAAATAAGAAACAAGGCGAGGTTATAACATGCAAGTTATCAAAATGAAAACCAGACTGGAAGACAAAATTAAAGCTTTGGAAAAGGAGAAGAGCGCTCTCCTAGAAGAAGTCAAGCAACTTAAAGAAATCGTTGAGCTAAGCGAGAAGGCAAAGGACTTGGAAGACGAAGTCAACAAACTGAGAAAGGAAGTCACAACTCTTAAGGATAAAATTCCGCAAGAATTTTTGGAGGAACTTGGCGAAACAACAATGCTGCATGAAGAAGATGAACCGCCAAACGAAGAAGACGTTCTCTAAGGCTGTTTGGACAATGAAGTTTAAATAAAAAAGAGTGGAAGCTTAGATTGTTATCTGGAACATTAGGCGTTCAACAAGCTCTTTATAGCGGTTCCTAATCGTAACTTCAGTAACTTGAGCTATTTCAGCTATCTCCCTCTGCGTTTTTCTCTCCCCAGTCAAAACAGACGCTATGTAACTTGCTGCAGCCGCTATACCTGTTGGGCCGCGGCCAGAGGTGAGCTTAAGTTCTTTTGCGGCAGTCAGTATTTTGTGGGCTATTTCCTCGACTTTTCCTTGCATTGTCAGCTGATTTGAAAATTTAGTTATGTACTGGCTTGGTTTAAGTGGTGGTATAGAATAATTTAGCTCTTTTATCAAGAAACGATAGCTGCGCCCAACCTCTTTCTTGCTGACGTTCGATGCTTGAGCTATCTCCTCTAATGTTCTGGCTACTCCACATTGCCTGCAGGCTAGGTAAATTGCCGCTGACGTTACGCCCTGAATAGACCTTCCGCGGATGAGACGCTCTTTCACGGCTTTTCTGTATATGATTGAGGCTGTTTCAAGGATGTTTTTTGGAAGGCTCAAGTTGTTGGCTATTTTTGTGATTTCAGAAAGTGCAAACGCAAGGTTGCGTTCTGTGGCGTCTGAAACCCTTATGCGACGCTGCCATTTCCTAAGGCGGTAAACCTGTGCTTTTTGCCCCGGAGACAAGCTCTTTCCGTATATGTCTCTGTCATGCCAATCAATCATTGTTGACAAGCCCTTATCGTGAATTGTAAAAGTTAAAGGCGCACCCACTCTCGTCCGCTTAGACCTTTGTTCATCGTCAAAGGCCCTCCACTCTGGTCCTCTGTCAGCTATTTTTGCGGCTATGACGAAGCCGCAGTCCATGCAGACCATTTCGGCGCATTCGTAATCGCGCATTATTCGTGTACTACCACATTCGGGGCAACATTGAATCTTTACGGGTTCAGCTTGGTGAGGTGGCATCGCTGAATCCGAACTTTCATGCCCTTCTTCATCTCCGCTCATTCACATCTTCCCCTTTCTCCTCTGAGGAGGGGACACGTAAAGAACCTTATTCACTAACTTTTCAATTTCCCGAGTTGCAGGTTTCACTGCTGCGTAGGGCGAGGATACTGGGCCGAGTATGTCGAAAACTTTTCCAATAGGTTTCAAATTTTCGTCAACAACGTTTTCGCCGATTTTCGGGAGATTTTCAATTTTCACTATGATGTTCCGGCTTGGAGTAATGTGTAGGACTCGGCCTAATCTCTGCAAACTTTTATGTTCCCCTCACTAAAAGTGAGAATGGTTCAACGAATGATTTTATTTAAACCTTTCTACATTATTTTTGGGAGTAACGCTTTTACGGTTCAATTTTAGTCGAAACCTTCATAAATAGGGAGTGTTGATAAGACATGCATTTGAAGGGTGAGGCATATGTCCAAACCATTTTACGTAAAATTTGAGGTCCCGAAGGAGATTGCAGACGCTGCCTATGAAGCCCTGCAAATCGCCGCCAAAACGGGAACAGTTAGGAAAGGCACAAACGAAACGACAAAGGCTGTTGAAAGGGCCCAAGCCAAACTTGTTGTTATAGCTGAAGACGTTGACCCGCCTGAAGTTGTGGCTCACTTGCCACTTCTTTGCGAGGAAAGGAAAATTCCATACGTGTTTGTTCCAAGCAAAGAAAATCTCGGCAAAGCGGTGGGCATTGATGTTTCCGCTGCCTCCGCATGTATAGTCAACGAAGGTGAAGCTGCAGGTTTGGTTAAGGAAATAATTGTAAGAGTTGAGAAGGTGAAAAGAGGAGCTAAGTGATGAGCAAGGAAGAAAAGACTGCTGAAGAAGAACTTACCCCAGCTGAAGTAATCCAAATCATTGGACGTACTGGAGTGACAGGGGAAATCACACAAGTTAGGGTTCGCATCCTAGAGGGAAGAGACAAGGGACGTATTATAACGCGCAATGTTAAGGGTCCAGTGCGTGTTCAAGACATTTTGATGCTGCGGGAAACTGAAAGGGAAGCAAAGAAAATCACAACATAGCCATGACTACAATGATTTGAAGGTGGTCGCCATTGCCTAAATCTAGGAAATGTTCATTTTGCGGAAGCGACTTTCCAGCGGGGACAGGCATGATGTACGTTAGGAATGACGGGGCAATTTTGTGGTTCTGCTCAAGCAAATGCAGAAAAAGCTCCTTAAACCTACGGAGAGATGCGCGGAAGCTTAAATGGACAAAGTATTTTGGTAAAGAGGAAAAAGGTAAAGCCTAACGTTTTCTCGCTCCAACAATTTTTTCCCATAGAGGCTTATTGTGGATGCAGCCTATGTCTGGTGCATTAACGTTTCCATTGAAGTAACTGTAGGCTCTTGCTCTGCATCCTCCGCAAATGTATTTGTCTGGGCAGCTTCCGCAGCCAACTTGTTTTCCATCAACGACATAATCTTGCAGTATTTCTCTCACGCGGAGCCTCCACAAAAGTTGGTGATTATCCCATATTTCCTCGAAATTATCCTTTAAAATGTTGCCGAGAACTGTGTTGTTGTTTGTGGGAAAGAAGACGCAGGGCTTTATGTCTCCATTAGGCTCTAGGCAGCAATATAGGCGTCCAGCTCCGCATCCACCCAGAAAGTTTGCTACACTTTCTATGCCTTGCTTTGCCGCGTAGTGGGCTTCAACCATGAATTTTTCGCCGTATTTTTTCGAAAGCTCCTTTGTTACGCTTGCGTATTGTGGGCTTGTGCTGAAAAACCTGTCAACTTTGATACTTGATTTTCCAGATTTCAACTGCTCCTCTTTGGCTTGCAGATACAATCCAACAATTTCTTTCCCTATTGTTTCAAGCACATGAAGTCTTTCGTCAGGAGTTAAGTCGAGTTCAACGTATTCCTTTGCTCTGCCAGTTGGAATATAATTAAAATGCATGAACCTCACGCCTAAGCTTTTTGAGAGTTCTATAAGCTTGTTGAGTTCGGATAAGTTGTCTCTATGTAGTGTTGTTGCGATGCATGTGTCTATGCCTTCCTCTACGCAGTTCCTAACGCCTTCCATTGCTCTTTCAAAGGCGCCTGGTATCCCCCTAAACTCGTCATGTAACGTGGGTGATGCGCCGTCAACGCTTATCTCAACATAATCGATTCCTACATCTTTGATTTTCTTTGCGTTGTCCTTTGTGATTAGTGTGCCGTTGGAGGCTATGCTAACGTAGCCTATCCGCTTTTTCGCGTAGGCTGCAACTTCGAAGAAGTCCCTTCTTATGAAAGGTTCACCGCCGCTGAAGGAGAGAGCTGGCAGGCCTATGCCAGCGATTTTCGAAAGTTTATCCAAAACCTGTTTTGCCTCTTCTGTTGAGAGTTCTGTCCATTTTCCGCTTCCAGCGTCTTCATAACAGTGTTTGCACCTCAAATTACATTGATATGTAAAGTTCCAAACAATCTCAAATGGTCCGGCTGGAGTGAAAGGCACCCGCACACCGTATTTTTTTATGCCTTTCATCATCAAGCCGAAGCCTCTAAGCCACGCCTCACCATATTGCTCATTCAAAAATTGGCTGCGCATGAAATTCTTGTCTACATGTAAAAGGCGGCTTCCCATCTCATAAAACGGCTTCGCTATTTTGCTGCTTATGTGCAGGCATGTTGGGCAAAGATTAACTGGTTCCCCCAAGAAGTCTTTTAAGGAGTTTAGAAGGAGGTCGCCGTCTTTCGGGCATTCTTTATCAAAGCAACTAATTAAGTATTTAAGAATGGGATTAACAGTAACGGAGAAAAGCGCGTTTTCAACGGTGTCTACATTCATTTAGGTCACTTTATTTTATGACGAACGTAAATAATTTATTATTTTCTTTTTCTTCACGAGCAGTTTGAACATGTAACATGTATCATGGATGCGATATATATCGATTTTAGAAAGAACGGCTTTATTAAGATATAATATATTTATCACAGAAGGTGTCGTCATGGGCGCAAGAAAAAAGGGAAAAAAGATTCAAATTAACCTGCTAGAAGTGTCGGATGTTGAAAGGTCTAAAACTATCGAAAAGGTCAAAGAGAGTTTCCGGCAGAAAATTGCAGAAGCAAAGTTATGGCATCAACTTCTCGAGCTGGAAAACATAATTGTTAACGGTGAAACAGTGTACTGTGGTGACTGTCGGCTGACGGGGCTATCGCTGAACGAAATTTAGAAGCCTGTCAAAACAAGCCTAACAAGACGTTACTTTGCTCTAGAGCTTCTTTTTACTTTTAAGATTCTGAGAATCATTGCTATTTTTGGTAGCGGGGGGTCGATTTGAACGACCGATCTCTGGGTTATGAGCCCAGCGGGTTAATCCTGGCTACCCCACCCCGCTATGTTTATGCTGAATACGTGCTTTCTTAAATGTTTTTAGGAAGTTGGGAAAGGTTTATTATTACATATATCCTTTATCGAATCTGGTTCAGCCTCATGGATAAGCCTTATTTCCGTCAGTTTCACAATCCAGTTCTTGAGAATCCGATTTTTGTGCAGGGGCTTCCAGGCTTTGGCAATGTTGGCAAGATTGCTGTTCATCTTTTGATTAAGTTTTGTGGGGCGAAGCCTTTCGCCGAGTTATACTCACCTTTCTTTCCAGATTATGTTTCTGTCGACTCTAGGGGCATTTGTCATCTGCCTAAATACGAGTTTTATGCTGCGCCGATGGAGAAAAACGACTTCATCATAATGACTGGGGACACGCAGCCCTCAATTGACGATGTTTTGGCGCACTACGAGGTTTGCAGTGAAATACTGGGCTTTGTTAAAAAGTTTGGCTGCAACTTCCTAGTTACGATAGGCGGAGTACCAACTTCAGAAGAAAAAACCCAAGTGTATGTGGCTGCCACTTCGCCTAGGCTGGCGATGGAGTTTATGGAAAAGGGCGCGGTGCTATACAGCAAAGGCAGAATTGCCGGAGCAACGGGTTTAATGTTAGGACTGGCAAAAGAGCAGGGCTTAGAAGGCATATGCCTTTTAGGTGCAACAACAGGCTTTAGTGCCGACCGTGGCGCGGGCTTCTCTGTTTTCAAATTCTTAATGAAAGCCTTCGGAAACGAGGTGAAGGAAGGGTTATAAGAGAAATCAGCCTAGAGAAACTGCGTGGATGTGGGCACATGAGCGAAAAACAACAAACCAAAAACAGGCGATCTGCAAAGCTTGACCTTAACTCAAAAACGTGGAGAACATTCTTGGTTGTATTAGCAGTCCTTCTAACTTTTGCTGGACCCACATATGTGGTTTACGTGCTTCTAGAGGTTCTTGAAATAGGCTATACCGCTTCAATGCTTTCTGGACTTATACTGCTCGTAGCGGGTTTAATTCTCATTTGGTACTTGATTAAAAAGAAGATTATTTCTTAAGGCGAAAAAGTGTTTATGCCTCAGATACCCCAGGGTGCATCATATCTTTCAGACAGGTAAATTCTTCATCGGCACCTTTAGGAAAAGCACTTTGCACCCTAAAAATCATTCGGTTATTGTTCTAAAGCGTAGAGTTATCAACGGAGATGCTTACATTGTAAATTGCGTTAAGGTGAGTTCATGATAAAGATGCAAAATTCTCTTTTGAGGCTTCTGTTTGCGGCATTAACTTGCGGAATAACAGCGTCTTTGGCTACCGGGTTCTTTGAAAATAGGGGACAAGTGGGCATACCTGAAAACAAATATTACGGTTATCCTCTTGTTTGGCGGATAACCTCTTTAGACGGTTCAACAGAATATGCGGCGACAAACTTTGCGTTAAATTTCGGATTTTGGTTCGTTATCTCTTTTCTGGTTCTGTTGTTTCTCTGGAAATTTTTGTTCCCCAAATTAGGAATAAGCACAAGCTACAAAACTTTTCTTCTATCCGCATCTCTATTCATTCCTTTAGGCGTTGTGATGGATTTTGTTCACGAGTTTGGTCATGCACTTTGGGGAACCATTATGGGCGGAACCATCACTTACATGCAGATAGCCTACTTCCAAATTTTCCCTCAAATCGCCATAACCCCGCATTTCGTTTTGGGATTAACCATGATAGAAGGGCTTACGTACGGTTCACCCGCATATGGTGTTATGCTCCTCGGAGGTTCAATGACCACAAACATTGTTTCATGGATTATAGCCCTAATCTTGCTTAAAACAAGTTTCGGAAACAAAAAACAGGCGGCACTAAAAATTTTAGGCTTACTTGGAATGGCAGACCTTCCGTTTTACGTTATTTTCCCGCAGATAGGTCTAAGCCACTGGATTTTCCTCGGCGGAAACACACCTGAACCACTAATAGGTGCAAGAATGATTGGCATTTTTGATGTCGTGTTTTACATTTTTATTGCGGCTTCAACGTTTGGATTAATCTTGCTTTACTTCAGGTCTCTTAGAGAGAAGGTTTTGGCTGAGCTAAAAGCGATTAAAAAGCTGGATTAATGGCGAATTTTCTCCAAGTTTCTCTTTACTGCCTCTATAAACTCCATTGTGCTGGCAATGTGGTTTATTGGAGGTTCAGAAACCTTGGCTATGTCAGCCGTCATTATTCTGTCCCTCTCTATAGTCAGTTTCACAGCGTTTTCCAGTTTACCCGCAAACTTCACTAACTCTTTTGAGCCATCTAGCTCGCCTCGCCTTCTCAAGGCGGCGGCCCAAGCGAATATTGTGGCGGTTGGGTTGGTTGAAGTTTTCTCGCCTCTTAAGTGCTTGTAATAATGTTTTTGGACGGTGCCGTGAGCTGCTTCAGACAAAAAGTGGCCTTCAGGCGAGAACAGCGCTGAGGTCATTAAGGCTAGGCTGCCCACGTAAGCCGCGGCTACAAAATCGGAGAACACATCGCCGTCGAAGTTTTTGCAAGCCCAAACGAACCCGCCCTCAGACCTGACAGCTCTGGCTACAGCGTCATCTATTAAGAAATAGTTGTAATTCAGCCCAGCCTTTTCATAGTCTTCCTTAAACTCCTCCTCATAAACGCTTTTGAAAATTTCTTTGAACCTGCCGTCATAAACCTTTGAAATGGTGTCCTTGGCTGCAAACCAAAGCTCCAACTTGTTCTCTAACGCGTATCTGAAGGAAGCTCTAGCGAAGCTTTCTATTGAAGAGTCTATGTTGTAAATGCCTTGAAGGACGCCAGCCCCACTTAGGCGGGGAAATTTAGCCCTAAGCTCCTTTCCGCTACTCTGTTTAACCACAATTTCAGCCTCAGCTGGGCAGTTGAATCTGATGCCTACGCCATCGTATATGTCGCCAAAGGCGTGCCTTGCAACTATTATTGGTTTTTTCCAGAACTTCACGGCTGGCGGTACATTGCTTAAAATTATGGGCGCTCTAAAAATTGTGCCATCCAACATGTTCCTAATGGTGGCGTTTGGGCTTTTCCACGCCCTCTTTAATTTGTACTCTTTCACTCTTTCAGCGTTAGGCGTTATTGTTGCGCATTTGACGCCAACTCTCCACTTCTTGACAGCCTCAGCCGCTTGTGTCGTCACTTGATCGTTGCTTTCATCTCTCTTATTTATGTGAAGGTCGTAATATTCAACTTTCAAATCCACGTAAGGAAAGATTAACTTTTCTTTTGTCCAAGCCCACATTACCCGAGCCATCTCATCTCCGTCAATTTCCACAATGGGCTTATCCATCAATATCTTTTCAGTCAAATGGTTGCACCGCCTAGTTACGCGCTTTTATTTTTTAAATCAAGTATAAAAAGAAGTTTCCCTTTATTGTGCTCAGTAGTAAATATCTAGAAGGAGGAACAAGCTTATTTTTCGGTTATTTTTGGATGGACCAGTTGACGGCAATGGGGACAGTGGACAAGCGCTTTGTCTCCGATAGATTTCCATTTCTTTTTGCAGAATGGGCATTCAAACCATACGGTTCTTCCAGGAATGAGAAGCCATTGTCGGCTTAAAATCCACAATATTGCCCCTGAAATCAACATTACGTCCCCCAAAATAACAAGGTATATGAGTTTGAATTCAAGCAATGACCCGAGAGTTATTTTTTCCGTCCAAAGAAGCGACAAAAAAGTTGAAAAGGGGTCTTCACTTGAAGAAAGTTGAGGATACGCTTTCCACAAAGTGCCCAAAATAGCGAAAATCCCCGCTAGACAAAGTATTAAACTAAGCGCGTATGCGGATTTCTGTTTACGAAGAACTTTCTTCATTTGAAATTACAGCCTTGGAATGAACTGTTTCTAAGTTGTTTTCTGAAGTTTAAAGTCATGCTGGCGCAATGGCTTCAGCAATTTGTGCTTCCAGTTCAGCGTATCGTTCTCGGATTTCGCTTTTGAAAGTATCAATTTCCAAGCGAAGTCTTCTCTTAGACTCAAGCGCCAAATCTTTCGATTTCGCTATGTCGTTTTCCATTTTTGATATTTCACGTTCAGCTTCATGTCTCCTTTCTTTCGTTTTCTTCAGCAAATCCACTTTAGCCTTTTCAATCTTTTCAAATTGCTTCTTTACATCTCCCACTTTCTGGTTTAATTTCTGTTTCATCTTGCCAAGCTTCTCTACGTATTCGCGCTCAGAAGGACCTCCCAACTTGTTACACCACTGTCTTTTATCGCAATACATAATATAAATTTTGTTATCTAACAATAAATACAAAAACCCACAAATCAAACAGTCAAAAACATCATTACCTATAAAATAGAAATGTAAATTTGGTGCTCCGGCCGAGCACAGTCACTTCGGGTCCAAATCTCTCCCTTCCGCCTCCTTTCCAAGAGGCGACCCATTTGACCTTTCACCGCTTACTGCTCAAACAGTGAGAGCATTGTATAATTTAATAATTTATATAAGGTTTATGTCCTCAGAACGGTTCAACCTACACAAGCGCTTATATGAGGGTTTGACCGCTAAACATTAAGCCTTTTTTCATAAAATTTGTACCGCGCCGCGCATCCATAAACCTATTCATTATTCATTTTATCCCCGCGCGCTTATCCTCTGTTCTTATGAATCCAGTGCTTTGAAATTGATCCAGTATAGGAAGTCGGTTCCAATTGTTATGAGGCCCCTATGGTGCAGTTTTTTAAGGGTTCTCGAGAGGGTTGCTTTGTCCATTTTTAGGGTGCGCCTTATTCCCGTGAAGGTTTGAGGCTGAGAAATGCAGAGGAAGAGGAAAACAAGTTTCTCGGAGTGGGTGCTGAGCTCCGCAAGCCTTTTCAGGGCTTTCCTCGGGCAGAGGCTGAACTTGACTGTTTCCTCTGCCAGAAAGGTCAAAGCCTGCTCAAGCGATTCTTCCTCTGCGATGGAGCTCAAGGTTCATCGTGTTCCGCTCAAAAATACACCTATATAAGTATGTAGGGGCCCTAGGGAGAGAGAGACCCCCCACCCAGAGTTGAGCCCAAACAGAGCTTCTTTTCAAATTTAGAGGCTAAAAAATGGTTTTCGATTTTCTGTATTACATTTTTTGAGGACAACTTTAGGGGATACAAATAGTTCAAAAGTGCGGCGGGCGAAGCGGGCCTATTAGATGTATCCTAGCTCCCTGAAAAGCCTCTTGACAGCTTCAGTTTTGCCGTTCTCCTTCAGCTTGTACTTCCTTCCCTCGGCCGTTTGGATTTCCTCAATCCACCCGTGGTTGAGGAGGATTTCAAGGTGCCTCTGCACGCTACGTCGTCTCAGGCGCGTCGCAGCCTTCAGCTTTGATATAGACGCGGTGCGTCCACTCTTCTGAGCTTCGATTAACGCTTTAACCAGCCTTATCCTCCCGCGGCTTCCAAGGACCTCCTCAACCTCACCATTCAAGTCTTTCGCCTCTCTCAAGGGTGGGGATAACCCTGCTAAGATCTCTAACTGGAGCGCCGACAACGCTTACGCCCTTCTTCGACTGATGTACGAGGCCTCTGCAGTGGAGGTCGTAGACGTGCTCCTTAACCTTGTCGTAGGATATGGGCTTCAGTTCCTTTGTTGCGCATGCCATCTCGTAGTACTCCCAGATCTCCTTCACCGTGACGTAGGCTTTCTCGTTGAGGCGCAGTGCGTCTGCAGTTGCGCGTAGGACGAGCAGCTCGTGTTCGTCGAGCTCCATGAGGTCTTCAGTGCTTATGCCGCCGAACCACTCGGCGGCGGCCACCCGGACGTGGGCGCGCCGA